>Ga0247723_1002094_pt1 | contig 10948 bp, 28 predicted proteins | sample MSEWelMarce5H_FC_FD_189079 | JGI IMG/M metagenome (GOLD analysis project Ga0247723, IMG submission 189079) | Subsurface sediment microbial communities from gas well in West Virginia, United States - MSEEL Well Study Marcellus 5H_FC | ecosystem: Environmental > Terrestrial > Deep subsurface >...
TGAGAATATTGTACGGGCAGCGTTAATAGAATCGGTAATGGGTGCTTTTTCAATGATTCTTGTATTGAATCCTGAGTTTCTGACAATTTCCTCAATGCTGCGCCCATTAGCAGCCAAGGTTTTGTTCTGTGCATCGTGGGGCAACCATAGTGTGTCATAAACGTACCCATAGGTTTGCATCGTGGCTAAATAATGCTGAATCGTTTTTTGGCTATCTTCAATGTATCGGATCAGACGGGTTTCCATACCAACAAATTGCAGAAACCAAAGGGCTGTTGAGTCTGACCAACCCAAATCAAAGATTACATGGACAGGTTTGGCTGCATCGTATGGCACACGGGTAATGCGCCCATCTAATTCAGCCATCTGCATTTCTTTAGCAAAGACTGCGCCATCTACCGTCTGGCGGCAAATACCTTCCCAAACCGTGTTGTACGCCTCTAGATCACGATCCCGTAAGGCATCCTTTTCTAGTCTGAGCGTTTGGGGAAACCAAGGATTGTCCGACCAATTGATCTTCTGCACAATGCAATCAGATGGGGGATTCAGCACAAATCGTTGGTAAGTTTCGTCAGATTCCAACTCAGGATTAAACGTAATCCATATTTCTGAATCCTGTTTGCGGATCGTTGGGATCAGGATATTCCAAGACAATCGACTAGTAGTCTGGGCTTCCTCAACCCAGCAAATATCCACGCCTTCAAACGATTTAATGTTGGCAACATTGTTCTTTAGACCGGCAAAGGCAAACTCTGTGCCGTTTGAGCCACGGATTGATGCCTGGGTGATCTCATAGAAACCTAACAGGCCAAGAGCCTCGATCTGGTCGCACAGTAGTTTGTGAACCGAATCCTTGATAGATGTTTGAAACTCACGGGCGCAAAGAACGCGGATTGGTTTCTTAGCCCCAAGGATCAATAGCGCACGGGCCACGCCCCAAGACTTAGCCCCACCTCGACCACCATATAAGACTTTGTACCGTGACTTTTCAAATAGGCAGGCTAACTTTACTGGAAACTGAGCCTTTGCAATTGCGCCTTGAACGTCACTCATTAGTCTTTGGAGTTACAAACGATACTTCGATGCCCTGTAGCAATGGCGCACCGTCTGCACCTGTAATCTCAGTCTTGGTTGATTCCCGATACTTCTTAGGAAACCTTGCAGCCATCGAGCGTGACCAGATCGAGGCGTTTAATTTAGCTGCGCCTTGTTCCTCAATCATGTGCGTTTGGGCAATACTTTCCCACCAAACTTGCTCATATTCCTTAGCATCTGCCAAGGCGTGCATAAATTCAGGGTAACGATCACGCCAATCAAACAAAACTCTAGTGGAAAACCCTAATTCGCAAGCAATTTGTTCAACGCTTTTGCCAAGCCTGCCAAGTTCCACCACCTTATCACAAAGGGATGGATCGTACTTGGTTGGTCGGCCTACTGGATTACTCATTGCTCATCGAGTCCGAATTAGCCTGCGCCTCATCAATGTCTGCCTGAGTCTGTGGCGAGTCAATAACTTGGTTGTATTCGTTCAACAGTTCCACCGGTACGCCTGGCTGCTTTAGCAATGCCGCTACATCCTCATTTAACTCTGAAGTGTTCTGTGGCGTTGGGTATGGCAGATAGACGTTCGGATTCATTCTTGTGGCTCACTTGGGGCTGCGGCAGCTGCCTGCTTTGACATCTCAGCTAATACTTCCTCAGATGTTTTGGCAATGATTGCAGGAAACTCACGCAGGGCTGCGGCAATAAAGTTCCATTGCTGCGGTGTTAGGTCTAGAATCATTTTTTACCTTTTGCTGTTTTCGCAGCTAATTTAAAGTCTTTTGCAGATGGTGCGGCTTTGCTACCCACCTTGTTCATTTTCTCGCCTGATCCTGCTTTGATGCGCTCTTGTTTGGCGTGAATGTTTGAATAAAGTCCTGTCTTAGCCATAATTAACATTTCCAACGTTTAAGAGATGCTTTAGCACGTTCACCATCTTTAGCATTAGCAGCGACTGCACCCATCCTTGCACAAAACGATGCTTTCCGACCTTTGTCAGCCTCAGTCTTTGGTTTAGGCGCAGGTGCTTTTAAATTGCTACCTGTTTCAGCGTTGTACTTGGCTCTACCTTTGGCAGTTAACCCAGCACCTTCTTTAACAGGTAGCTTTTCACCACGCTTGACCGATAAGGATACTGACTTAGCCATTATGCACAATGAATGATTGCAAAATTAAGAACTGGGGCTTCTGACAATGATCCTGCGGTGTTGTTGTAAAGACCAATTACAGCAGTTCCTGCCGACAGGTTTGCAACGTAAGGCCAATATGCGCCACTTGTGCCACCAGATCCAACGTTAACAATCAAAACGTCTTTTGCTGAAATCATGCTGTTGGTTAGCGTAAACAATGCGGTTGCGCCAGCACCAAGTGCTGCACCGTTCATTGTGATCTTACCGGCTGACTTGTTTAGCGTCACGCCAGTTGATTTGCTTGTGGCTTGTGTAACTGCGCCCTGGGCATCTGCCGCATAGCCAATTTCTGCGATTGCGTAAACGGTAGTGAACTCTGGGTCAGCGTAAGCTACGCCAGTTGCAATTGAATTTGACATGATATTCCTTTAGATTTGAACAAAACAAACGTCTTTCCAAGACATTACAAGGTATTTTTCCTGCCCTTCGTGGTATTCGTGATAACTCAGGTATTCATCGTTACCCATCGTACCAAAGCGAACGAAATCGCCCACTTGTACTTTATCTGCGGCTTTCGGCCCGACTGCTATGACCGTACCCATATTATCTTTCTCAGACATGATTACGTCAATAATCGTGCTTTTTACCCGTGGTTGCGGTTTGACAACAATTTTGTCTTGTAATGGTCTAATCACCTGAACCCCCAATAATTGTAGGGATGTGATCTGCTTTGGCAGGTCTGCCACGCTTTTTCATTACTTCTGGGTACGGTTCAACGTTTACAACGATTTTGCTGTATTCGCCGCACCAATCGCTTTGATGCTTGTTGAACGTTTCGGGATAGCGTCTGCACAGCCCCATAAGATCACCACGCCGCCAAAATAGACAGTCGTAGCATGAGGCACTAGAATTGATAGCAGCCATTCATAACTCCTATTATGTTTGGTTAGAAAGCCCAATAATTGCGAGTTATTGGGTTTTCGATTTAATCGCCACGCTTATGTTCGTAGCAAATCCCTTCTGTGCGGCCTGTGTCAAATTTCTTGTCTTTGCCCACGGCATCCATCTTGCCCATTCCAACACCGTCTTTTTTCATTTCTTTGCGCTCGACCTTAGTGTCTGATGATGCTGCACCGGCTGGGCGTTTGAAGTCGTTACCGTATTTCATGGTGATTTCCTTATTTCAAGAATCTAAGTTTGTACAACGTGCTGTTAATTAAGTCTGCAATTTCATCAATAATGTTTTGCAATTCTGTGTCTTTAGGCAGATGTTCTCTGCTTTCCTCGACAAACTCTTTCAAACCTTCAAAATACTTGACCGGCTCTCGTTCACCGTGAAAGTCTGATGGAAACTTTTTGATTTGATCGTATTTGCCTTGGTACGATTCAGCGTAAGTATCAACCAGGTCAATGATTTGGTTGTAATACTTCCGCAAAGCCTTGTGTTTTGCGTATGAATCCGTAGCAAAATGCTGAAAATGGGCAACCGTGCCGCTATGCAGCAAAACGGAGATAAAAGCGGCAGCGTCTTTTTCCATTGCTATATTGTGCTTAATTTATTCAAGAATTGCAATCACAATTGTACAACCACCGCCTTTTTTGATCTTTCCCCTAGCTATCTCGATCTTGTCGAATTGACCGTCATCATCAAATACGCCTGCGTCTTGCAAAGCGTCAAATAAGCCCTTGAGCCGGTTATCTAGGTCAATGCTGCGCTTATCCCGTGGAAAGATTGTAATGATCGCTTGTAGCCTATTAGAGCCAAAACTAGGCACTTTGTTGACCGTAACGTATTCTTGCACCGCTAGTTTGTAATCTTTACCACCTTGGCTTAAAACCATCCTGCCCCTAAAGTTGCGCCAATAAGTGTTCATTGATGGCGGTAATGATAACTGCAGCGTGGCAATCATCTAATCCCCACAATAACAAGAAATACCTTCTTCATCGGGGTCAAATATGGTTTTTTGATCTGCTGCAAATTTAACCATGCTTGCGTAGCCTGGTCGATCTTGCCTGAATACGTTGCCACTTGCCCTTGTTGCTAAGGCTAATCCTTCCATATTTGCCCACCATATTGCCCGTTCTGGTCTTTCGGCAATTAACGTGGCTACCTGATTGGCTGGCTTTAAAAAACACAAATCACAATTGCCTGCCAAAGTGCGCCCGTTGTACGTTGGCAGTTCAAGATTAAAAGATTGTTTATCCCAAAACTCAGAAATGTCTTTAATTGTTACTCCGGCCGTAAATAATGGAATCCTACGTTTGTCTAAAATCTTAGCCGCACGCCTTGCCTCGTCATATCTCAATCCCATCCAGCCAGACTGATTTTCTACATCTGATTTAGTCCAATCTTCAAATAATCCTGTTTGAACCAAAAAACACGCCATTGTGCGTATTTTTAATTCTGATGTGCAATATCTTGTAACTGGGTTTGGCAAATACTGGCGTTTACGGATTAAAGCCTCAAAAGGTTCACCGTTTCTTGCTGCTGTTTCATAAGTAACTTCTTTGTACCGCAATGCTGGGTCATCATGGTCTTGGTATTCCAACCAATGTATTGGTACATTCCAATTTACAGAACAGTCATTAACAAATTTAAGCGTTGCTTCTTCTTCTTTACCTGTGTTGGCAAAACAAACAATAGCCTCTTTAGGCAACACCCCATTATGAGCGTCTAAAATCATTTTTAGCATATAAGCTGACGTTCTACCGCCGCTAAAACTAATTGATGTTGGCTCTGTGATTAAATATGGATTTAGCATTTAATTAAATTACGCTCAAACAACTCGCCAATCGTGCGCCGGTGCGCCATTTCCCAAAATTCTCTACGTTGTTCTTTACTCAATTTATTGCCTTGGTCCAAGTCCATGTGGCAACTAAAGCATAATGCCGCAACCCTGTAATCTGATGCTTTGATGCCTTTTCCCTTACCGTCTGCTAGTTGGTTTGAATGGGCCGCAACCACAGTTCCATCTTCGGTTTCGCAAAGTTGGCACGGCAGCTGGCGGCAAGCAACTAAGAGTTTGGGGTTTCTATACATTTATGTTCTGCCCATTCTTGCAGGTTAACTACGGCAATCTGCATATCCACCGCAAAATCAGCGGCAACATCAAATTGGCCTTTTAAAATTGCGTTTTGATATTGATGCGTCAATTTTTTAAGTTTAATTAAGCTTTCAGAATAGTCGATCATTTGGTTATTTTCTCTAATTGTCGATTGTTATATTGTTCAACTTTGTAAGATTCAAACCGCATTTTGGCACTTTCAAGCCGCCATTTGAGCGTTTCAGCCGTTTCTGTAGCCTCGCCTATAGCTTTGCATAGGTTTTGGTATTCAGGGCTTGCAAGGGCTTCTTTTTCTTGACCGCCAATTGTTGTTTCTTTTGATTTGCTCATCATAATTGCCCGTAGGCTGTGCTTATATGCCTCCAGTTCAGCAACTCGACCTTTAGCTTGACCATAAATCGGTGCTGTGTTGTATATGTAATCTATTGCATCGTGCTGGTCTTTCATATCAAATCCATCTGCTTTGGCATAACCTTCCATTCCCTTTCGGCCCGACCAGATTTGCTTTGCACGTTGCGCCCAGTTAACAGGATTTCATGGTTGCGTTCTAATTCACTAAGCCGCCTCGCAACCTGGTTGCCATCAAGACCTGTAATCGTGGCTATCCCGTCTTTTCCTTGTGGGCCATACTTGCATAAGGCTTGGATGATAATCGTGGCGTGTTGAGCCGCTAAAGACTTTGCAGAGTCAGCAGCAGCCCAACTGGTGGCGGGATCGGTGTTTCTTGCAACTTGATTCATCCCAATTTTTCCTTTGTCTTGTTTGCGTAGTGCATGGCAACATCATAGGCAATACGGTTTGCTTCAATGCTCAAATCAGGTTTGCGTTCCAATTCTTTAGTAATACGTTTAATTTCTTGTTTAAGATCATCAATGACTTTTTGATGATCTGGATCAATGTTGCTGTAATCCTCTGCCCAAATTGTCAGCACAAGGTATGCACGTTCAATTAAGGCAAGTTGACTAACCAATTGTTTATTAGTCATAGCATCATTAATGATAAAAGTGGAAAAAAACCAAACACCAATGCAAGCATAAGCAGGCCAACAACCCAAGCAATAGGCGGTATGCGTTCGTCAGCCCGTGTGTAGCGTGTTTGGCAACGCATTGTGCGAGTGGTGCGGCCTGTCCAGTTAGGATCGCCCAAGTCAGTCAAAAAAGGCCAGTTGTGCTTATTCATAATCTTCCTCGTTTGATGTCACGGTTTCGATATGATTGATGTCAATAAAGTGTGTGTACATTGAGCAAACGCAATTTTCAACATCTTCAGCGTCAATCTTGATGTAAGGTTCACCGTTTGAATCTAGTTTTACACCGTCTGCAAATTGATCCATCAATTCAGCAATTTTTTTGTCTGTTAACTCATAGGTTAACTGACGCATCAATTCACGCTTGCCTTCGTCTGTCAATTGGATGTATGAATATTTCATTTTATTTACCTTGTAACAAACGAGTTGCTTCTGATTTCAATTCTTTGTTGCTGATTTCTGAAAAATCAACGCCTTCCATCATCAACTTCATGTGCAAATCAAATGCCTGATCGCAATCAAGAGTTGGAAACCATTTCATCAAGTCTTTTGTTACTTTGTTCATTTTATTTACCTTTTATCGTGGTGTATGGCGTTGTTGCCATGTGCAAATATTAAGATAGCTAAACAATCAATGCAAGCGTTATTTATAGGGACAAACCCTAAGTGTTGTATTTTTGTTGGAGGGTGCGGGTACTCGCTGAACAAGGAGTGTGAGGGACACGGCTTTCCCCGCAGTTACATCTTACTGGAAAGTCATGCGTTTGTACGCTTGTCTGGTTCGTTCTACATCACCGGCACAATACTTTGCAATGTCTTGGATACGCCCAGCTTGGTAAAAATCCCAAACCATTGAACCGTCAATTTCCTCGCCAATCTCGCTGCCTTTTAACGGGATGTTGAAGATTTTGCACAACTTGTCTAACGAAACACGGTTGCCGTGGCCTGCCCAGGCTGTCATTGTGTCAAAGATTGATTCATCCCATGGTTTTGCATTAAACGGGATCATCATTGGCGGCTTAACGTTGTTCATTACTGAGCGTTGAAACATAAACCGTAGATCAAAGTTGACAATGTTATGCCCAATAAATTTAGGCCGCTGCTGTGACGATGGTTTGTATTCATCCATTAAGCATTGATAAAACGTATTCAAAATATCCGACTCAGAGCCTCCACAAATGGCTAGGGGCGCATTGTCATCAATAGCATAGCCTATGCAGCATATCTGCCCTAAACCACCGTCAAAAGACGTTTTACGGTATGTGGCATCAAAGTCAGCGTCAAGTTTGTCTTGTTCTGCTTTGATGTAAGCGTCAATTTTTTCTTGATCTTTGTAATTGCTGGGTGCTTTGATTGATAGCTTTTGCTTTGCAATGTCAGCTTTGATTAACTCAATCGTTTGTGCGTCTTGTGCCGGTATTGTTTCAATATCAAAATAAATGTTCATTTAGTCACCTGTTTAGCTAATTGTTTAAGCATCTCGATTGCATCTTGCAAATCTTGCATAGCCCGTGCATCTAAGACCATGCCTTCGTACCATTGCTGGATGCGCCAACTAATTAAAATTGCTTCTTCTGCTTGATTCATGTCAGAAAGGCACAGAATCGTCATCAACTGGCGCAACGTTGCCTTCTTTAATCTCACGGTACGCATCTGGTTTGGGTTTGCTAGATTGCGGTACATCTTGAGCCGATCCCAACATTTGCATATCGTTCAACACAATTTCAGTTGTGTATTGGTCAACACCGTCTTTGTTAACCCATTTGCGAGTTGTAAACTTTCCCGCAACATAGACTTGTGAACCTTTTTTTAACCAATCACCGCAAATACCGGCTAGTTTGCCAAACGAACTCACTCTGACCCATTCGGTGTTTTTAACTTGTTCGCCGTTTTGTTTTTTGTATTCAGAACTTACGCCAATCCTAAAATTACAAATAGCGTTACCGTCTGCCGAATACCGTACTTCAGGATCAGCAGCTAAATATCCAATGAACGTGCAGTTGTTTAATGAATTAGCCATTTTTGCTCTCCAATTGAACTTTGATACCGTCATACATCATTTTCAAAACTTCTTTTTGTTCCGCAGGTGCTTGTTTGTACCATTTGGCAAAACACGCTTTTAAACTGTCCAAATCGGTTTTTGCAACCATTTCATCAACAGCACCATCCATGTCAATCAACGTCACAACTGGCGGCTTTGGGGGAGTTTTAACGGCAGCTTGACCATCATCATCTTCTGATGCAATGCCAAGTGCAGCTTGCAGGCTATAACGTTTTGCATACGAAATTGCTGAACCGTATCCTTGAGCGTCTTGCTTACTTGCCGGAATAAACAATGTGCCGCAGGACATTTCTTGCCCCGATTCGTGAATCAATACCGTTTCTACAGCAACACCACCATCAGCGGTGTGCAGTTTTTGCACAAACGCTAAACCGTTGCCAGACAACGCAGGCCGCACGGAATCAATGACTGATGCCAAGCTAGAGTATGCAGATTTAAAATGGGGATTTTTTGAATCTTTTGCTGCGTGGTTCATAGCAGCCTGGGCTTTCACTAATGACTTTGCTAGTTCGTTCATGTATCACCTTTATCGTGGTAAGTAGCAAATTGCTACAGATTGATATTAAGCCATCTAAACTTGTATTGCAAGCGGAAAACTCGATTTAAAAAAAATAGTTGAGTTTCTTTTACAACAAATGTTAAGATAGCTTTATGAACACAACAGACATTATTGAAACTTTAGGCGGTACATTTGCCGTTGCTAAGATGTGTGGGGTAACTCCACCAGCTGTTAGCCAATGGCGTACCAATGGTATTCCGGTCAACAAACTGGTCTTGATTGCCATGCAACTTGAAAAAAAATCTAACGGTCAATGGACTAGAAAAGAAATTCCAAACTGGAAACAAATCTGGCCTAAGTTGCGATAAACTTGAATTGCCTTTAGCAAGCAGAAACGAATACTGGTAAGGGTCTAGTTTCATCAGCCCAGCTTTAGGGCTTGGCACATCGGAAAGACGATGGCATAATAAGCTATCCCTTGGCGGGGATAAAAATTCAGCAAGACTTAGACGGGATACTGCTGGTGCTGACCAGTCCGCCAACACCTTAACCGGTGAGTATCTCGCCTAAGTCTTTTTTTTTGGGCTTGCCATGCACTATTACCAGTTCAATATCGGTGACTACAACAAGCACACGATGCATTTGTCCCCAATTGAGGACATTACATATCGCAGGCTTTTGGATATGTATTACGACACAGAATTGCCAATACCCAACGATATCCCGTGGGTTAGCCGTAGGTTACGAATAGAGGCAGGCATTGTTAAATCTGTGTTGTTAGAGTTCTTTGAACCATCTGATGATGGGTATAAAAATCATCGGGCAGACTTAGAAATAGCTGCCTATCATGGGTTTTTAGAAAAGCAAAAGTCTAATGGAATCAAGGGCGGTAGACCAAAGAAAACCCACGGGATACCCAAGCCTAACCCAAGCCTAACCCAAAATAACCCTAAACAAGAAACACTAAACACTAACCAACAACCATTAACCATTAAACATAAATTAATAAAAGATAACTACGTTTCGCCAATAGGCGTATTACCTGAAGTATGGCAAGATTTTGTTCAGCAACGGAAAGCAAAGAAAGCCGCTATAACTGAAACAGCTATAAAAGGCATAGAGCGCGAGGCCAATAAAGCAGGCATCACTTTAAATGCTGCATTGCAAGAAATATGCGCTAGAGGATGGACAGGGTTCAAGGCTGAATGGGTACAAAAAGGCAACAAGACAGAGCATCAACTTAGACAAGACGCAACAGCTAAAGCTATCTTTGGTGACACATCTGTAATTGAAATGGAGGCTTTCAATGTTGCCAATCGCTTGGATTGATAAGATGTTTGCCAGACTTCAGGGCATTTATGGTCGGGAATTTACAAGCCAGTTTTCAGTTATTGATGCAAACGGCAATGACGTTGGGATGGCTAATGCCAAACAGGTTTGGGCTGAAGAACTGGCAGGGTTTGTTGATAAACCTGAGGCCATTGCTTTTGTGCTGAAGAACCTGCCAGACCGTGTGCCAAACGCCATTAAGTTTCGGGATATGTGCAGGCAAGCACCAGTTAAGACCCTTGACTTGCAGCTTGGTTATCAAAAGATAGAGATTGACGATATAACAGCCAAAGAAAATTTGGAAAAAATAAGACAAATGATAAGTAGCAGCAACATATTCAATAAAATATGTTAAGCTAACTAAACATTAGACACGGAAAATATATGACAACAATTCAAAAAATTATCAATTACTGTCAAGAGCCTCGATCAACAAAAGAAATTGCAATTTATCTTGGCATGAATAAAGACACGATCTATACGCATTTGAACAACCTACAGCGTAATGGAATCATTGAAAAACGTGGTGATGGCAGGCGTAGGATTGCACCTGCTACGTTTGTTGTGACTCGACAAGCACCAAAAGCTACCGAATCAACTGAAGATTACGAAAACCTTGTTATCACCCACGCTCACGCACCTTTTGGATTACATCTATGAACGATAAATTTGATTATTTTGTGCTTGGTTACATCTTTGGTTTGGTAATGTGTTTTATTGTTTTGAAACTTCAGGGGGCAATATGAACAAGGCCGATTACATCCATTTGTTTAAAGAGGCTTGCGCTGGCAAATG
>Ga0247723_1002095_pt1 | contig 10942 bp, 17 predicted proteins | sample MSEWelMarce5H_FC_FD_189079 | JGI IMG/M metagenome (GOLD analysis project Ga0247723, IMG submission 189079) | Subsurface sediment microbial communities from gas well in West Virginia, United States - MSEEL Well Study Marcellus 5H_FC | ecosystem: Environmental > Terrestrial > Deep subsurface >...
TCCTTCGTGAAAGCGATCCTCGGATGCCCCTTTTCTCAGAAAAGAAAACCAAGGTCACTTTCGGTTCTGGTTCATAAATTTAGGAGTCTTTTATGGCTTATCCAACGGTAAACGCCCCTTACGGGCTCAAGCCGATCAATCTGTACGGTGGTACGCCCTTCGCAGGCGCAACTCGCCAGTATCGGATTGCTTCTGCTTACGACACCAGCATTTTTTACGGTGACCCCGTAGAGATTGTTGATTCCGGCACGATCATTAAGTCTGCCATCACAACCGCCCGTGCAACTGTGACTACGTCGCAGATCATTGGTGTTTTCTTGGGCTGCTCTTACGTTAACGCGCAAGGTCAGACCATTTTTGCTCAGTATTTCCCAGCAAATACCACAGCCCCCACAGGTACGTACATTACCGCTTTCGTGTGTAATGACCCCGATACTCTGTTCAAAGCTGTGATCGCTACTGGCGCTACTGCTAATGATGTTACTTCTGGCTTGTTGCCTTCCTCTACTACGCAATATACCGTTATCGGTACTAACGTAGCATTGGTGCAGAACTCTGGTTTGACTACAACTGGCGATAGCCGTGTTGCAGTTGCTTCTTCTGCTACTACAGGTACATTGCCTTTGAACGTTGTCGATGTTGTCCCTGAGACTTCATACGTTAACGGTTCTGGCAACATCGTTTTCCCCGAGCTCATCGTTCGTTGGAACTTTGAGATTCATACAACCACTATCGCTTCTGGCGTTTAATCAAGGAGCTAAAACATGGCTATTTCACGCGCACAACTGCTGAAAGAGTTGCTCCCCGGTCTGAACGCTTTGTTCGGTATGGAGTATGCTCGCTACGGCGAAGAACACAAAGAGATCTACGAAACAGAGACCTCTGAGCGTTCATTCGAAGAAGAGACCAAACTTTCTGGCTTCTCTGCTGCACCTGTTAAGAACGAGGGCTCTGCCATCGCTTATGACAACGCACAAGAAGCATGGTCGACTCGATACACACACGAAACCATCGCCTTGGGTTTCTCAATCACTGAAGAAGCGATTGAAGATAACTTGTACGACAGCTTGTCTGCTCGCTACACCAAGTCTTTGGCTCGTGCTATGGCTTACACCAAGCAAGTTAAGGCTGCTGCAGTCTTGAACAACGGCTTCTCCAACAGCTACCCCGGTGGCGACGGCGTGTCTTTGTTCAACGCAAACCATCCTTTGATCTCTGGTGGCGTCAACAGCAACACTCCTTCTACACAAGCTGACTTGAACGAGACTTCTTTGGAAGCCGCCGTTATTCAAATCGCTGCTTGGACAGACGAGCGTGGTTTGCTGATTGCTGCTAAGCCTAAGAAGTTGATTGTTCCCCCAGCTTTGATGTTCACGGCCAAGCGCCTGTTGGACACTGAGTTGCGTGTTGCTACAGCCGATAACGACATCAATGCTATCAAGCAAATGGGCGCTATCCCTGAAGGCTACACAGTCAACCACTTCTTGACTGACACAAACGCTTGGTTCTTGACCACTGACGTGCCTAACGGTCTGAAGCACTTCGTTCGTACACCACTGCAAAACTCAATGGACGGAGACTTTGATACTGGAAACGTTCGCTATAAGGCTCGTGAGCGTTATAGCTTCGGCTGGTCAGACCCACTGGGTATGTTCGGTTCTTCAGGTTCGACCTGATATTAGTACCAAAAGTACTACTAAGAGGGCCCTTCGGGGCCCTTTTTGTTTTTTAAAAACATGTGGTATATTACCTGTGTCGTAACACAGGAGCCAAATATGGACATTTCAATCCTCCCTACAACACGGGAAGAAGCAAAGAAAACCGGCAGTAAGTACTATTTCACTGGGCAGCCGTGCAAGCATGGTCATATATCCCCGCGCAAGACCAAAGGCGCTTGCGTTGAATGTCTAAGGGCAGAATGGACAAAGGCTAATGTTGAACGCGCTGAATATTTTCGGGAGTACAACAAATCAGAAGCCGGTATAACGGCCAAGCAAGAGTACTACAAACGAAACAAAGAAGCGGTTATTGCTCGAGCAGATGCCCGCCCGCTGGAGGAAAAACAAGCGTACAAGCGCAGGTACAAGGAAAGGTTCCCCGAGTATTACGCTACGTTAAACAACGTGCGTAAGCGCCGCCACCGCAATGCAACGCCGCCATGGGTAACAAAAGCGCAAAAACAAACAATGCGGCATCTGTATGAACAAGCTACGCAACTTACAAAAATTACAGGCGAGCGTTATGTGGTGGACCACATTGTGCCGTTAATCAACCCTATTGTTTGCGGCCTTCACGTACCATGGAACCTGCGCGTCATCACGCAAGAAGAAAATTTAAAGAAGTCCAACAAACTTGTTGCACACTCCGAATCGCCGTGATATAAACAGACTAATCCGGGCTTATCCGGTGTTCTGACAGTCCCGGCTGACGACATGCAGACAGAACACCTTAACTTGCATGTAAGGACATATCATGGCAAATACCACGTTTAACGGCCCAGTTCGTTCCGAAAACGGCTTTCAAGACATTTCTATCAACGCCACCACTGGCGCAGTTACAGTTGACGCTACATTCGGTGCTACCACCAGCGTGACCAATTTAACGGCCACAAATCTGGTTTTCACCGATCAAAACCACCCCACAACCGCAGCGATTAACGCAACGGCTACAGTCACTGCAGCACAAGTTGCAACTGGCTATATCACAGTAACTTCAGCCTCTGCTGTAACTCTCACACTGCCTACAGGCACACTGCTTGGCGCGGCTCTCGGTGCTACCAAAGGTACTGTGTTGGACTTGTACATTGACAACACTGCAAGCACAAGCTCAGGCATTGTGACTGTGGCCGTAGCTACAAACGGTATTTTGTCTAGCGCTGCTGCTGACACCCCCGGTAGCTTTGGTGATTTGACAATTCCCGTTGGCGCTACTGGCCTTGCCCGTTTCACCATCATGTTCTCTAGCGCAACAGCGTACGTGTTTACCCGTACTGCCTAATCAACCCAAGGGGCTTCGGCCCCGTTTTTAAAGGAGATTGATTATGACGATGCAATATGACGTAAAACAGGCGCATCAAGACCAAAGCGGTTTTATGGTTTTATACCCTACACGGGTTAAAGCCGTATCTTTTACGGGTGGCGGCGCTGCAGGTTTTTTAACTTTGTTTGATACCACATCAACCCCTGTTTCTGCCAGCGTTACTTATGGCCGCAGTGGTAACACTGTGACGGTTACAAAAACTGCTCATGGTTTGATTACGGGTGACGTTATTGGTATCCACTTTGAGTCTGGTACAGGCGGTGCGGCTACCGATGGTACGTACACCATAACCCGTACTGGCGCAGATACTTTTACGCTGACCGACATTAATAGCGGGACTATTACTGGAACACCAGCGGCTGTTTACGCAGTTGGAAAGTGGTTATTGACCTATCAAGCAACGGCTGGAGATTCTTTCTTCAACGGCTTCCCAATTCCCGGTGAAGGCGTTCGCGCATACAACGGCGTGTACGCATATCTTTCCGGTTTAAGCGCGGCGAATATTTATTATGGCTAAGTCACCAGCATGGCAGAGGAAGGAAGGCAAGAACCCCAAGGGCGGCTTGAACGCCAAGGGACGAGCCTCCGCCAAAAAGCAAGGCATGAACTTGAAACCTCCCCAGCCAGAAGGCGGCTCCCGGCGCGACTCTTTTTGTGCGAGGATGGAAGGGATGAAAAAGAAATTGACATCCCCCAAAACCGCCAAAGACCCAGACTCACGCATAAACAAATCGCTTAGAGCGTGGAAGTGCTGACATGGACTTAATGGTTTGGAACGTTGTTCTTTCGTTTGCCTCAGCACTGTTGGTGTTTTGGGTAAAGGTGTCGCACGACGAAGTAAAACGTTTAGGCATTCTTTTGAGCAAAACTCGGGAAGAGAACGCTGAAAAGTTTGTAACCAAAGCTGATGTTCACAATGACATTAACCGAGTGTTAGCGCGTCTTGATCGCCTTGAAAGCAAGATTGACGACTTCATGAAGGAGCAACGCAGTGCCCTCGGTTAGCGCAAAACAAAAGCGGTTTATGGATGCCGCTGCACACAACCCAAAGTTTGCAAAAGCTGCGGGCGTACCAGTATCCGTTGCTAAAGAGTTTAGTGACGAGAGCAAGGGGATGAAGTTTGGTAAGGGGGCTTCCAAGTCTCGTGCTGATCTTCAAAAAGTTAATAAACCAACGACACTTCATGGCAAGATGTCAGTAATGAAAGAAGGTGGATCTATCATGGCTACAAAAAACAACGGTATCACCAAAGCCAAAATGGGCGCTGTCAAATCTGGCGGCAACAAAGGCAAGGGCGAGCACGCTATCCAATCCAAAGGTCTGTCAAAGGGCACTATGGTCAAAATGTCTGGTTCTAAACCTCTGGGCATGAAGCGCGGCGGCAAAACCTGCTAAGGAGCTAGTTATGCCAATGACACCAGCAGCAGCTAAAAAATATAAGCCTAGGCGCGAGCCCGGGTCTTTAAATGATGTGGTCTATTCGGACACTAAAAAAGCCGCTATGGATGAAGCCAAAGCGATGAAAGAGACCGAAGATGCTACAGCAGCGTACAACAAGTCTTTGACCACTGAGAATAAAGCTAAAGGTGGCTACGTCAAAGCTGCTGATGGTATTGCTTCACGTGGTAAAACCCGTGGGAAGATGTGTTAAGGAGCAATTATGGCTACAAGATGGGACAACCTACCCGGGCTTAGAGACGATGTCGTTGCCCGTGACAGAGAAGATACTGCCAAGGCCAAAAAGGGTCGTGAAGTAGATTCTTCTAAGCTTACCGGTGGCGCTAAAGATGCCGTTCGTGAAGCTGGCGAACGCGCTTCAAACCGTAAGATTGGACGTAGGGCCGATGCATTGGGCGCACTTGGGGCTGGCTACATGGTGGGCCGTGAAATTGACAAGGCTACCGGTATCGGTAAAAAGATCGTTGATAAAGGCGGTCTTGGCGATATTGTTGATAAAGCGGTTAACCGACGCGATAAAGTTGCTGAACCGTCTAAGAAAGACAAAGAGCGCTTGCAGGATGAAGAGCTTGCCCAGATGCGCAGGGACATTGATGCTGATGAAAAAGCTCGCAGAGAGTATTCAGGTCGATATGCCGATGGAACCCGTTTGCCAGATGAAGAGCCATACAAAGGTGATGGCATGAAAAAAGGTGGCCGTGTCAAGAAGATGGCTTCCGGCGGCATGACTGCTTCTAAACGCGCAGATGGTATTGCTTCTCGTGGCAAGACCAAATGCAAAATGTATTGAGGTGAAACCATGATGGCATCCCGAGGTATGGGCGCAATTAGCCCAAGCAAAATGCCTAATGCAAAACGTAAGGCTCGCAGGGATGACACCGATTTCACTCAGTATGCTGATGGTGGTAAAGTTAATGCTGCTGGCAATTACACAAAACCCGGTCTGCGCAAGCGAATCGTGTCCCAAGTAAAAGCCGCAGCAACTCATGGCACCGGGGCAGGGCAATGGTCAGCTCGCAAGGCACAGCTAGTTGCCAAAAAGTACAAGGCGGCTGGCGGGGGTTACCGAGATTGAAAGCGCCTCAAAAATCATTGAAGGATTGGGGCGACCAAAAGTGGAGAACCAAAAGTGGTAAACCGTCTAGTAAAACTGGTGAGCGATACCTTCCAGAAGCTGCGATCAAAAGTCTCAGCCCTAGTGAGTACGCTGCGACAACGCGTGCGAAAAGAGCCGGAAAAAAAGCCGGAAAGCAATTCGTAGCGCAACCTAAAACGATTGCAAAGAAAACGGCAGGGTTTAGATAATGGCAATTACTTCCGGCACATCTAGCTTTAATCTTCAGCTTGACGAGTTGGTTGAAGAGGCGTTTGAACGCGCCGGTGGCGAGTTGCGTACTGGCTATGACCTGCGCACTGCTCGTCGTAGCCTCAACATCATGTTTGCAGATTGGGCCAATCGTGGTATCAATATGTGGACAATTGAGCAGGGCGAAATCCCTCTGGTTCAAGGCCAAAACACGTACGCTTTACCGGACGACACCGTTGATCTGCTTGAGCATGTAATCCGTACAAATGCCAACATCCAAAACAACCAAGCTGACCTGACAATCACGCGTATTAGTGTTTCTACCTACGCCACAATCCCCAACAAGATTCAACAAGCCAGACCCATTCAGGTCTGGATTCAGCGTTTGGATGGTCAAAATTCGCCAACTGGCCTGACTTTGAGTGGTTCTATTTCGTCTACAGTTGACCAGATTACGCTTAACTCGGTCATCGGCTTGCCAGCTGCTGGGTTTGTGAAGATTGACAACGAAATTATCAACTACGGATATATATCAGGGAATACCCTATACAGCTGTTTCCGTGGACAACAAGACACAACTGCCGCCTCGCACACAAGTGGCGCTACGGTCTATTTAGCCCAAGTGCCTGCCATTACGGTTTGGCCTACCCCAGATTCTGCACAGCAGTACACATTTGTCTACTGGCGCTTACGCCGCACGCAGGATGCGGGTGGTGGTGTGAACGTGATGGACGTGCCGTTCCGATTTATTCCTTGCATGGCCGCTGGCCTGTCCTACTACTTGGCGTTGAAAATCGCCGGGGGCGCTGAGCGCTTGCCTGTACTTAAGCAGCAGTACGACGAAGCTTGGGAACTTGCCGCATCAGAAGATCGAGAGAAGGCCGCGATACGCTTTGTGCCACGTCAGCAGTTTATTGGGGGCACCTGATGGGTAATCGGTTTGCTTCTGGCAAATGGGCAATTGCGCAGTGCGACCGTTGTGACCAACGGTTCAAGTTAAAAGTGTTGCGCAAAGAAATCATCAAGACGAAGAACTACGACTTGTTGGTTTGCCCTGAGTGCTGGGACCCCGATCAGCCACAGTTGCAACTGGGTATGTACCCTGTTGACGACCCACAAGGTTTGAGAAATCCACGCCCCGATCGCAGTTATTATCAGTCTGGATTGAGTGGCTTACAAATTGTAAACACCAATAGCCCGGCAGTAGATGCTGATGGTTATCCAGAAGGTGGTAGTCGGGTGTTTCAATGGGGCTGGAACCCAGTTGGTGGGGCCAGATTTTTTGACACTGCTTTAACGCCAAATTACTTGGCAATGGCGGCACAAGTTGGTACAGTAACGATACAAATAGGAGTCTAATATGGACAAGAAAGATTTAGCCCAAGACAAGAAGATGATTAAGTCTGCTGTCGGTAAGCACGAGAAAAACATGCACCCCGGTAAAAAGCCCACTAAACTCAAAGCTGGCGGTAAAACCAACAGCGACATGCTTAAGTATGGTCGTAACATGGCCAAAGTAGTGAACCAGCGTTCTGTTGGTCGTGGAGGTTAATATGGCTACATACAAAGTACCTAAAAAAGTGCCCAGCGTAGTTGTTGGTGAGATGCCTGTCAAAGAGGCGCTAAAGGCCAATACATCTGTGGCTAACGAGCGTAGCAATCCTTACCCCGGCGTTAAAACTTCTGGTATTAAAATTCGCGGTACTGGATGCGCCACCAAAGGTTTAATGGCTCGCGGCCCAATGGCATAAAACATGAATTACACCCAGCTTGTAACTGCGGTCTCCGATTACACGGAGAATACGTTCACGACCACTGAGATGAATACGTTCATCCAGCAGGCTGAGCAACGCATCTACAACACGGTTCAGTTCCCGTCCATTCGCAAGAATGTGACCGGTCAGACAACGACAAGCAATAAATACCTACAGTGCCCGACAGACTTTTTGGCGGTGTACTCTATGGCTGTTGTTACAGGTGTGACAGGCGGGGATATCAATACGGGTTCGTACGAGTATTTGCTTAACAAAGACGTTAACTTTTTGCGTCAGGCGTACCCGACCCCCAACGATACAGGTACTCCCAAGTACTACGCACTGTTTGGCCCACGCTCTGATAATGAGACAGAGTTGTCGTTCATCCTTGGCCCAACACCCGATTCGCAGTACTACGTTGAACTGCATTATTACTACTACCCAGAATCTATTGTGACTGCAAGCACCACATGGCTTGGCGATAACTTTGACTCGGTGTTGCTGTACGGCACATTGGTGGAAGCATACACATTCATGAAGGGTGAGACCGACATGATGCAGCTGTACGACGGTAAATACAAAGAAGCACTTGCGTTGGCTAAACGTTTGGGTGATGGTATGGAACGTCAGGATGCTTACCGTTCTGGGCAGTTTAGACAGGCGGTAACCTGATGGCAATTCAACAAACTACGACTACCAGCTTTAGAGTTGAGTTGCTTCAGGCGGTTCACAACTTTGGCCCAACGTCGCCTAACACTTTCAAGATTGCTCTGTACACAGGCGCGTCCAGTATCGGCCCAGCAACAACTGTGTACACAACAACCAATGAAGTCGTGGGTACGGGCTACGTTGCTGGCGGTAATACGTTGGTGATCTCAACTCCTCCGACGGCTACCAACAATGCTAGCCAAGTACCCACTGCGTTTATTTCGTTTAGTAATACAAGCTGGACAAACGCGTCGTTTACATGCCGTGGTGCTTTGATTTATAACTCTACACAGGGCAACAAGTCTGTAGCGGTGTTGGACTTTGGTTCAGACAAAACAGTTGTTAATGACACGTTCCAGATTATTTTCCCAACTTCCGATGCCAATAGCGCCATTGTGCGCATCTCTTAAGGACACACCATGACCACAGAAAAACTCAAAGTAACCGATCACATTTCTAGCGGTTTTATTGCCGGTACTAAATCGGGCGAAGAAGCTAAAGCTACCGGTGTTTACCACATTGAGTGCCACGATAAAGATGGTAACTTGAAGTGGTCTGCTGACTCCAAGAACTTGGTGGTTAACGCTGGTCTGGCTTACATGGCCGGTACTGCTCTGACTTCAGTGACCCAGATTACCACTTGGTACATTGGCCTGTATGGTGCTGGTGCATCTAATACCCCTGCGGCTGGCGACACGATGTCTTCTCACGCTGGTTGGACTGAGGTTGTGGCTTACAGCAATGCAACCCGTGTGGCGGCTACGTTTGTTACGGCGACAACTGCTAACCCATCTGTGGTAACTAACTCAGCTTCTCCTGCCACGTTTAACATCAACGGCACAACAACTGTGGGCGGGGCGTTCCTGACCAGTGGTAGTGCTAAGAGCGGCACGACTGGCACATTGTTCTCAGCGGCTGACTTTAGTGCGCCCGGTGATCGTTCGGTTGTGTCTGGCGACATTATTTCTGTAACGTACACATTCAGCCTCGCTGCTTGAGGTCTAAATGGCTGAAGGCGGCTGGGGTTCTGGCACATGGGGTCAGGCTGGCTGGGGTGATTCAGTCTATGACCGGAGTGTTGCTGAAACTGCGACAGGGACAGATGCCGACTCTTCAGTTGTTAGTGTTCTGGCTAGTGTTGCTGAGACAGCTACCGGCTCGGATGCAATTAGTTCGTTGGTTACGGTTCCCGCTTCGGTATCAGAGACAAGTACAGGCTCAGACGAAATAAGTGCTTCTGCTACTTTTGTAGCAAGCTTGAGTGAGTCAAGCACGGGATCGGATGATATTAGTGCCATCCCAACGTATGGGGTGTCTGTTTCTGAAACGGCTACTGGGTCTGATGCGGATGCGGCGTTTGCCAACTTCTTAGGTCAGATTCTTGAGAGTGCAACGGGTACAGATGCGACTGCATCAGCGTTCACATTCTTAGCGTATATTGTTGAGAGTGCGACTGGATCTGATGATGTATCGAGCAATTTTGCTGTTAATGCATCGGTCAGTGAGTCGGCCAGTGGAAGTGATGTGGTTAGTTCTATCCCGACATACGGGGCGACAATCAATGAGACTGCGACTGCTACAGATGTAGATGCGGCGGTGGCCAGCTTTGTTGCTTCTGTAGTTGAGTTGGCGACAATATCAGAGTTATTGATGGGGCGGCCTTTGTGGGAAATTATTGATGACACGCAGACCGCAAACTGGCAAAATATTAACAACGTGCAGTCTTCGGGCTGGGCACAGATTGACAACACTCAAAGCGCTGGGTGGACTCAGATCGACACAAATTAGGAGCATTGAATGACTACAGCATATACATCACTCTTAGGTCTGGCACTTCCAGTCACAGGCGAATTGAGCGGCACTTGGGGTGACACTGTAAACAACAGCATTACATCTCTTCTCGACACCTCTGTTGCGGGTACAACCAACGTTAGTACTGATACTGATGTCACACTGACCACAACCACAGGCGCTGCGAATACGGCTCGTCAAGCAATCCTCTTGTTCTCAGGCGCACGTACGGCATTGCGTACGGTTACAGCGCCAGCCCAGTCAAAGGTTTATACGGTTATCAACGCCACCACAGGCGGCTTTTCTGTTAAGTTGGTAGGTGTTGGCCCAACAACTGGTGTAACCATTGTTGCTGGTGAGTCTGCTGTATGTGCATGGAATGGTTCTGACTTTGTGAAGGTGAGTAACACAGGCGGTTCAGCTTCGTTCACCAACGTCACTGTTACAGGCACAACCACTTTATCTGGCCTGACTGCTTCTACAGCATTGGCACTGGATGCGAGCAAGAACGTAGTGAGCGTAACAAATACAGGTACAGGCAACAACGTCTTGTCTGCTTCCCCCACATTGACTGGTACTGTTGGTGGCGCAAGTTTAACTTTGAGTTCATTGACTTCTGGTCGCGTAACTTACGCAGGAGCATCTGGTCTTCTCCAAGACTCTGCAAACCTGTTGTACTCTGGTACTGACCTGACTGTTTATGGTCTAACAGTAGGCCGTGGTGCAGGTGCTGTGTCTACCAACACTGCGGTGGGTGCTAGTGCTTTGGCGGCTAATACAAGTGGCGCAAACAATACGGCTGTAGGAAGTAGTGCTTTAATAGCAAACACTACAGGAGCCAACAATACGTCTGCTGGTTTTCAGTCTAGCAATGCAATGACCACT
>Ga0247723_1002096_pt1 | contig 10942 bp, 13 predicted proteins | sample MSEWelMarce5H_FC_FD_189079 | JGI IMG/M metagenome (GOLD analysis project Ga0247723, IMG submission 189079) | Subsurface sediment microbial communities from gas well in West Virginia, United States - MSEEL Well Study Marcellus 5H_FC | ecosystem: Environmental > Terrestrial > Deep subsurface >...
ATGGAAGTACTTGGATTGCTGTATCTGGATCATCAGAAGCAGGACTCCATCCATTCTTTCAGGCGGGTATATAAATGGCAAATAATTATAAATCACCAGTTCAGGTTGAACCAGCAGCCAATACTTATACTACCCTATACACAGTGCCAGCAGGAACTCAAGCAATATTTTCTGCTATTAATGTTTGTAATACTGCATCAACAGATGCTACATTTAGAATTGCCTTTAGACCAAGTGGTGCTGCAATAGAAGACAAAAATCACATTATTTATGATGCAACAATTGCTGGTAATGATACTTATATGATTAATCAAGGAATGTCTATGGGTGCTACAGATATTTTGTCAGTTCGTGCTTCTACCGCCAGCGTATGCTTTGTAGGTTTTTACGCTGAGGTGACACCATAAATGGGAATTAGTTCAGCCAGAGCAACAACATTAAATAGTCAAAAAGTTTCATCATTTATATCAGCAACAGGTGGAACAATAAGCACAACTACTTCTGGAAATTCTATTTTTAATGTTCATAGGTTTACTGGTTCAGAACAATTTGTTGTTACAAGAGGAAGTGGACAAGTTGAATATTTAGTTGTTGCTGGAGGAGGTGCTGGTGGTGGTGGAAGTAGTAGTGCAAATAACGTAGGTGGTGCAGGTGGTGGTGCGGGAGGTTATCTAACTGGAACAACTTCTGTGTCTTCAGGAAATTCATACTCTGTAGTAGTAGGATCTGGTGGAACAGCAACCGCTGGAGAAACAAGAGGAACAAGTGGAACAAATAGTTCATTTGCTGGAATTGCTGCAACTGGAGGTGGTGCTGGAGGAAACGGTGGTGCAACTGGACTAAATGGTGGATCAGGCGGTGGTGGTGGAGGTAACTCAAATCATGCTGGTGGTGCTGGAACTGCTGGTCAAGGATTTTCAGGTGGAAATGGAACAACTTCTCCATCTCATTCTTCAGGTGGTGGAGGTGGGGCTGGGGGTGCTGGAGCAAGTCCAAGTTCAACTTCAAACGGTGGAAATGGTGGAAATGGTCTTCAATCTTCAATAACTGGAACTTCTTCATATTACGCAGGTGGTGGTGGTGGAGGAAGGCATGGAACTTCGTATTCTTCTGGAATTGGTGGACTAGGTGGCGGTGGAGATGCTGGAAATTCACAGTATGCAGCAGGTATTGCTGCAACAGCAAATACTGGTGGTGGTGGTGGTGGTGGTGCAATCCTTGCTGGAAGTTCTGGTGGAGTTGCAGTTGCTGGTGGTAACGGTGGTAGTGGAGTAGTAATAATTCGGTATAGAATTTCATAATAAGGGGTATATAAAAATAAATGTCTAGAGCAAGAGAAGTATCAAAAGTATTTAGCAGTGATACAAATTTAGTAACTATAAATGAATTAAATTCTGCCCTCCAAAATGTTACTGTTGATTTAAGTGGATATGCAACTACTGCACAATTAAGTGCAAGTGTTGGAAATATAAATATGAATAGTGCAATTGTTAGTGCTTCTAGTGCTGCTGTTGCAGAATTAAATAATAGAATTGTAATATCAAGTGCTTCTCCTGTTGGAAATATAGATGGTCGAATCTGGATTGACCCAACAACAGCAAGTGCACCAATAATCTCAGTATTAGGAACATCTGCTTGGAGACAACCTTTTTTCGGAAGATTTTCTGCAACAGGTGGAACTATTTATGATCAGTCACCATACAGATATCATAAATTTACAGCAAGTAGTAATTTTGTAGTTACTTCTGGTCAAAAAAATATAGAAGCATTAGTTGTTGCTGGTGGTGGAGGTGCTGGAACATATTATGGTGCAGGTGGTGGTGCTGGAGGATTACTTAATCACAACAACGTTAATCTTAGTCCTGGATCTTACACTGTTACAGTAGGTGCTGGAGGAGCAGGTGCAACTGGATATACTGCTGGATCAGATGGAAACCCTTCTGTTTTTGCTACTTACGGAACTGCTGTTGGTGGCGGTGGTGGTGGTGGAAGTCAAAGTGGAAATTCACCAGGACGTTCTGGTGGGTCTGGTGGAGGTGGTGCGTCAATTTCAAATTCAAGTAATACAAGCGGTGGTGCTGGAACTATTGGTCAAGGATACGCTGGTGGATCAACTGGAGGAAGACATAGTGGTGGTGGTGGTGGTGCTGGAGCCGCTGGAGAATCTAATAGTGGAAATGGTGGAATAGGTTTATCTTATTCAACATGGGCATCTGCAACATCTTCTGGAGATAGCGGATATTTTGCTGGTGGTGGTGCTGGTAGTCACGGAACATCTAATACTAGAGGACTTGGTGGTGGTGGAGGCGGTGCTGGATATGTTAATACTGGCGGCGGTTCTAGTGGTGATTCTCAGGCTTCTGGCGGTAGCGGTATTGTTATTATAAGGTATTTACTTTAGTAAGTTATAATTAAATAGGAGACTCATGGCATCAGCATCAATATTAAATACAGGCAAAGCAATGTATGCATGGAATGGCACTAATTGGTTGCCACTAAATGCACAAAATAATCTTCTAAATTCAACTAGATGGTCTAAAGTTGCTACTGGTGGAGAAACAACTATTTCAGGATATGATGATAATGGTCTTAATCTTTCTTATTCCCCTGGATATGAACAATTATTTTTAAACGGAATTTTATTAGTTAGAAATATTGACTATACCGCCACAAACGGTACAAGCATAACAGGGCTAACTGCAATATCGGCGGGTAGCAATATAGATATTATTTCTTTTCAATCTATATCTTTAGCAAATGTATATACTCAAGAACAATCTGATACAAGATATTTATCTGTTAATGCTTCTGCTAATTTTGAAAGAGATATAGTTTATTCTTCATCTGCCCCCGCTTCTCCGTTACTTGGACAATTATGGGTAGATACAACGACTCCTGCTACTCCAATATTAAAAGTGTATAATGGTAATGAGTGGCTCGTAATGTCTGGTGCTGGCGGTGGTGGGGGATTAAAGACTCACTTCTTGCTTATGGGGGCTTAAATGGCTACAGAAACGATTAAATCACCTTCTTATGCTTTACCAGCAGCCAATACTCTTACAACCCTATACACAGTTCCTGCTTTAACACAGGCTGTAGTATCAACTATTAACGTGTGCAACACTGCATCAACAGATGCAACATATCGGATTGCGGTACTACCAAATGGAGTAGGGATTACAAATGCAAACTATCTTGTTTTTAATGCAACAATATCAGGAAATGAAACAGTGGCTTTTACTCAGGGTATAACTATGGATTCAGGAGATTTATTAAGAGTATTTGCAAGCACTGCATCAGTTGCATTTAATGCTTTTAAAATGGAGATTGCATAATGGCTATTAATAGTACAAAAACGGTAAATTTATCAAGTAGAAGTTTTTCTTATCAAGAATTAATAGCACTATTACCAGCAAGTGCTAACGGAGGAATATATAATTACATAAATAGTGCAATTTCTCAAGGTTTATCAAAAAATGAAATATTAAGTGCTGCAAGGTACATATCTTATATACAAGGACTTGGTTGGTCTACATATGTTTTAAATAATACAACTTATGCAATAAAAACTTATACATCTACTGGAAATTTTGATCCGTCACCTTTTGGTGGATCTGTAGTAGAAGTTTTATTAGTAGCAGGTGGTGGTGGTGGTGGTTTGAATAATATTGGTGGTGGTGGAGGTGCTGGTGGATTAGTTTTTAGAGATAATTTTACACTTCCAACATCTAGTACAACTGTAACAATTGGTTCTGGTGGTGCTATAAGAACAAATGGTACAAATTCAGTTTTTTATTCATTAACAGCAAATGGTGGAGGAAGTGGAAACTTAATTGAAAGTAACGGAGGAAGTGTTGGTCAAGCAGGAGGATCTGGTGGTGGTGGTGCATATGGCAGTACTGGTGGTCCTGCAACTCAAACAAATAGTCTTACTGGAGGCTTTGGCAATGCTGGTGGAAATGGTGCTGCACAAACAGGTATTCATTCTGTTGGTGGTGGAGGAGGTGCTGGTTTTGCAGGACAAAATGGAGATAATGGACTTGGTAGAGGAGGAAACGGTGGAAATGGATTATCTTATAATATAAGTGGTACTGTAAATCATTACGCAGGAGGTGGCGGTGCTGGTTCTTGGAGTGGTGGAGGTCAATCTTTTGGTGGAACAGGTGGTGGAGGAAATGGTAATGGTCTTGGCGGAGGAGTATCAACCAGTGGACAAACAAATACTGGTGGCGGTGGTGGAGGTGGAGCAAGCATCGATCAAAGTAAACCTGGTGGATCTGGAATTTGTATAATTAGAGAGCAGGTAATTTTTCCTGCCTCATTTGGTGCTTAATTAATCTTTATAAATCTCTTCTTTTAAAAACTCATATAATGTAGGTGCATCTTTTGCAGCATCATCCCAATTTTTTCTTCTGATTAAAAAGTTAGCCTTTATCCCTTTTGCTATTAGTTCATAATCTTGATTGGGAAATATTTTCTTTTTACCGATAAAAAATGTGTCATCTAATAGTTGATATTTAAGACCAGTAGCAATATAATTTATACCCGCATCTAATTCACCAAATTCTCCTTTAAACATAAACATATCTTGAAAACTAAAGTATCCAACGCTTCTATCTGATTCTAGTGTTATTAAATTTTTATTAAAACTTCTTCTTTGAATGTCTTGCCAATATTTGGTATCATCTCTATGGGATAAAGCGTAATGCAATGATACAAATTGGGTAAAGTTTTCAAATATACCTTTTGTTGAAGCATTATAGAAGTCTTTATCTGTTTGATTAACTTTTGGAAGGTCTAATATTTTTAATAATTTAAATAAAAATACATGAACACTATATAATCCATTGCTTTCTAATGGTTCAATAAAGCCTGCAGATAAACCTATGCCCACAACATTTTTTACCCATGTTCTATTGTGTATTCCAACACGCATTTTGATATCTTTAAAAGTTAAACCTTCAAGATCTTTTTCATTTCTAGGAACTACCATTTTGTCTGACATTAAATATTTTTTAAATTCTTTTTGAGCAGTTTCTGGGTCTACATATTTATCGCTATAAACATATCCTGTTCCAAGACGTGACCATAAAGGTATATTCCAGCACCAACCATTTTCAATTGCTGTTCCGTTGGTAAATGGTTGTAATTCTTTTTCTTTATCTTTATAAGGTAGTTGAATAGCCCAAGCCCTGTTATTTACTAGTTGATCTTCTTTTGATTCGAAAGGTTCTTTTAAAGCACCCCCCAATAGTAGGCTTTTAAATCCAGTACAATCAATAAATAGATCAGCGGTATAAATAGAACCATCTTCTAATACTAAATTCTCAACACCATCTTCATATAGATTAATATCTTTAACTGTTCCAAATATGTGCTTTACCCCTTTTGGTTTACAATATTTATCTCTCATATATCTACCAAACAATGCTGCGTCAAAATGATAAGCAGCATCATTTTTAAAACTATAGTTGTCAAACTCTTTGTTTATATTTTTAGATATCTTGTTTTTTTCATATAAAGCAGATACTGGGTTATAGTATTTTGGAAAATCTTCAAAGGGTGTATCTGGATATTGATTTTTAAATAGTTGCCAATCCCATAATCCCCATTGAGTATTTTCTACATATGGTGATCCAAAAGGATAGTGAAATCCTCCAGAGTCTTTGTCGTAAAAGTCTGTAAATTTAATACTTAGTTTGTATGAGGCATTGCATTCTTTCATCCAGTCTTTATCTTCTAATTCTAGAAAATGTAAATAGTCATTAATTCCTGAAAGAGTACTTTCTCCTACCCCGACTGTTGGGATATCTGTAGATTCAATTACAGTAATATTTTTATCTGGGTATTTTTTTACAAGAAGTGCGGCTGTCATCCACCCAGCAGTTCCTCCACCAACTATAACAATGTCTTTAATGTTTTTAGATTTCATAGCCCAAGCCAATGTTTGATTATTGCGAGGGTAGCCAAAATAGACCATCCAATATTAAAAAGAATAATAGTAGGTAAAGTTTTTTTAGTAGATGACCATATTAATAATAATGATGACATTAATGCAAAGATGTATAGCCACCACCATTGTTTTCCAAATAGTAGTCCTGGAAATATGATAGATAGTTTTGTTGTAAATGCCCAAAATTCTACAGTGTTAGGCTTATTCCAGTATTTTTTATTGCCCATAGTTTTAAGGGCTTCTATCCAGTCTATTTTCATTGATATCCTATCTACCAATCAATTCTATCAGAAAGTTAGGGGGGTGTCAAGAAAATAAGTTATAATATTAATATGTCAAAAGCCAGAGATCTAGCCAATCAAGTATCTAATTTAATAACTATATCTACAGGGGGAAGTAATTTTGTTACCCCCCAAGTTTTAAGTGCATCTATTGCAAATATTGATTTAACTCCATATGCAACAAAAGCACAGTTAAGTGCAAGTGTTGCAAATATTGATATTACATCATCTTTAGATTCAAGAATTTATATAGGTAGTGCCTCTCCTAGTGGAAGCATAAATGGTCGAGTTTGGATAGATACATCAACAGCATCTGCTCCAGGATTTTCAATATATGGACAAAATACATGGAGAGAAGCAAGACCTAGAAATAAGGCAACTGGTGGAACAAAAATACAAACTGGAAATTATACAGTTCACACATTTATTGGAAGTGGACAATTTATTGCATTAGAAGATTTAAGAGTAGAATATATAATTGTTGGTGGTGGTGGTGCTGGAGGTTCTCAAATTGCTGGTGGTGGAGGTGCTGGTGGATATATTTCATCTGTTCAAGGTGAACTATCTGGTGGAAATAGTACTGCTTTATTGCCAAGCATTATTTCTGCTGGAACTTATCAAGTTGTTGTTGGTAGTGGTGGAGTAAATCCAGGAAACGTTGCTGGTGCAACTGGTGGAAGTGGAGTAAGTTCTTCTTTCAATGGACTAACCGCTATAGGTGGAGGTGGGGGTGGATTTTTTAATGGTGGTGTTGGAACATCTGGAGGATCTGGTGGTGGAGGTGGTGCTACTCCAGCAGGTACAATAAGTGCAAATGGTGCAGCAGGTGGAAGCAATACTGCAAATCAAGGTTTTGCTGGAGGTTTTGGTGCAGAATACGGTGGTGGCGGCGGTGGAGGTGCTGGTGCTGTTGGACAAAAAGCAAACGTAAACGGAACATATTGGGATTCTGGAGGTGATGGTGGCATAGGAATTCAATCTTCAATAAATGGAACTACAACATATTATGCAGGTGGTGGTGGTGGTGCACAACGTGATAACGCTGCTGGAACTGTTACAGATAGAGGTTATGGGAATAACGGAAGACAAAGACGAGGAGATGGTGGTTTAGGTGGTGGTGGTAACGCAACTGGGTTTAGGGGATCAACTAGTCTTATTGCACCAAACTACTCTGCAGCAACATCTGGTACTGCTAATACTGGAGGTGGTGGAGGTGGTGGTGCACATGGTGGAGATTTAGGTGGTGCTTCTGGTGGCAATGGCGGTAGTGGTATAGTAATTATTCGGTACTTAACATAACTTTCATAATGATATAATAAATAAGGAGGTAAATAACATGGCACATTTCGCAGAAGTAAACGCAGACAACATTGTACAAAGAGTAATTGTTGTCGACAATAATGATTGTAAAGACGCAGAAGGAAATGAATCAGAAGCAGTTGGTGCTGCATTCTGTAACACCCTTTTAGGCGGTATATGGAAACAAACTTCATATAATGGCAATATCAGAAAAAACTATGCTGGTATTGGATATACATTTGATGAAGGAAGAGATGCTTTTATACCCCCAAAACCTTATAGCAAATGGGTACTAAATGAAGATACCTGTAACTGGGAAGCCCCAGTAGCATATCCAGAGGGTGACACACCTCACATCTGGAACGATAACAAAGGTGAATGGGAAGAAGTAGTTTCCGAATAATATTATTGGGGGGTATTTAAAAATATATCCCCCATTTCTTAATGAAGTATAATTAAACTATGGCTGTATATAGAGCAAATTCAAGTAATATTTATGGTAAAGATTATTCATCTACCCCCGGTTTTGATGCCGTAGCATATAGAAATTCAAATGCAGGAAAACAATTTGTTGAACAAGTGTTTACTGGATCTAATTCTTGGACAAGACCAAATGGTGTTGATTTTGTAGAATTATTATTAGTTGGTGGCGGTGGTGGAGCGGGTGGTAGTTCAGATGGTAATGGTAGTAGAAAAGGTGGTGGCGGTGGTGGTGCACAAGTTTTTTATTCTTGGATTTATGTTGGATATAGTTCTAGTTGGACAATATCAATAGGTAGTGGTGGCAATGGTAATGGATACGGTTCAAATTGTAATCCAGAACTTTGGGGTAAATCTGGAAACACTTCATATTTTAAAGCAACAGGAAGTTCTAATTTTTCAAATCATGGATATACAGCAATAGGTGGTGGAGGTGGCGGACATCCTTGTGGTGGATATGGTCAAATGGTTGCAACTGGTGGAGGATCTGGATCTTCTAGACCAGATGGAACATTAACAAGAAATTATGGAGAAAGTGGTGGAGGTTTTTATACAGGTATTGGATTTATAGGTGGAGGTGGTGGAGGTGGTACTAGCGATACAGCAGGTGGTGGAGGAAGTGTAGTTGCAGCAGGAACACAAGGAACTGGTGCAGCAGGAGTTACATTATTAGGAAGAGCAGTTGGTGGAGGTGGAGCAGGTGGTGGTGGAACAAGTGGTGGATCTGGTGGAGGAGCATCTGGAAGTAATGGAACTATAAACACTGGTGGCGGTGGTGGTGGAGGAGTACCAACAGGAAGTGGTGGATCCGGCGGTAGTGGATTATGTGTAATCAGATATTATGTATAAATGCTATAATTTAAATAAGGTGAACAATGGCAACTACTCTTAAAAAATTTATAAGAGGAAATGGAACTCAATCTTATACTTTTACTAATCCTGGATTAATTAACAATATTGTTATTTCAAATACCACTGGATCTCAACAAACATATTCAATAACTCTTGCTACTATTTCCATAGTTACCTCTGGAATTATTCCAGCAAATGATACAGTTATTTTAGATTTAAAGCAATATGCAGAGGTTAATGATGTTTTATCTACTGCCGGAGCATCTTGTGCTTTTCATATTTCAGGGGTAGAAATAAGTGCTTAGTGATATAATAAAAAGGGTGATTAATAATGGCATTTCCATCAACATATAATATAACCTACTACCGTGGGGATTCATACGAATTTGTAATAAGCCCAAAAAATGCAAACGGTGTAGCATTTGATTTAGTAAACTTTTCAGGATTATTTACAGTATCAACAGCACGTGGAACAACAGGAACTAAGATTGCTCAAAAAGCAGTTACTGTTGATTCAAATGCTGGAACTATTGCTGTAGCCATTGATCCAACAACTGGTGGTGCATTGGCAGCATCAGGAACTTATGTTTATGACGTAGAAATTAGAAAGAATCTAGGTGGCGGTGCTTCATCTATTTATACACTATTAACTGGAAATCTATCTGTAACAGATGATATAACTGGTAGGGTCTAATGGCTGTAGTAGACGTAATCTACGATGATGATAATCTAACAATCTTTGGTCCTCCCGATCAAATTGAATTATCTGTTGATATTGGATCACAAGGAAACTCTGGAACTATTCAAATCGGAACTGTTTCTACAGTAGCAGCAGGAACTCCAGCAGCAGTATCTAACGTTGGATCTTTAAGCAATGCAATATTAAACTTTACAATACCACAAGGACAAACTGGAGCACAAGGTCAACAAGGTATTCCAGGAGACACAGTTCCAATATCTACAGAGCAAGTTCAAGACGCTGCAGTACCTTTATTTAATCACGCATACCACACAGGATTTACAGTAACCTATGATGATGCTAATAATAGACTTTTGTTTGCATCAGATAACGTACTAACTACAGAACAAGTTCAAGATACTATTGCTACTTTATTTGCTGCCGGTACACACACTGGTGCTTCCGTTGTTTACAATGATGCAGGAAATGCTTTGAGCATAGCGGTAACTGGTATTGATTATAATAATGTTTCAGTAACTACTTATGCCAATGAAGGTGCATTGCCATCAGCCTCATCAAATACTGGAAAGTGGGCATATGTAAGCGGTACAGGATCAATGTATTATTCTCATAACAATGCCTGGGTAAAAATAATAAACTATACACAAGAACAAATTCAAGATGAAATATCAAGTTCTTTTTCTGGTAGTCATAATGGAATAACTGCTTCTTATAATGATGGAAATGGATATATAACTTTAACTAATGATGGACTATATTCAATATTTGGCACAGCAAATCAAATAGGCGTAATAACAAATAATAATTCAGCATCAATATCTTTACCTGAAAACTTAATTATTCCAGGAAATACAAACGTATTAGGATCTGCAAGCGTAGTTGGAAATATGACGGTAGACGGAAATCTATTAGTATCTGGATCTGCGTTTACAATAAATACAACAGAATTATTTATAGAAGATAACTTTTTAACATTAAATCATTCAGCAACTGGTGCTCCAAGTATTAATGCTGGAATTGAGATAGAAAGAGGTTCTTCAAATAATGTTTCTATTGTTTGGAATGAAGGATCTGACAAGTGGCAATTTACAAATAATGGAGTTACATATGAAGATCTAGGTGCTAGTTCTGCATCTGTAAATCAGAAAGCAAGTAATTTTTATGATGTCGTTAGAGATTATGGAGTATCTGCTGGAGAGGGAGATTCTGCAACTAAAATTCAAAACGCATTAAATGCTGCAAGAGATGCGGGGGGTGGAACTGTATATATTCCTACTGGTACTTATAATTTAGGAAGTAGATTAGAAATTTATACAGGAACAACTTTACTTTTGTCACAAAAAGCAGTTATGTTTAGAAACCATAATTCAAATATGA
>Ga0247723_1002097_pt1 | contig 10940 bp, 14 predicted proteins | sample MSEWelMarce5H_FC_FD_189079 | JGI IMG/M metagenome (GOLD analysis project Ga0247723, IMG submission 189079) | Subsurface sediment microbial communities from gas well in West Virginia, United States - MSEEL Well Study Marcellus 5H_FC | ecosystem: Environmental > Terrestrial > Deep subsurface >...
TAACGCTTTTAAAAGCTGGGTAGGAGCAAGCGAATTGCTTGGATTGTTTAACGAGGTAAAAATCAACAATGAAGGAAATTCTTAATTACATTAAATTATACACTGGTTGCAATGATCATGCATTAAAAAGGATTGAGGCAATGCTTGAGCCTAGATTGCAACCAGTAGTAGTAGAAAAAATCATACATGTAGAAAAATTTGTCAAGCGCAAGCCAAGACCTAAAACACCTCTAATAGAATGGAGTGCAAAATACTGCGAGGAAAATAACATCACATTTGAATATGTTGCACAAGCACGCAGACTGCAAGAGATTGTTGACACACGCGATGCTTATATAAAACAAGCATACTTTGAAGGTTACTCACCTACTGAAATTGCAAGACATTTAAAAAGGAATCATGCCACGATCCTACACACTATAAGTAAATAGTTCCCCCACTATTATTCTTAACGGCTCTCAAGATTTGTTTTCTTTGAGGGCCGTTTTTTTTATAGCTTACATGAATCCATGCATAGTCAAACTCATTGATCACTTGATCAAATGGTAGCTTGGCCACAATAAAATCAAAGATTTGTTTATTGGTAATATCATGACTATGGCCATCAACATCTAGGTCAAGCGCTTCACCTTTGCAATGTTGTGAGGTAGCGCTGCCCTTAATCGCCTTATTCAAATCTTTGGATCTGTACCCACTAGATATGTAAATTGGCACTCTAAATTCTGCACGGATTGGCTCAAAGATATGCTCACAGATAGCCTTTAGATTTTCAATATGCTCTAGTGTTGGCATATTGGATATGCCTAGGCGCTTTGCAGTTTCGGATCTAATTAACTCGCCTAGCGTAACATGTTGAGAAATGACCATAAATATCGCTTTAAAATGAATATAGCTGCTATGATGATTATAAGCCAAAATAAGCGGCTTTCTGCTTGTTTCTTATACTTATGCTCGGCTTGATATAAAACTTTGTAGAATCGCACAGAATCGGCAAGAATGCCTATCATGCGCACGTCTTGCACATAAGCCGTTTTAATGTCTTTAACTTTGATAGTCTTGACAATAGTCTTGCCTTGCTCAGTCAATGTCACAACATTGTTTATTGTGTCTCGCTTATAGTCAAAGATTGTGTCTTGTAAAATTGTAGTGTCGCTTAAAGTTAAAATTATAGTATCATTGGCGCATGGATGATCTAAGGCCAAAGTATTAAAGACGCGATCACTTGCCTCTCTATTGTTAAGCACTAAGCGCTCGGCCTTGCGGATCGGATTGCAAGCAGCTAAAATCAAAATAGCTATTAGTAATAAATATACTAATAGCAGCTTACTTTTTGGTGCCATAGCGCGGATCGTGTGGATTTAACCAGTTAATAATAATAGGCAAAATAGAGATCACGGCAGCGCTTATGCACTCTTCAAGTGTTACCTCGTAGATATTTCCTTTGCTTATGATCATGGTAAGGATTGCCGTCAAGACAAGTTTAAGCCATGATCCGTAAATACTATTAAGAAATTTCATCTTTGTTGATCTTTTTTGTGGCATTGTAGTAATAACGAATGGCCATGACACCAGAAATGATAGCAACCAAACCGGCTATCAAAGTCACAAATGGTTGCGCTTGTGTTACTGACAAAGTCGCGGCGGTCATTGAGACGCCGGTGTTAATTAAAGCTTGGCTGCTATCTTGTGTCATGATTAATCTTCTTTTAAATCTACAACCTTAGCCTCATCTTTAGGCTTTTGATCTTCTGCTAACTTACCAAAGAAATTTAACAATGGCAACCCGAACTCAGTTGGGATTTTGTTGATGAATGCTTGAAGCTCGTTCAAGTCTTTTTCGCTTAATTGTAACATAAATTTTAATTTATACAAATATACTACTAAAATGGATTAGGCAATATAATTGTCTTAGGATTAATAATGTTATCTAATTGAATTGCAAGTTCAGCATCTAAAGCTGCTACATCTGTACCTGCGTTTAACCAACCTTCTACGATTTCTTGAGTAAGGTCAGCATAAGGAATAAACCCCTCTGTTGGAGGTGTTAACCCTACGCATACAGGGATTTGTGTTGATGTAGTTTCATCGCTAATTTGTCTGTAAGCGTTTACTTGTACTACTACATCTGTTAAGCCATCTATTGCTAATTCAGTTAGCATTGCACCTTGTGGGATTACCCATTGAAAATTTGCCATTTTATATTATTTAAAAGTTTATCCATAATGTGCCATTGTAATATGACATTTGATTTAAAGTTGTGTCGTAAACCATAAGACCTGCCGCAGGTGTACCAATAGCTAACTTTTGCGTAGTGGTCATTCTTGGAGGTAAGAAACCTTGAGTAGTTGAATCTACTTGTAATCTTGCAGAAGCGTTAGGGCTAGTAGAATTTACTCCAAGTTGTCCGCTTGTAGTTATTGTTACAAAGTTGTTTGTATTGTTTGCACCTAAATTTAAAGGTCCATTAGTTGATGTAAAAATAAACGAACCTGTTGCAGTTACAGAACTTTGTAATTGTAATGTACTACCACTATCTCTTGTGATTGATACTGTTCTTGAGCCACTACCATTAAAATTGACATTACCTGCTACTTCTAATAAACTTGTACCATCTGTTGTAGTAGTGCCAATTCTAAGATTTCCTGCCATATAGTTAGCAGCAGTTCCTTGCATATATAAATTCCAAGCATTTGTAGCAGATGCAAGACTACCATAAAAGCCGTAGTTGTTTGTAGCTTGTGCAGCCATTGTAGACTCTGCCCAAAATCCAATTTGACTTGTTATTGTAGAACCAGCTCCTACTGTACCTCCTCCTTGTGAAGAATAATGGCTATATGTTGCTAATGTAAATGCAGCAGCTGCGGTATTTAATTGATTTCTAAATCCATAAGCAGCAGAAGTAGAATCAGATTGAACTGTTCCAAATTGAAAAATACCGTTAGAAGTTGCACTTCCTGTTATTGGTAAGTTTACAACAAGATTTGTTGAAGTTGCAAATGTTTGACCTATTCCCAATCTACCTGCTAAATGATTATATGCCGTTCCTGCCATATACAAGTTCCATCTGTTAGTGCCACTTGCTATGTTACCAAAGAAGCCATAGTTGTTAGTAGCACCTGTCATTGAAGATTCAACAACAAATCCATATTGATTTGTAACTGTACTACCTGCACCAAAAGTTCCTTGTGTAGCTCTATAATGTATTAAATCAGTTAATGTAAACGTTGCAGCAACTGTACTTGCAGATGTCATATTATAATTAGCCAATGATGTTACACCTGATTGTATAGTTCCTGCGTTTAATATTGCGTGTGATGTAGTAGAACCTGTAATACTATTACCTAACCTTAAATTAACATTTGTTAAACCTGTATTACCTAATCCTAAATTACCTGCTAAATAGTTGTTAGCAGTTCCATTCATATAAAGATTCCATCTGTTAGTACCACTTGGAATATTTCCGTAAAATCCATAGTTATTAGTTGCACCAATTAATGAAGCATCTGCCAAAAATCCGTATTGGTTTGTAATCGCACTTCCTGCACCTAATGTTGCTTGTTGAGTTCTATAATGTGTATAAGTTCCTAATGTAAAAGATGCAGCAGCAGTACGAGCAAGAGAATCAAAAGAACGAGCTTCATTAATTGTTGTTGAAGCAACAATACCTTGTTGTGCTACTCCTACCGATGTAACAGCACCAGATAAATCTTTTCCAAGATATAAGCTATAACCTGCAAATGCAACATTTCCTATACCCACATTACCAGCTTCATTAATCACCATATCAAGTGTACCATTAGTAGCGAATCCAAGTGTGTTTGTACCACTTAAATACATTCCATTAGTAGGTATTGTGCTTGATGTAGGCACAAAGCTATTAGCAGTTAATTGACCACTAATCCTTGCAGTACCATTGACATCTAAAGCAAAAGATGAAGATGTGGATGTATTGATTAAAACTTGACCACTATTTGGATTAAGCATTAAAGGATAAGTAGCAGCTAAATTACCCGAATTAGCAACTTGTAGCCACATACCACCCGAATCATTACCACCCATATCTATATTTACAAGGGAATTGCTATTGCCTATCCTTTGTATTAAACCAGTTTGTGTTGTACCACTAGAAGCTGGTAAAGCAAAAGCAGCACCATTAAATCTTGATGTGCCATTATTTACCCTAAATAAAAACCCAGCATCTGCGGTAGTGCCAACTAATAATGCACCAGCTAAATAGTTAGCAGCAGTACCATCCATAAATAAGTTCCAACGATTAGTACCGCTTGGAATTAATCCTCTAAATCCATAATTATTAGTTGCACCCGTCATATTACTATTTACAACAAATCCTTCTTGTATTGTAATACTTGAACCTGCACCTATTGAAGTTTGGTCTGCAAAAAAATGACTAAAATTAGATAAAGTAAAAGTTGAAGCAGCAGTTCTTGTACCTGAACGATAATTAAAAACATTTGAAGTTACATCACTTTGCACTGCTCCATCATTTAAAATTGCACTTATAGCAACTGCGCCCGTCAAGTTTTTCCCAACTCTTATAGTTGAAGAACCTAATGTATTTATACCAACTTGTAAACCACCATTTGATATTGTAGTATTAGATCCCAAAGTAATTAAAGATCCAGTATCAGTGATGTTTGAATTGCCTATTGCACTGGTGCCAGTGAACTTAGGCAAGGTGTTTGTTGTACCAGTACCAGTCACCGGATTAGTTAACACCGCTTGATATTGTGGAATGTTTAAAGTGCCACCACTATAAGTCGCAGCACCACTTGTGCCAGTTGTAGTTAATGTGATCGCGGCCCTTGCTCTTGCATCTGTATAATACAAATTTGTAGCCTCCGAAATATTAGCAGTAGTCAAACTTACTGCGCCAGTAAATCCATTAACCGAACTAACTGCGTCTGTGTTGTCTACCTTCTGCCATGCAGTGCCATCATATATCGCCCAGTCACCAACCCTCCAGTCTGTGATGCCGTTTAGGTTTGTTGTACCACTTACATCTACAATGTAGTAATAACCTTTAGTACCTACGCTTGATGTTAAAGTAGGTGTGTTTGTAGATGCATTCCATACTGACTGGAATATTGCTCCGCCTATTAATCCGTTTATTTGATTTTGTACCTTACCAAATGCATTTAATATTGAATCAGTAGCACTTACACTACCACCAGTAATATTCAATCCAGTAAGTACCTTGCCAGTAACTGCGCTATTTGTCAAAGTCACCGATGCTGATCCCGGCCCACTTGCAGTAGCCTCACCAGTTAAAGCGGTGATATAATTGCCAGCCGCTTGTTTATTGTTAAATGTATTCCAGTCTGTTGATGAAAGGAATCCGTTTGTTGTTGTATTAGCTTGACTTATAGATATAGCGTTTGCAGCTATGCTTAAAGGTGCAGATGCACTTGTAATCCTATTAGTGTATGCAGTATTCCAATTACTTGCACTTGCTATGTAAGCATCTGCTAAATCGGTTGTTAAATGTAATTCATCAAGTAAAGTAACACCGCCAGTAATACTTGCAGCGTTGCCACTACCGCTTGTCTTAACAACAGATATAGCCTCGCCATTGCCGCCCTTAGTAATTGATGCAGCTACACCGCTTCCGCTTGTATGGTTTATTATTAAATCATAAGCACTTAAACTATGTGTACCTAAGTTGACATTTCCAGTTGCGCCAGTGTAAGGCACAAAGCCAGTCAAAGATGGAAAGCTAGCTAGCGTGCCATCGCCTCTTACATATTGTGCCGTTGTACCAGATCCAGTCACGGCAATAGTGCCGTTGCTAGTTAATGGAGAGCCAGACACACTAAACGCTGCCGGCATAGATAATCCTACCGATGTCAATCCGGTGTCTGCATCGCTCCATGATGCAGTAATTGTGCCGCCGTCTTGCTGATTAAGTGTCAATGTCTTTGTGCTTGTACCAGTTACAGATGCACTATTTATTTTATCATTATAAGCAGCATCCCAAGTATCTTGGCTTGCAGTTGTTGCTATCGCATAACCGCTCGCCATTGAAAAAATACCACTTGCACTATCGTAATTAATTCCAGTAATATTTTCACTAATCGCCGCTCTGGATCTAGCGTCTGTGTAATAAAGATTCGTTCCCTCAGTCACTAAGCTGGTTGTGTAGTCACCAACTTGTCCTACTACGTTGCCCACTCTGCCGAATACGCTGAACACATTGCTTGGCAATGGGTAAGCGCCGGTCTGTGTTACGATATTAACAACCGCCTCTGTGACATTTATTTCAATTATTTCGTCCGTTACATTTATTATTTCCATGTTGTCTATGCTTTTGATACATCCTCTTGAACAATAAAATTACCCCAAAGATATGTTTTGACCTCGCCGCTAGGGAATGTCACATTCATATCATAGACATAAGTGCCAGCAGCTACATCTACAATTTTGTTTAAAGTAATTTGATTGCGATTTATACCTCCAATGCTTATGCTACTATTTGCAGTAGATAAGGTCAAAGCGACCACGCTACTTGTTGGCGTTGGTCTTACTTGTATTAAAATAGTGCAACCGCTTAAATCAATAGGCGTAGTGTCTGCTAATAAAGCAAAGGTCTGCGCCCAGCTATCATTGCGCCAAATCTTTACATTGTATTGCGCCGGCCTTAAGTCAGCGCTTGTAGAATTACAACTCATTTTTATTATGGGTTTAATGGTATGTCACAAGCATCGTAATCGGAATAAGTAGTCATGTTAAAGCTTATCTCAACACCACTCAAATAGTCCTCAAACTTATCTAGTATTAAATTATATGTTATATTGTCATCAATCTGCCAGTTGTTTGCGCCATTCCTTAACTTGCTTATTATGTCAGCGCATATTTGCAACTGATCGCTAGTTACATCTTGCTCAAACTCACCCTCAAGTCCAGCCTTGTCTAAAAACCATAAAGTGATATTATAGACTTGCTCACGGCCTACGTTAAGTGATCCGTTGTTAATTGCTACGCAAGCAATAGGAAAAACCGGCTGGCTATCTGCGAAGAGCCACTCTCTTGGCGTTGCATTCTTTATGCTTTTTATCATCGCATGCGTTGCCAGTATTGCTTTTAGTTCCGTTATTACTTGATTGTATGTCATTAAATTTCATTTTTACTCGCTCAACAAACTCGCGTTTATAACTGCGTATCTTCATAAGGATTGTTAAAATTATAAGGCAAATCAAGATTGCTAACTTTGCGTGTAGTGCCTCTTCTACCTAAATAGATCGGCGATGTGTAAGCTTGTATCTGTGGTGCAATAGCATCAAAGCCATCACCATATTGTAAGTATTGCTCAAACATGGTGCTATTTTCTCTTAAATAATCAATCAATCTTTGCTTGTAAAATTCGCCATTGCTCATGTACTTGCGCTCTAATAACTCAAGCTGGCCCTTAGATGGGTTGTTGCTCTCTTCTGCACCTTTCTGTAACACGCCTTTGCTAAAGAATTGAAAGCTGGTGCTGATCACCATCTCGCCAATTGTAAACCATAACAAAGTATCTGTGATGTAATTATCAAGCAAGTTTTTCTCGTCTTGACTTAAATTGCCGATGTCAATTCCTTCTTGTAGTCTATTATAAAGGCCAGATCCTAAAGCCGGCAATATAAATTTATCTTGAGCAAGCTTGATTACTGGCAAGATTTGCTTGCCATCAATCGCATCACTTATAGCGGTGCGACTTTTGACAAGTGTTTCTGTTATAAAAAGTATGTTTAAACTCATTTTTTATTTTTTTCTAGTTACTATTTTAACTTGCCATCTATGTCTGCAATATGGTCTATGGTTGCCGTTTGGCTCTGTAAACCAACCGCCTCTGCGATCCCAAACTGAATAACCTAAACGCTCACTGATATTCTCTATGTCTGCGCGGCTCCAAAGTTTAGTCTTAGCCAGTTGCAACATTCTTGCGCAAAATGGTCTATTTTTACTATCCTCTGGCCCAGAGTAAGTATATCTAAGCAACACCTCGGTCTTAGTTGTCTTGTCACCGCCCGGAATTTTACTTAAAGGCTGAGTCAATTTTCTCACTACTGGTGTGTAATTAGGGGCTAAAATACTTATTTCCATTCCAGTCTGGACTAAGTACCCCTCAAGCTTTAGCGCCTCAAGCGCATTATCTATTTGCTCAACACTTTTATTTAGCACCTTGGCCATAACCTCTGGTGTCACACGCTTGTCTTTGCTAATTAAATCTAAGACATTTGCTTTAAGTACATTGATTTCCTCATCCGCAAAAGCTTGATAACCTTTAGCGTCATGTGTTTCTACTACCTCAAAATCTTCTACATTATCACCACATGATGCAAACTCATTCAATAATAAGTCATCTTGCATAGATGCAAAAGCTTGCTCTGTTGACGGATCATCATCAATCCCTAAGAAGGTGTCAACATCTGCATCTGTAAAGCCAAAGCCATTCTTTAACATTAAAGATGCTTGTGCTTTATTGATCTTACCAGATCCAAATTGACGCACAATGCGCATCACATTTTGGTGCTGGCGACCAGTTAGATTTTTAATAGACTCATTTGCAGCCGATATTGGTTGCGATGCGATTGTATTACCGCTTGCATCTATTGTAAGGTCTTTAGGTACTAAGCCAGCCAAACTTCTAATTTCATCACTTGTCATGCTTTCTAAAACCTTATTAGCTACCAATGGACTAAGCGAATTAATGTTGTCACTGATAATTTGTGCTTGTGTTTTAACACTTGTATCTAAAGCTTCTTTGCCCATCAAATCTCTTATTTCATCTTTAGTTAAATTTGCAGCCATAATAGCCTCGCTAAATTCAAAGCTTAATGGCTCAACTGGTACAATCTTAAACTCGCCCTCTATGCCGGCTAAATTCATTAATTTAGTGAATGTTTGCTCATGCTCTTGCTGGCGCTCATTTACATAAGTATTTTGGAATATCTGGTAAGCATCGCGGATCTCGCTTCTGCCACCTAATTGGCCCTCTGTCTTGATACCGAATAACATCGGACTTGTAACTTGATGACAAGAAAAAATCTCTTGCATGATCAAATTATTGACATTCGTAAAATCCTCTTTTGTTAAGCTTGTCTCACCTAAGTTTACAATATCAACTGCATTTTCTCTAGATGGGTTAAATGCAATCACCACACGATCGCCGTCATGGTTTGCAAACTTACGTTTCAAGTCTGTCTCAACCATTTCTTGCTCCTCTTCTTGAGGTAGGCCGTTATTAAAGTTAATCAATTTAGTAGCAACAAAGTTGTGCTTTGCATTGCCTAAAATGTGTCTGCTTACTTGGATGTCACTCTCAATATAGTTCAAGCCTTGGAAATAACTCGGCAAAGGATATACATCGCTTTTAGGGTTGTATTGCTTTACAAAGAATATTTGCGGCCCACTAGGATCGTTCGGATTGAATGCTGGGTACTCTCTTGCTTTCTCTTTAAAGTCGCTAGCAGTCCAGTCATTCTTAACATAGAATGTTTGCAAGTCTTTGCTTGCTCTTACTTTTTGAAACTCAATGTGAAATACATCCTTGATCTTACCTAAAGCATTGTAAATGATTTGTAAGTAATAGCCACCTTGTAACTCATCATCTAAGATTGAGCGCTTCATGATTTGATTCCAAGTCTCACCTTGAGAATTAGCTTTTTGCTCAACACCCTCAAAGCCTTTGCCAAATATATAATTGACTTTGCCTTTTACAATTGCGCCGTGCTTAGGTGATTCACCATACAACTCAATTAAGTAATTTGGGTAATTGTTTTTTGCACCAAACTCAACATAGTTCTTGCCTTTTTTCTCTTCAAATCTAGGCTGCTGCGCTTGATCAAACTGGATGTTTATTAATTGATATTTATTGCTCACTTGTATAAGTTTTAAATTCGTTATCTTGCTCGTTGTACTCTGGTTGAGGACAATCGGTTTCATCATGTAAATACATAAATCCCTCTTCTACTATCGCACCGCTCAAACTCTCTTTAGTGTTAGTTGCGCTTGCTTGCTCTCTTATCTTATACCTCCAAGTGCCACTCTCTTTGCAATCAAATACAGACTTTAAAACAAGTACCTTCTGGTATCTTGCATCTGTGCTTATGTTAGTTCCTACAAATGTAACACAATTTTCTGTCGCACTTGTGAAAATAAACAAGTATTTCGGGTTAGCAATTGTTGCCAATTCTAAGCCGGTAAATATTAAATTATTATCAATGCCTTTGTATATATGCAACATGTTATAAAAATTAAAATGCCCTACCCACACAAAGTAGGTAGGGCATAATTAAGTACTACTATTGGTAAAATTACCCAGCAGTCTCAAGAGCCAATCCTACTGCATTGGACACTTGTAAAAAATCATCTTTCTCAACACCAGTCAATGTGATGTTGTAGCCGTTACGATCGCCGGCACCAGTACCAGATCCACTTTCAGTAGATGCTAAGTAAAGGCCATTACCCTCGCCGTACATTCTATAAACTCCATCCATGTCTAGAGTAACTGCAATCAATTTGCTTTTAGCTAAAGTGCGTACAATGTTTGCAGTTGTAGAGTCTCTTTTGTTTAAAGGAAATACTACTTGATGAGTATAAAATACTGATCCGTTTTCCTCGGATGCAGTTGCATTTGAACTTGTATTTGCGGTTGCTCTTGGCACCTCAAATTTGTAAAAACGTTTTCCAGCTACTTTAGTAATGCCGGTAACTAAACCGCTTACTTCCGTAACGCCAGAAATATTGCCGAACTCGGCTAAAAATACGGCTTGTAAGCCTCCGATATTTTCGCGGCAGTCGATTACGAAACCGCTAGTGATTGCGCATGGCATAGTAAAAAAGTTTAAAAAAAAGGCGGCGTTTATTGCACCGCCTTTCTTTGGTTATTTATTTAATTAGATTGCTGACTTAAACTTAACACATAAAGTTGTGTAAGCTAC
>Ga0247723_1002098_pt1 | contig 10940 bp, 10 predicted proteins | sample MSEWelMarce5H_FC_FD_189079 | JGI IMG/M metagenome (GOLD analysis project Ga0247723, IMG submission 189079) | Subsurface sediment microbial communities from gas well in West Virginia, United States - MSEEL Well Study Marcellus 5H_FC | ecosystem: Environmental > Terrestrial > Deep subsurface >...
GCTATGCTCTATAAGAAGGGCGATGAGAAGTCGCTTCTGGCTTTACAAAGCCTATCCGATAAAGACCCCTACATCCGGGACATGGTTGAGTTTATCCGTCAAGGCGGAATGGTTTCGTACATGGAGGGCATGTCCCTAAAGTCAAATTTTGACCAGCTAAACAAGAGTGTTGGCACTTCGGGTATTGTCACTAAGAAAGAAGATTTCATTAAGTTGCTTGACACATGGTCTGACATGTTTGAGTTGGCTAGCCGTGGTTCTGCATATAGCATAGCTAAGAATAACTTTAGCAAGACCATGAGCGAGCAAGATGCCAAAACAAAGGCCGCTGTTTTCACTAAGAACCTTGCCAACTTTGAGCAGGTAGGTGAGTGGGGCAAGGGTATGGGCGCTATGTTCATGTTCTTCCGTCCATCTGCCACAGGTGCAGTGCGCGCGGTAGAGTCATTTGCTCCTGCAGTTATGAAACTTAGTGATGCCCTTAACCGCCTGCCTCCAGAGATTGCCGCTAATCCAACTGCAAAGGCTGAGTACATTAAGAACTTTAAACAGCTTCAGAGAAACGCTCAGATATCTGTAGTAGCGTTAACTGGAATGGGTGTGATGGCATACGCTATGGCTCAGATGTTCTCGGATGATGACGACCTAGGACGCAATGCTGTAGCTACAGACAACATGGACCAATGGACTCGCTATGCGCGTTTTCATGTACCTCGCGCAATTTGGGAAGGTATGGGACTCAAAAAGCCTTTGGTATTTCAACTGCCTTGGGGATTTGGCGGCGGCGCGTTTGCTGCGGCGGGGGCTCAGGCGGCTTCTGTAGTAGCTGGCTCACAAGCTCTAGGCCCAGCTTTGATAAATATAGGTACTACTATTGCTATGGACTCGTTCCTGCCAATCCCTGTATCTCGTATATCCCTGCGCGAAAAACCGTTATCGTTCTTCATTGATTCAATAACGCCTAGCTTCTTGCGCCCGATCGTAGAGTTCTCTATGAATACAGACGGCTTAGGTAGAGACATTAACAGTACATTCCAGCGCCGAATGGGTGATGCGTACACAGGCAAAGATAGCACTCCAGAGGCTTGGAAAGATGCAGCGGTGTACATGCACGACGCTACAGACGGTGGGATTGATATCAGCCCAAGTACCCTGCACTTCTTTACCAACAGCTATATCGACGGTGTGGCTCGTATCGGCGAGACTGCGTATGGATTGCATGACCTAACCAAAGGGCATAAGGATTTTGACCCCAAGACTGACATTCCTTTATTTGGTTCGTTCTTTGGAACGCGGTCAAACTACGATTCTCGGCAATTTACTGCGGTTGAAAGCAAGATTAAGAACATTGAAAAGATACTTAACGACTACAAAAACCAACCAGAAAAGTTGGCTGAGTACAAAGATAAAAACCCAACGTACCCCATTGTGGTAAAGATGTACAACACCAAGCTCAACCAGCAGCTAAACCCGTTGCGCGCTAAGGATAACAAAATACGTAAAGATACAAATCTTTCTCAGTCAGACCGAGCCGCCATGCTCAAGGAAAATGCTTTCCGCGAGAACCTAATTAAAAGTCGCCTAGTAGAAACCTTTAAAGACTACGGGGTAGAACCCTAACGAACCCGCCAAGCGCGTACTCCGATGTGCTTATCCTTTACTGTGACATAGCACTTTGCAAAGATTCCAGCGCGCTTGGCTCCACTGTCTATGGCATACATCATCTCCGCAAGGCGCAAGGTAGGGATGAAGAAGCTATCACCCACCACCATGCCCTGAAACGGAAACACCCACTCTGGTTCAGTTATTTCACTGGGGGTCATCAAAGAAGTCATCAGGTAATTCTGTCTTGAACCAGTACAAGTAAGCGGGGTCCACCTGCACAGCAGACTTCCATCCTGTAGTAAGTCGCCCCTTCTTATCGTCAATCAGTTGCTTGTTCTCGCGCATCTCAAACTCAAACTCGCGGGTACTGATTTGGCGCTCTGCCAAGTACTTCTTGAAGTCGGTCTTAGATACCTGCAGCAGGTTCTCGTCGCTGACGATGCGCCCAACGATCTGACCGCGTGGCTCCATTGCTACCCTGCCATCCTTCAGCACCAGAATGTTGCCCATGTTCTTATTAACAAAGTCGGCAAGGACGGATGCGTAGTCGGTCCGGTTGATCTTGACCACCTTGTCACGAATCGTAATCATCTCACGGACTGTCTCGTGGTAGACCCGACTAACGTCAAGATTTATGATGTTGGCATTGTGCGCCATAACGCCAGACATGCAGGTGGCAGCTATTAGATTTTGGTAGAAGCGGTAAGTCGTGTCATCCCCAAAGTCTTTCATAAACTTCTCTTCCCACATGGAGATGTTGTCATGGATGTAGTTATCGCCAAGCCTAAACGCTTCTTGGATCACCATTGGCCCCGCATGTCCGTAGTTAAAGTTATAGGCGTTGAAGATATGCTTGCCTAGTGCGCCGTTGTTCTGTAGCAGTTGGGGCTTGTGGATTAAGAACTCGATCAAACGAGCAGCTTCACCATCGGGATTTGCCTTGATGCTTTCAAACTTACTATAGGCAGACTGATTGGTAGTCATGAGGGCAATAAGCGATGCTGACATCTCGTGTTCACGCTCTGCGTTGACTGACCCCTGCATACGAATCTTCGCCTTGCCGTGGGATATCTTATGCACTAGCTGCGAAAGTATCTTGGCATCCTTGTTTGAAATCTCATCTATCCCTAGCGGGATGTTGTGCAGCCCAAGGTATCGACCTGTCATGCCGTTGTCCGTGGCTTCAAATACGCTGAGCTCCTTTGGGTTGCCCCATGCGCTCAAACCTGCGTACATAGCGCCTGTCTTGGCACTGCCAGACTGTCCTAAAAGGCACACAGTCACGCCAGCAGTTGACGTATAGGACATGAAAGGAGACCCTAATCCGCACAGCATGGTGAAGGCATGCATCTCAAAGCCGGGCGTGTTTAGATAATCTGTTGATTCACGCCAGCGTTCGTAGGTACCGTGGGGTAATAAGTATTTAGATAACCCCTTCACAAACGGTGAAGATGGCGCGTCAATGATCTCGCCTTTGTGGGTGACCTCTCGTTTACCAATCACAAAGCTGCGGGTAGCCCAGTCAGGGTCGGACGTGTCTTCAGTCCAGCCCATCTGCATGCGCATTATCTCGGCCTTGTCAGTCATCTGCATGTACTGACCCCACTTGATTACATAGTTCATAAGGTGCGGTAATTTCTCGGAAGCGGAAAACACACCGTTGGAGGACATGAGTGCCTTAAAAGTTTCTAGGGCGTACACATGCTTCATCGGGACTAATATCTCGCGCACTGGGTCAAGCGGCAACTCCAAGCGCATGAGCAGACATTCACCGTCGTGCTTGCTGAACATCCTGCGGATAGGGAAGAACTCGTGTGGCAGGATAAGGATAGGGTCTTGGTCTAACTTCTCGCCCTGCTTGTTGTACTTCGCTGGTGGCTGGTAATAGATGCCACCGTTGATACCTCTCATGAAGGGATACAGGAACTCGGGGAAATCAGGAACTGTTTTGGTATCCTCGTTCTGCCGAACTGGGTCCGCTTTATCTGTCGTTGCGGCTGGTCTAAATTCTTTTCCAAGTGTGATGGGGCTGGTAATCTTTCCTCTGTGCTGGCATCCTTCGCATCGCTTAGGGTAGTTATCAAGGAACCATTCACAGGTGCGTGGAGCAGGAAAGCGACTTGCTTTTTCTTCAGTGTTTTCATAGTTGTATCCCGAATAGTCTTCTGACATTTTGTGGATAGCGGTGGCTCCATCGTCACAGAATTTTGCAATTGATAAACCTGCCCACCACAGGGGTTCTTCTAAAGTTTGTGCATCAGTAAGGATGTGTGCGATCTGAGCGCACCCGGTACCGTTAAGGCTCTTGTCCGCAAGAATCTCAAAGGTCTTTGGGAAGTTGTCCAGCTTGAGCATCGCCCGTGTATCGTCGTCCAGCCCTTTGGATACTGACTCAAGAATGCTCTGTGACTCTTGCGCTGCTGGCGCTGGTACATTGCCCCCGTCAAGGAACTCCTTGAACTCAGCCCACTCATAGACAGAAATCTCTTCGCTGATAACCGACGTAGGTAGCGGAGGGTTTGTCTTATGGTTAAACGTCTCAGGCGCTCGCATGATGCGCGCTGCATCTGCAGTAACTACAGGGTCAATGGAGATGTATTCTAAGCACAGCGCCTTGAACTTCTCTGCGTAAACCTTCCACTCATCCCGAGGGATGTCCTCATCCATAATCCAGTAGGCGTGTACCCCACCGCCTGAATCAACTAACACTGGCTGTGGCAGTCCTGTCTGTATAAGAAGGCTTACTACTGCCGCGTGAGCGTCGTCCTTGGACGCATAGTCTTTTTCTGCTCCTACATCGAGGTCAATAAAGAATGACCGTACAAATAAGCAGTCCGTTGCTTTTCTACTAAACCCGTCAAATGTCCCAAGTGCTACGAAAGTATTTAATTCCTTTGCCTTGAACTTCTCAATTTGTTCAAATACGCCGTCAAGGGTCTCTGCAAACTTGTTGGTGACTTTCTTATCAGTCCCAATGCTCGTTATGCAATAGACACCCTGTGTAGGCAATGCTTTCTCGTAAAATTGTTTTAGCATATGTAGCCAGAGTTGAAAAGAGCGAGACTATGCTCGCTCAGTAAATGGAAGCAGGGGCGAACCCCTACCGGTTAGATTTCCTTATTCATCATCTCCTGTATGTATTTCTTAGCCGCTGCCGTGCTACGTGCTGGCAGTAACCCCGCTGCGGTGTCTGCCGCAACGGTTTCCATAAATTCTTCGACTTTAAGAAGGTTCTTATGGCGAATAGACTTGCCACGGAACCAACTGAAAACCGTCATGCGAGTTACATCCAGCGCTTCGGCAACGTACTTAGCGGGGAGATTTGCCTCCACACAAACGAGCGCCAACGCAGTGCCAGACCTTGTGGGTTTGGCTTTGTGCAACTCAATCAAAAAAGCTTCACTATATGTCCGTGACATTTTCTATCCTTATTTTTTAGACCATTTTTTAACGACGTCAGAGATATCCTTCTCATCAGACGCTACAGTTTTAGTAGACTCACGCTTTGTAGGCGTAGGCATATCTTCTTCTGCGACTTCTTCCCGTGCATTGGCTGGTGCTGCGACTGCGACATCGGAGTCAACCTGATACACGTTCATCTTGACAGCGGCTTCGGCAGCGGGGCTCTTCGCTTGCTGTGCAATGACTTGCAAGTCGGCATCAGCTACCTTGTCGGCAGGGCTGAACACAACCTTTGGTGTCGGAGAGTTAGTGTCAAACGCCATCTTCGTAACAACGCGCCCTGCGCTGACGTTGTGCGACGCCAAGTGCTGGATGTATGGACGGAAGGGGAATCGACCGTTATCTTCTTTACCGAAAGCCGATGTAGCTGGAAGAACCAACTGCATCACATCGCCAGCAGGGTCGTTAGGCAATACAACAGCAGTGCGCCAAGACAAGCGGCAAGCTGCGCCAGTACCACCCTGACCTGAGCCTTTAACGGACTTGGAGCAGTCGCCGCAAGAAGTAGCGCAAGGTGTCTTCACATCTGCATCAGGCTTCTCGGAGTCAGTAGACCAGCAAACTGGGCTTACTTTTTGACCTTCTTGGTAGGTGGCATCGTAGAACATGCGGGATGCTTTGTGTGCCATCTTGACAAAGATGACGTTCATGTAGCGGTCTTCAATCTTGCCGATTTCTTTACCACCAGCGTATTTACGGAACACGCCGCCCTTAATAGAGATGCGTTTGTTTTGACGCGCCCCGCCAGCTACGGCAAGGGTATCTTCATCCAAGCCCTCGATGGGAGCCATTACTGAGCCACTAAACATGGTTGCGAGATCATTACTCATTTGAGTTTCCTTTGTTACTAAACTTACTAATTGGAGGGTTTACGCACGACTACCGTGAATTCCCTCATTACATTCACGCCGGGAGGCAGACCCTCGTCTTTCCTATCAGCGATGAATTCTTTGAAATTTGTTTGAGCGATCCTCTGCTCAAACAACTCCGGTACTTCGTGCAACATTACATATTTACGGAACGAGTCCCCGTCAGCTATGGTGTAACGTTCGGTCAGCCTACGCATGACTGTTCCAAAAGGTGTACTGATGCTCTTAGCGTTATTCGTATTGCAGGTGTCAAGCATTTGCGCTTCGAGTGCCTTCATATCATTGAGCAACTCTCCGTTTCTTGCCTTCCACTCAGATTCAATTTTCTCACGTTCGGTTCTTATTGTCAAGTAAATCTTGACTAATTCACCAAGACTTACGTCTTCGACTTCTTCGACTTCCATCATATTCCTATCTCCTGTTTGTATAACTCGACCAACCCCTCGTGCATATTGACCTTGTTCTGAAGCATTGCGTAGATTTTGCGCTCGGCCTCCGACCCTTGCAGGTGGACGACTGTCATGCTGTTCTTCTGCCCCACGCGATCAATACGCGCTATGCACTGCAAGTAGGTTTCCACGGACATGACGGGCGACCAAAACACGACGGTGTTAGCTGCTGTCAATGTCACCCCATGCGATGCTGCTTGTGGCTGGATAACTAAGACTCGTGGATTTTCTTGCGTCTGAAATCGATTGATGATCTCTGAACGCCCCGTTGCTGAAACGGCTCCGTTAATTACTTCATTGGCTACTCCTTGCTGGTTTAAGAATCGGGATACTAATTCGATGGTGTGAGTGAAGGGCACAAAGACGATGACCTTGTGTTCTGTCTCCTCCAGTACTTCCATCAGGGCGTTGAGGCGGGGGGATACGTCAAACTCCACTACCTCTTTCGTGTCGGTGTACATAGCGCCACCGGAAATCTGCAACAACTTGGACAGCATTGCCGCTGCATTGACTGCGCTGATCTCTTCCCCTGCTGCCTTGATAAACAGTTGGTTCTTCAGTTCCTTGTAGTAGTGCTTTACCTGTGGGGTCAACGGAATCTCGCGGGTCTGGTACATCAGTTCGGGCAAGTCAAGGCAGTCGTCTTTAGCAAATCGGATGGCAGGTTGCAGGGCGTCGAACACTTGCTGCTTGGCGTCGCTCTTCGGTACCCATTTGAAACGTGAAATCGGCTGCATCACTTTATCGCGCCACGCCCCGAAGAACTTGGGTACACCTCCGGGGTTTATCAGCTTGGCTAGGCCAAACGCATCCAATGGAGACTGCGACGCGGGTGTGCCCGTCAGCATCCATAAGCGAGTTGTGGGGGTGATGATTTTAGCCAAGGTCTTCCAGCGTTTTGTCGATACTGTTTTATATGCGTTAGCCTCATCAATTACAATAAGGTCAAACCCTAATTTACCTATTTCTTCTTGGACTGTACCCACGCCGTCGAAGTTGATTACGACAAACTCGTACTCTCCTCCAAGAATCTTTTTGCGTCTGTTGGCATCGCCGTGGGCTACTGCTACGGTTCTGTGCATGGCTGTTTTGAAAATGTCGGCTTGCCATGCTGAGTACATGATGGACAGTGGGCAAATGACTAGCACCCTTTTGACCAGCCCCTGTGACATGAGGTAGTCTGCCGCCCATATCACTGATGATGTTTTCCCTGTACCTGCTTCATTGAAACAGAAGGCCCTGTCGCGCAACGCTAAGTACGAGGCTGTAACTACTTGGTGAGCGAAGGGGGTGTAGAGTCCGGGCCAACTGTACTGCTTGTCCATTGGGTTAGGAGCATCTCCATAGAGACGTACAAGACGCTGCATTTCCTCAACGCCCCAGTAGACAACTACTTCAGCGTTCTCCCCGTCATCCTTTAGGACTTCGCATCGGTCAATGTGCCCGACCAAGAATTGCAGGTCTGCTGATGGGACCGTCATTCGTACTACTGTGTCATCTACTACATTCATTGACTATCCTTTACTATATTTAACAAGACCCCTTACGGGGGTCAATCGGTCAAACCGACGTGCCAAGGAGAAAGCACCTGCACCGTTTGACTGACACGGTTAAGGGAGTGCAAACCTCCCGCTGCCCACTCATGCCTTACGGCAGTTATTACTTCTTACGTTCGCGCTTGCTTGTCTCAGATACCAACGCGCCCGACGCGCTTCGCTTGAACGAACGGTTCTTAGCCGCGCTCTCTATGCGCAATCCGTTTGCGTTGCTGCCACCTGTAGATAAAGCCTTGACGTGCGCAACATCTTTTCCTTCGCGTTTGTCAGCCTTGCCGTTACCGTTAGCATCGGTTCCGTCTTTGTCAATGGCTCGACGCCCACGTTGACGTTCCATTCGGTTGGCGAGTTCGCCTCTAGCTTTTTGCTGTTCATATTCTTTTTTGTACGGGCGGGGTTTAGTTACATAAGGCATCGTTCTTTTCCTTCATGTCTTTGATTGCGTTAATCATCAGTTTGGCCTCGGCAATGGCGTTCAGTGCCTCACCAATAGCAACATCATATTCATTATCAAGCATGGCTGCGTGGGTATTTTTGAGGGCTTGCTCTGCCATCATGCAGGGGTATGCGTAGTCAACTACAGCGTTCATCGTCTTTCCTTATAGTTCTCGCAGGTGGTGACTGGGCACCAGCCGCATAGTGGGGTTCGATTTGGGTTCCATACGTTTGTGTCGTAGGAGGATTGCATACGTTGAAGGTCGGGTCTGAAGTGGCCCCAGAGTTCTTCGACTTGACTTCGTTTGTAGGACTCATCAACAAAGCTATTTTGCACTATAAACAGCAGCCCCGCCTTGATGTTCTGCACCTCGGGGAAGTGAGCGAAGGTCATCAGCGCCATCAGTTTTAACTGTTTTGGGTCAGGGTATTTGTTGCTGCCCGTCTTGTAGTCAATGATGTACGCGTCTTCCCCATCCACGATAAGCAAGTCAACTATCCCCCGCACCCAACGCGCTTCATCGGAAAACTCGCAGGGGGTGCAGTCGGGCATCAGCGCCATCTCGTACTCAGGGTATCGCGTACCGCCTATGTCTAGCAGGGAGTCAAGTACTGGCTTGAAGTGGGCGTAGTTTTTGACTAGGGGCTTGCCCTCACCGACGTAGTCCTCACAAGCCTTATGCACCTCAGTGCCAAAGGTCATCTGCTGTGTGGCCTTCTTAACGTAGTTCTTCAGAACCTTGACTTCGTTGTACTGCCGAGGGCAGTTAACGTAATCTTTCAGAGCCGAGTATGACCAAGTGAAACTCATTTTGTGTCCAGTTTAATTTGACTTATTCTACAGTTTATTTTCGGGGCGCGCAACTTTTTTTTCTTGGGATGGCAATCTAAATTCCCAAAAACCTTCTCTATGAATCCAGCGTTCCCATGAAAAGTAAACGTCACGTGTCTGTGTGTCAATGTACTTCCATAGGACTCGCATTAGCAATCTCCGTAGCTTTTCCCGACATTGGCTTCACAGGCTACGGGTAAACCCTTAGCCCAGTCAGGTGGTGTAGACATGCGCTCGACGATATATGCAAGAGCCTCAGCTTGCTCCTCTTCCTTGACTATGACAACCGCCGCATCGTGGACGGTCAGCTTAACAGGGTAGCGTTTATGTATCTCGATCATCTGCTGCCCAACGACAATTCGCGCCAACGCTTGAACCACGTTCTCTACCAACGCGCCACCCCATAGACTTACAGGGCCCTTACGAGAAGCATATATGTATTGGCTTTTAGATTCTTCAGTGTCTAGTTTGAGGTCGGGGTATCGTATATACAAACCATTGGGCAACCGTATGCCTTCCTTCGTTACCATCAGGCACTTGTTCTTGCCATACCAAAACGGCTTTAGTGCTTTAGGCCAATTCGCTAGGTCTTTGATCGCCTTGTCGCCATCTTTCCAAAGGTCAATCACCTTATCATTGGTGTCACGGTATGTCTTAACAAACTCTTTAGCTTCGTCCTCAGTAACGATAGCTCCCGGCGGGCTTGTCTTGAGCGTGTGCTGAAGTTTTATTGCGCCAGTACCGTAGCCTAGCCCCAAGATGCAGGTCTTGCCTACGAATCGTTCGACTGGGTTTGCTTTACTGATGGGACGATCATATATTTTGGTTGCGAATACTGAGTAAACATCTTCGCCCTTGCGAAACTGCTCGACAACATCATCCTGTCCTGCCAACCAGACGAGGACACGCGCTTCAATCTGAGACGAGTCGCAGTTGATGACAACGTAACCATCGGGCGCAACCACCGAGTTCTTGAGAGCCTTTTTCTTTTTATCTCGGCTAGGGAGATTTTGGAAGTTGACTTTATCCATCCCTGCCCAACGCCCTGTGTGCGCACCGTAGTATTTGAGAGGTATCGGTAGCCGCCCTTTGTTGCGCTTTCCGATGTCAATGAATCTTTGGACTCGTGACTCTTCAATGGTTGATTTGGTACCCAGTCGAACAGAGCATAGCTGCTGTATGTATGGGTCTTCATGCTCAGTAAGCGCCAAAAAACCCTCATCGTTCTTAGCCAGTGCATAGGTTTGCTTTCCTGTAGTTTTGCTTGGTTTCATTGGACATTTAACGCCGTTCTCCTCCAGCACCGCAGCGAACTGCTTGTTACTAGCGAGTTTCTTACGCACTGCTTCCTCAGTGTCGCACTCCATCCGCCCCATCAAGCCACGCAGTACGCCTTGCTTCTCCTGCTGTACTTCATCTAGTCGTTCGATCAACAGCGCATCGTCAACCTCAAAGACTGGCTCGGTAAACATCCGAATGGTCATGTCAATCAGGTCAAGTTCGTCCTGTGGGAACTCGCTCGACAATTCTTGGAACAACCTAAAGGTAAGGTCTACGTCATTCTTGCAATACTCGCCGTACTGCGCCAACTCAGCAGGGGTGAAATCTTTTAGGCGTTTGCCTTCAGCGGCAACTACTTCATCGCCCTTCTTACCAAGGCTGTAACGCTCGGCTAACTTGGCAAGCGAACCGCCAGCCTCAACGCCGTGTATCGCCCTAGCCATGCTCAAGT
>Ga0247723_1002099_pt1 | contig 10932 bp, 2 predicted proteins | sample MSEWelMarce5H_FC_FD_189079 | JGI IMG/M metagenome (GOLD analysis project Ga0247723, IMG submission 189079) | Subsurface sediment microbial communities from gas well in West Virginia, United States - MSEEL Well Study Marcellus 5H_FC | ecosystem: Environmental > Terrestrial > Deep subsurface > Rock...
GAGCGGAGTTGGAGGCTGCACAGGCGGCGGCGGCGGCGGCGGCGGCAAAGGCTCGAAGGGATGCAAGAAAAGCTGCAGCTTTAGCCGCGGCTACGCCGGCGGAAGGTGATGCAGCCGAGGCCAAAGAAACTAGCGAGATTGTCGAAGCAAAGACGGCGGAACTCGCTGCCAAAGCTGCCAAAGCTGCCAAGCGTCCACCGTCAAGCGACACTGACTTGCCCACTGACCAAAACGTGGCTGTGCAAAAGCTCAATGTGGCATATCCCGGTCGCGTGAATGTTGGACGGGCAGAAAGTGTCTACAATTACGTGGTAGGAGCTTTTGAGAAGATCTTAAGCTCTGTGGATGATGAAGGTCAAGTCAACCGAATTGAAGACTTCATTGGATCGATTATAACGGCCATCTACGTGCACATTGTTCAAGCCCGAGAGCAACGACGCAAAGAGTTGGAGCCGCTGCTGAAAGAACCAAATCTAGTGAAGAAGGCTTTAGCCAAGCTGGATGCTGAGAACTTCAAAACAAAGAAACTGGCAACTGTGTTTCGATTCCTCAAAGCCATGCACGAGTACGCAGCGGTGATTAAGGACTCTAAGGAAGAGGACAAAACACACATTCGACAAATTCTAGAGCAGCTGAATATCGACAACTTCCAAAAAATGGAGGTTGCCATAGTACACGTGAAGGCTGCTTCGCAACGCGCTAACGTGGACATTAGGCAACTTGCGCTCATCCTAGGAAAGTCCGAGCCGACGCTCGACAAGAAAATCCGTGATCAGATGTCCCAGGAGGTGAGCATCCTGATGAATTTACTCCGGCCGGTAGTCACAAAAGAGTGGTTCTCGGACACATGGGCATGGAATCGCATGAAGAACGGCGGATACGAGAGACCTGCTGTGCATCACATGAATGTTGATGACTTTGTTGCGTACCTCAAAGCTACGGGTGTCATTGCGGACGCTAATACCATGGAAGAGGTGAAAGAGGGGCTCCTGCAACTTGGCGGAAAATTGAAATTGAATTCAGATAAGCTTAATAGCATCTACGACGGAATCCTCAGATTTCTTCCGACTGTTGAAAACACACTATTGGAAAGCGTTTTTCGCTCCAAAAAGTTTGACGACTTTCTTGAAGACCGGTACTCGGGATTGTCCGAAAATGAGGCCAAAAGCGTAAAAGACTTTCTGAAGCAATACGTTCCGGTGCGCATGCTTGCAGGTGACCTCCCAGGTGCAGAGGTTTCCATGGCACCGGACAACATCATTAAACACGTTTCCAAATTAGGAAGCATCAACACATCAAGGTTGCACAGCAAGGACGATCACCTCAAGCATCATTACGAACCGCTGCCAGAGGCGCAAGAGGTGAAGAGAGAGTCTGCTCTCACGAGCGCGCAGCGTCAAGCGGTTGCACTCGCTCAGCAAGGCAACCCGTTTGTGCTCTACTTTTGGGCCACAGGCACGGGCAAAACCACCGCCATGCTTGCGGAAACCTTCCAAGCTATGAAGCGAGAGATTAAGCACGTATACGCTGTTGTGATTCGAATGGGAACAGCCTTTCAGCTTATGGAGGAGGCTTCAAAGTCCCCCGTTGCAGCCGAGCTCATGACGGAGGTGTTTGGCGCTCCCGCAGACCGCGCATGGGCTTTCAACATTCAACGCGTCATCAAGTTTTTGGACGCGCGGAAGATTCGCGGGCGCCGTGAGTTTAGGACGCAAGAGTTCCGCAAGAATCGAGAAGGCGCGTTGGAGCTACAGCGCGGCGTCGGACCTGCGGAAGAGCCCGCGGGTGCGGATGCGGATGCGTTGGTCGAAGACGCGGAAGAGTTTGACGACGATGAGTATGACGGAGAAGCGGAGACTTCGGAACCAATCTCAAACGAGGTATTCCGAGGCTGCCGATGCATGCTCATTGACGTGGAAGTGACCGATGGTGTGACCCGTTACACTACATCACTCATTGTGGGTACCGCAAAGTACTTTGATGATTGGGCAATGCCCCAAAAGGTTGCGCCTCTTGATTTGCTTGACCGTTGGTACCGCCATCGCGAAAAGTTTTCGGAAGCGCGTCGTAACCCTAATGATACAGATGAAGCTCCTAAGGCATCTACAGGGCGTAGTCGCACTGCTACCACTGCTAATCCGCTCACAGCATACCCTGAGAAGGACTTTGGTCATCCGGTGAACTATAGCTACGAAGAAGCACAGCAGGCTAATCCCCACTTCCAATTGCTTTTTGAAGCATTGGTCAATCAAACTGAGCGCATCGTGCTCGTGGACGAGGCGCACACACTTAAGAACAACACCGTTCTGAAAACAGCGCTCGACGAGGTGTCTGCAGCAGACAATGCATTCATGCCGGATTTGCCAGAGACACGGTACAAATGTTCGTTGGCGCTGCCACTTTTAAGCATTCCGCACGGTGAATTTGCCAAGGAGAACAATGCAGTCCTACGATTTCTCAGGGGTGATTTTGTCTTTGAGGATAAGCTTTCGCTCAATTCCCGCGGAAATCTTCCGGACAAAGGCAAGGGCTATCGAGTTGTGAAGCGCGGGCAAGAGGTTAACTCGCCTGGTCAAGGCGTTCAGCGCGTCGCCTTTTTCACAGCCACCCCAGTTGGACAAGAGCCTGAGCACTTGGTGAACATGCTCCACGCAGGGTATTACCTATCTACCAGTCATGATGGCGAAGCATTTGCCGGAATCATAAAAGAATCGACCGAATTCAGCACGTTCATTGAAACAAATGCGCCGGAAATCATTGATGAAGGGTTAACAGCTAACCTATTAGCCATCAATCCGAGGCGAACGAAGAAGTTTGGTAGTTTGAACACAAAGCTCAGAGAAATGCTAGAAAGGACCAACTGCGAGATTTGCATGGACTTGACGTCCACGCTCGACATGCCCACACAGGACTTTGGACTGTCGGTACTCGGACTAGGTGTCCGCGGCATAGGCCTTCAGGATTTGAATGCGCCATTCAAAGTTCAGCTTCAACCGCCAGGCATTGAGCTTCACGAGGAGCTGAGCAAAGGTCGTCGATCTCGCATTTTGGCTCCGATTGGGGACTATCCTCCACGGCATTATGACAATTCTGTCGCAGCCTCAAAATATGCCTTTGAAGTAACGGTGATAACCAACGCCTCGAAAAGCGATACTTTTACTTCGCAAGTTTTGTTTAGCACGATCGTTGGGCTGCTAACAATTTGGGACAATGCTAATAAAACTTATACAGGTGATGGCCCCAGTCCGGAACTGAGCACGTATGAGGAAGCTGTCAACGGAGCTCTTACAAAACTGCATGCAACTCTTGGAAAGGGACGTAAGATTCACGAGTTGGCTATCGGTCTCATTCCTGATAACGAAAGAAAAACCCTTACCTCGAAGAAGCTTGAACCGTACTCATCAAAGTTTGTTCGGCTGTTCAAGCCCGTGTCGGAAACATTCACACTACCTGCAATTGATACCGCAACCTTCGATGATTGGCGGGGGTATTATGATCAGATCTATGATGTCTTGGACGCGTTTTGCGAAGACCAATTAGAGTTTGAGGATGAAGAAGATGGTCCAGACGCAATAGCCGCAACTGCTGAGCCGGAGCCCGAGCCGCAAAAGCCAACGCGAAGAACCCGCGGTGTCCAAGGTGCAAGCCTTGAACCCGCGCCTCCGACGGCTATAGCGCCTAGAACTTCTGCGCGTCCCGTGCGCTCAACGCAACTTGCCGCGCCTAAAATGACGGACCCTGAGGAGGACAAGAATGACAAAGATTACTCAACAAGAAGTTCTGTCGCAAAGGTCTCATCAAGCGTCAATACGTCATATGAACTCAAGGAAGTATTTGCAAACGGCTACTATGCGTACGCTGATCCCGCAGGTGGGTGGCGTCCTGTCCCGGTGTGGTTTGGACTCAAAAAAGCTGGGAAAGGAAAAAAGTACGATAAACTTAACTTGCACGACATCTTGCTACACGTCGAAATGCACGTTGCGGCGGGTGGTTCCGTGACAGACCAAATGTTCAGCAAGGTGTGCCACAACCAACCCGAAAAAGTCCTTGAAGCGTTAGTTAAGCTATGCTACCCTAGTCAATCCCAATCAATGACATGGCAGGACTTCTTAGTACCTCTTTCCGAAGCCACACGGCACGGGCTGCATCCGGGATTCAAGCCGGATATTATCAAGTCATGCACGGAAAAGTTTGACGTTATTGCCAATCAAGTCAAGGCGAACGAGTGCTCTCCATCGGCAGTGTACGTCAAGCATCGCAACATTGGCGGCACCGACCATTTGGCACTCGTGCTCGAGCGCAACGGCTTTCAGGAATTCACGAGGGCTGACCTTTCAAGGAGCAAAGAGGAATTGGCTCAAGCAAACATAAGTCGCTACGTTGTTGTCGATGGCACAGGCGACTTCAATGGCAGCACCAATCTTCAGAATCGTTTCAAGCTATGGGACGGTGACGACTCGTACTACAACTGCAAGGAAAACGCAAATGGAAAGATCATTCGGTGCTTGATCTTCCTTCCGAAGACGGCTGAGAGCGTCACGCTGCGCAACACGCTCGTGATGCACTATCCGTCGCAGGAGTATGTGATTCAGAACTACATGCAAAGCCTTGGGCGCATATGCCGCCGCAGTGCATATGACGGGCAATCAAAGCCAAACCTTTATGGATTCAATGCTGAGGCGCATAGGCTTACCGCCAAGTCGTGGGTCGAGGGTGAGGAGATGAACCTTGGAACGCCATTTGAAGCGCCGCTTGTTCCCGGGCAAGTCAAGGAGCCTAAAGCTGCTGTGGTCAAAGACATTACAGGCGCTAAGCCAGGTAAACGACGGAAACGTGCTGATGCGGATGAAGATGACAGTGAGGAAACTGATTCAGGAGAGGATGACGAAGAAGAAGATCAGGAAGGAGGTGGTTTTGTGGTACCGGATGGTTCAGGGAGCGATGACGATGGCGGTGACGGTGGCGATGAAGAAGGCGGCAAAGACGGCGATGATGATGACGGTGTGGACACTGCTAACATAGTCGCTGATGGACAAACCCGAAACCGGAAGAGCAAAACAACGAAACCAACAGACGCAGCAAGCGGTGATGCGATCGGTGAAGCAAGCGGTAGCGATGTGGATGACGCGGAGGACGACGATGACGTAGCGTCAAAAACCAAAAAACGGAAACACAAAAAGGCCAGAATAGGCTCACCCTACTTTGGAGTGCCCGGCGACGAGGCGCGTAGCCCGCCAAAAGAGTTGGTCATTGTGCGCAAGCCTGTGGTTCGCTACATCACATACGAGGCTGTTACAAGCCTGACAAACTCATTAGCCGCACGCTTGAACCCCAGCGACAACACGGCTGCGGAGCGTAAGAACGAAACTGGCGATGAGCGGCTTATTCGCCTTGCTCGCCTGCGGTACAAGGCGTACGTTCTTCTCAACATTGCATTAGCTAACCAGTCCGTGAACAAGGATGCGTTTCAGCAAGAACTGTACCCGCACCTCAAAACCAGGGCAGGGTCAAAGCCTTCAAAACCCAGGTTCACGCACACACCACTCCAAATGAGAATTCTGGAACTCCTTAAACCCTCGACTGGTTTGACTGTCGAGCAATTGCACAATACTCTTGACATGCCAGAGCCTGAGCCACAGTATACGCCCTACCAAGTGAAAGGTTCTTTAGAATACTTGCTCAGCTCGAAGGAAGTCATTTTGCGTGCATTCGACAAGAGGACCCTTGAACGACTACCCAGTGAAGTGTACGAAATGCGAACAAACCTAAACGCAGACTGGAACGATAATGAAGACGCTGCAAAGGGAAACCAAGCCAATCTCGATAGGTGGCTGTTCATAAAGGAGTTGGTCATCAACAAGCTCGAGAAAAGGACAGGAGAGTCCAACGGAGAGCTCTTTGATCTCGAATCCTTCTACAATGAACTGCTTGAAATGCGGAGTAGTGCCGTTGAAGACGAACCGATTTCTAAGCTGCCGAAAGAACCGAGGTGGTTTTTGAACTGGGTCAACAAAGTGCTCACCAACCTCTCCAAGCTGCACCGCTTACAGGTAAACGATGCTTCAGAGGATGAGGCAACAAAACGACTGGCTCTTGTTCGCAACACAGATGCCAGTGAAGCGCTAGGACAGTTTAAGGCCCCAGCTTTTAAACCAGGTTCGAAGACCAAGCCCGCAAAGACGAGTGCCGAGGTAGAGGAACAGCAGCGTCTTAAACAAGCCAAGGAGGATGCGGCTAGAGCACGCGTTCAAAAAGCTGAAGAAAGAGCAGCGCAAAAAGCTGATGAGGAAGCTCGTCTAAAAGTTGATGCTTTCAAACAGCTTCTGTTGCACACGCTCAGCAACGTAAAACCTAGCGGAAAGACAAGATGGCAACACCTCGGACCGGAATTTGAATGGGAGAGTCCCTTCATTGACCAAACGGGTGTGGTGTACCAAGTAAACCGGCTCAAAGAACTGCAACCGCCATGGGTTGTCACAAAAGACATTACAAAAGAGAAAGGTGGCAAGACAGTCAAGCTCACTCAATATGCGTTCACGCTCGAAGGCTTGCGGCAAGGGCTGCCAGAAGACCTAACTCAGAAGAGGTTCAAGCTAAAAGCGACCCGGGAAGACGAAGAAGTGACAGGCGACCTAAACAGAATCAAAATTAACGATATCATTGACCAAATCAAACTTCCAGATGATGAGAGCACGCAGGACAAGCCTTTCAAGTTTGAGTTGGAGACACAGTACACAATCACACCTAAAAACCGGAAAGGTGAAGGTGAAGACAAACTTTCACTTGTGCTAAAAGAGCGCAAACTTGATGATGACCATCTGTTTGACGGTCATTACAATGTTGGGGTTGCCATACAGTTGCTACGGATTATTCAGTTGAAGAAACCTTACCTGCCCTTTTTCGAACAGCCTAAAAAGCCTGAGAAACCACTCAAGCCCACAAGCGCAATCGATGATCCCGGCGAAGGCGGTGTTGCGCCAAAACGCAAGGCGCCCGCAGCAAACGCTATCATCGAGGATTTTGCGCGCAAAGTCATTGAGCTCTTGCCTACTGACGAGTTTATTTCTACCAACGAATGGAAACAGCGTGTGCAAGGCAGTGAGCTTTACGAGGAGATTCTCGATAAAGTGATTTACGAACCGCGAACGGAGATTTCTGCTGAGAAGATTGTTTCCGGTAAGCTTGACAAGGTGTTTACTGAGGTCAAGGTCCGGGCTAAGTACGGTCACTATTACAACACACAAGGCGCAGGCACTGCCACGAAATACCAGCGCAAGGGTGTTGCCGATGACCGTTCCCCGTCGCCTTTGCCAGACGAAATTCCGCAACCGCAGGACGACGAGGAGGATGATGAGGCGGCCTGCCCAGATGACGAGTTGCCTGACCATGTTGCGGTACCGGAAGCAGATGCTGACGACGCAGATGCCCGTGTCCCTACCCCCGTCAAAAAAAGAAAGAAGCAACGCACAGCGGAGCCTAAACCTTTGGCGGAGCCTGAACCTCCCATACCTGAGGTTGTTGATGACGCGGAAGAAGTCGCCGTTGATGAGGAAACAAAATTGACTGAAGCTCAAAATGAATTGAAGCGAGCATCAAAACGCGCAGCTAAGGCACAAGATGCCGTTTCGACTGCCGAACATGCTGAGACAACTGCTGTACAAGCATCGCAGGCTGCCCAGGCGGCCTGGGAAAAAGCAACTCAAAAGGCCAATAAATCACTTGTTAAACAAGAAAAAGCAAAGGAAGAGAGAGATCAAGCGAATAACCAAGTGAAGTTGGCAATGCAAGCGCAAGACCTTGACGGACTCCCAAAAGAAGTTGTAGAAGCTTTTAATGAGGCAGTAAAGCGTTTGAAGGAAACAACAGAAGCTGCTAAAGAAGCAACCAGCAAAGCAAAAGAAGCTGAAGAGCTTCACAAACATGCAATTGCAGACTTAAAAGAGGCAACTAGCACCAAAAAGGCTGCAATTGCGGCTGCGGAAGCAGCAGCTAAGCGTCTGAGTAAGGCTGAGGCGACAGTGCAAGAACTGGTCGCGGTTGCAGCGCAACGGCAAGCCGAGGAGGTTGCACGCGCAAAGGCTGCCGCAAAAGCTGAACGAGCGGCGGCTAAACAGGCTGCACAAGCTGAGGAAGCTAAAAAGGTTGCACAGGCGGCGGCAGCTGCAAATGCTGCTCGGGCAGCGGCTGAACAGGCTGCGCGCAGAGAGGCTGCACTGGCGGCGGCAGCTGCAAATGCTGCACGAGCGGCGGCTGAACAAGCTGCGCGCAGAGAGGCTGCACTGGCGGCGGCAGCGGCAGCTGAAAAGGCAAAGGAGATGGCCGCTGCAAAGACTTCAAAGGCAAAGGCTGGACAGCCTGATCCTAAGGATACATCATCATCCGAGGCATCAGACACTCCCGTCGAAGGTGTACCAATTTCCGGACTTCAAGCACAAAACATTGACGGCCTGTTAGCGGATTTGCAAGCCTTTACCAAGGGATTGACCAAAACCGATTCAGAAGAAGCCAGATGGCGCAACCTACGCAAGAAGCACGGAATTGCAGAATCGTCGTCGGAATAAACGCGCGCTCTCTCCTAACGCTCCCAACAGCCCCCGAAACCGCTATGAGCTTTAAGGTGGCGCTTGCGCACAATCATGCGCGCCTGCCCTTGATGGCTGTGCCTGGAAGTGCGGGCTTTGACCTGTACAGTGCGGAGCGGGTCGTCGTGCCGCCTGGTAACCGCGCTCTCGTTGAGATTGGCGTCATCATCGACATTCCGAGCGACTGCTACGCTCGCATCGCGCCGCGCTCCGGCCTCGCGCTCCAGTACGGCATTGACACCCTTGCCGGCGTGGTGGACAGCAACTACCGCAACACGCTGAAAGTGATCCTGCAGAACCACGACAGCGCGCCATTCTTCGTAGAAGTTGGCGACCGCATCGCGCAGCTCGTCTTTGAGCGCATCTACGTCCCGGAGACGCTGCAGGTGGTTTCCTTTGACGACCTCAGCGAGACGGCGCGGGGAGAGGCGGGCCTTGGCTCTTCCGGGCGTTAAGCGCGTGTAAGCCACCCCTTTGACATGCTAGGAAGCGCTCGTGTGTTCCTGTGTCCTTGTGCGCCCTGTGCGTCCTACGCGCCCAGCACCCCGCACCGCGGCGCGCGCTCGGGTGCGTGACCAAAGGTATAAGTCTCATGCTGCGGCAAGCGCACGACACGATGAGCTCCTTTGAGCCGGCTGTGCCTTCACAGACGAATGCGGACCAGCGCAACAACTTCTACGTCAGGTCCGTGCGCCCACCGACGGACCCGCGCAGCAACCTGATGGCGGCCATCTACGACACGCACACGACTGCTGCGCCAAGCAACGTCTTTCATTACGCGCCGCAGCCTTTCGTGGGCGCTCCGGGCGTGTCGCTGGGCGGAGGCGCTGCGCCTGCGCCTCCTTCTCACCAGCCTGTGGTGGCTCCTCCGCCGCCTGCCCCTGCTCCGGTGTGTGCGCCTGATGTTCATCCTCAGGCTGCCTCAAGCGTTGGACTGGTCCATCCGAGCGCTTCTCCGGCTACTGCTGCGGTGGCGGAGCTCCCCATCCCTGACGGCGGCGCGAGCGCAGCGGCACCCGCCGTGAGCGCCAGCCCGCGCGCGCGGCTGCGTGCGCTCGACGTGGACCTCACCGCCGTGGTGCACGGGAAGCGCGAGCGCAAAGCGCCTAACCGGCTAGGCTTTTGAACATCCGTGACGCGCGCGTAGCTACGGCAATGCAGCGGGGCCAAGACCCTTGTTATGCATGCACACCTTAATCCCCCTGGAAAGCGACCAAGACACGCAAAACCGCTTCCGCTCTCATGGCTTCGCCGCAACCGCCGCCGACAACCCTGCGGTTCGACGGCGAGGTCTACGACATTGTCAAGCTCGGCACCGCGTACTTCTCCCGCGCCATCACCCGCAAGTTTGTGGAGGACAGCAAGGTGGTTTGGTCTGACCTGACGATTGCGTGCAAGGGACTGGCGTCAGGCAGCCCCACCTTCCTGCACGTGTGCTACTCCGTGCTCCTGACGGAGCAGCTGCCGCTGTCGGACTCGATGCTGCAGCAGATCGAGAGCAACACGCAAGTGGACGCCAAGGATATAGTGTCCGCACCTGAGCATAACAAAACCACGGTTCTCTTCCGCGGCGCCAGCATCCAAGTGCCGTGGAAGCCCGAGGCGTTCAAGCCGGCGTCCAAGATGAGCAAGCGCAAGAGCCCCACGCCCAAGACGGCCGCGCCTCTTGCCGCTGTTGCGGAAGCTGCGCCCGCTGCCAAGAAGGCCAAGCGGACAAAGGGCGCCAAGGCGGCGGCGGAGGACGCCCCCGCGGCGGACGACGTCGAGCGGCCGCTCTTCCTCAAGACTGACGTGCTCAAGCAGATGCTCGCGCAGGCGCCGGAGAAGGTGTTGCTCACCGGAGACTCGTCAAACACGCCCTACCTGGTGTTCCCGCAGCGGCGCAACACCAAGTTCTGGCGCACGCCGGGCGGGCCCGCGCCCGCCTCGGGCCCCGTCGCGGCGCAGGCGCCTGCGTTGCTCGTGTCGGCTCCGCCGAGCATGCACGAGCCTGCGAGCAGTCCAGTGAGTCGCGCGGCGGCCGCCGACGCCCCGCCGCGCGCGCTCCCCGCGGCTGCGCCCGCCTCTGTCAGCTTCGCCGAGGCTGCTGCCGGCGTCGTCACGGCCGGGCAGGCGCGGGAGGCGGCGCCCAAGGGCGGCGCCGGGGTCAATGCGGCCGGCGCGGCGGACTCCATGTCCGTCGACAGCGACGGCGGCGCCAGCGACCCGCGGGGCGTCGGCGCCGGCGACGCTACGCCGACGCCCGTCGCGGCTGCTGCGTGCGACGCGGTCACCACCAGCAAGCCGCCCGCCGCCAAGCAGCCTGCCGGCAAACCGCCCGGCGCAAAGAAGGCTGCTCGCAAGCCCAAGG
>Ga0247723_1002100_pt1 | contig 10930 bp, 2 predicted proteins | sample MSEWelMarce5H_FC_FD_189079 | JGI IMG/M metagenome (GOLD analysis project Ga0247723, IMG submission 189079) | Subsurface sediment microbial communities from gas well in West Virginia, United States - MSEEL Well Study Marcellus 5H_FC | ecosystem: Environmental > Terrestrial > Deep subsurface > Rock...
CGTACGCGCCGCTAGAAGAGAACACCCGCACCCGCTACAACACGGCTATCGAAAGCACTGGAGCTGCAAAATCCGCAGGAGACGCTGAAGCTCAACTTCGGGCTGGTGCCGAAGACGCAGCCCGTCGGGACATGATGGCCCGTATGGGTATTGCATCGCAAGCGGATACTGGCTCCGGCGGAGCATCCGTTGACATGGCTCGCGAAACAGGCAACGCTAACCGTGCTGCGCTACAGCAGAACTGGGCCGGGCTGATGGGGTCTATGTCTGCCGCCCAGCAGGGGCGTGACGCTTCGAGTCTCCGTGGCGCTACCGATCAGGAGACAATGGCTCTTGAAGAGTTGGCTACCCGCTGGTCGGATTACCAGAACGAGTTGGAGCAGCGTCAGGCGCAGGCCATGCAAGGCGCTCGCGGCGGCGGCGGGATGCGCCTAAACCCTGCGTATGAGGGCCTTCCAGAGCTTGCGCAAATGGCGCGTATGCAGCAGTTTGCAAACCAAACCGGGATGCCGGTTGAGCAGATATTTGCAATCATGAACCCGCAACAGGGTCCTACGGTAGACCCAATGGTCTCAGAGTTCATGTATAGAGCGGCAGCTGATTACGCGGGCACTGGCGGTGGCGGAGTAAAAGAGTTCCAGAAACAGCAAGCACGTAACGCTGGATTAACGGCAGCTCAGGTTGACGCGTACTTCAACCAATAAAAATGTTCTGATAGTATATACACTATAAACCTAGGCTCCTTAGTCTGAAAGAGGTAATTGTGGTACAAAACGGTGGCGTTCGGATTGACCCGAAGCTCCTGGCCCTTTCGTCAGGCCAAGCACGCCCCGCAGCACAAGCCTCCGGCGCAGGAAACGTCGCCTTAGCGCTCCAGAAGCAGGCGCAAGCGCGGCAAGAGTTCGAAAACCAAGACTGGGATCCCGTACTTCGCCCAGTCCAGCAAATCTTTAACGCGCTGACAGCCGGCGGTAGCGGCGTCATGAACGCCATCGACAAAGGAATTAAAGGCGGCATCGAAGGCGGGGCCATTGGCGCAGTGGGTGGCACCGTTGGCGGTTTGGTAAACGGTTTCTTTGCCTCGTTTAACAACGATCCAAAGTCAGAGAACTACATGACCGGATCAAAGCTGATCGAAAGCGCTACGGACCGATTTGGTAACGCTTACAACAGAAACTACAAAGATGTAGAAGATAACGTAAACCCCGTAGCAAAAGCTACGTTAGGTTTTGTTGGAGACGTTGCACTTGACCCGCTAACCTATGTCCCTGGAGGTATCTTTGCCTCAGCAGCCCGCGGCGCAGTGAGGGGTGCGAAGTCTGCCGAGGGTCTAGGAAAGATCGGTGCCGCAGCAAAAGGTGTCGTTGAAGGCGTACCAGACGCAGTAAAACTGGGGCGCTTCACCAACACCGTTAAACCAATCGGGCTTCAGCAATGGAAACAAACTCGCGAATATAACAAGTTTGGCAAAATTCAGCGCAAAGCGGGCATTAGCGAAGAACTCATGTTCGCCATCACCGCTCCAAACGGTGTGGCAAGGTTCACGGAAGAGATCCTCCCACAGTTACGAAAAGATAACGGCGAAGATTACCTCCCCCAGCTAACACCCCAGCGTGTACAAGAAATTGCAGACAAAGCCGCCCCCCTCCTTCCCAACTACACCAGAGTTGCAAGCGGCGCAGAAGGCGCCCGCGCAGTCGCTAAAACGGAAGCGCCACCAGAAGGATCAGTCGGCTACCGTTATGGCGACAAAAACGGAGTAAAAACACCACCAGTCGCAATACGCAAGAATGCGGCTGACAGAGCCGCCGCTGTCAAGGCAACAATGGCAAGCAAAAAAGCGCTCACCGAAACGGAAATCCGCAAACTCGACGCAGAAAACGCACTTAACCTTACGCTCAAACAAGTTGAGGAAAAAACCGCCGCAAGGGACGGCCTCGTAAAGGGGCTAGAAGAGGCCAACAAGAGGGCAGTAAAAACTGACACGGCGGCGCAGATAGCAGCAAGAGAAGTCGAAGTTGCCGAGATGAGCGCGCGTATTGATGGGCTTAACCGCGAAATACGGTCAGCGCAACGAGTGATCAAAACGCAGACAGACTTTCTTAACAAAAACCAGCAGGAAATGGCGCAACTGGCGGATACGCTTGGCGTTGCACCTGACGCTCGCAGCCTGGCGGAGCACCTACAAAAAGCGCAAGCATACCTTACGGAAACTGGAATTAACCACGGCGGAATCATCGGCCTCGCTACACCCGCCCACAGAGAACTGTGGAAAATTGACGCCGAACAAGGACTGACCGAAGGAGCAACGCAGACCCTCCTTGGCGCGCTGAGGGCCGCGTTGACCCCAGACGCAAACGGTGTCGCCGCAGTTGATGACATGATTATTGGCTCTGTTGCAGGTATCCCGTTTGGGTTGCGAGCCGCAATTGACGAGTTCTATGGCGGGGGCTCAGAGCTCCTTCTGGACACCATTCCTGATTCGCCGGCAAAGACCGCAATGATCGAGTTTTATTCTGGCGTAATTGATGGAGTCCTTAATAACATTTGGGACATTTCGCGTAACTCGTTCTACAAGGCAACAGAAGAAGCAAACGTTGCTGTTGCCCGCGCTGGACTGTTTGAAGAACTGGCGCAGGAAGCTGCCGCGTACTCAGCAAAAACAGTAATCCTAAACGCCCAGGACATCATTCACTCTTCGCAGATGCGCCTCGACGCACTCAACGCGCTACCCGCTGCCGAACGCAAACTTGACGCCGAAGAGATTAAGCGACTCACTGCGCTCATGCGTCAAAGCGAAGAAAACATCCGTTACATCGAAAACGGCGGACCCGAAGAGATGACCCCGTTTGTTTTTAACGGCGCTATCGACGCGGCCGCCGAAGCGGCGCGAACCGCGGGGCTTATGGCCAGCAAGGCCGGGCCAAAAGAAGCTCTGGTAATCCTTCAAAATATTGACACGGTAAAAGCTGCAATTGCCAAACTGGACGCGGAAGCGCCAACCGTCGAATCCGCAAACGGGTCTGCGTCATTCTTGCTAGGCAAGCTGATCGAAGCACACTCGGCAATGGACGAGTCCGTCAAAAGAATTGCCGCAATAACCGGCGACTCAAAGAACCCAATCAAGGCGCTTATCGACATCGTCACGGGCGTATGGCGCCCATCGGAAGATATGCTTTCAGATCCCGACTCGTTCGGAAAGCTTATTATCGAGCTCGCAAAACTGCCAATTGAGATCCCCGGCGTAAGTGACCTGGCAAGGCTCCGCGCCCGCGCTTTTGCTGACGCAGAGGGGCTCGGGGTCTACGGGCTATCCGAAGAACTGGAAAACTACGCTGTCGGAGCCTACGGCCGTGAGATGATGCGCAACTTCCAAAGCTCGGGAGCAATCATTGACGACTCTGCCGGGGTTATGGATACAGTTGAAGACATAGTCTCCCGCCAGGAAATACCCAGCGAAGCGTTCAGCCCCCGCGAAGGATCTGTGGGATTCGGTGTAGGCGAAGATACAGTTACCGGAGTGCAAGGCGACGGACCCCTTGCAGCTCTTGACCTATTCGGGTACGTGGTTGCACGTGGAATAAATGAGGACGAACTCCTACGGAACCTTGAAATTTACCGCTCAACCAGACTGACTCAAATTGCTTCCGCATACACGGGCAATGTCGAAGCGGCGATCCTGGGGCGCAAAGCTCATTTCAGCGGGGAACCCGTGGAAGCGTTCACTGCATGGTGGGACGGAGAAATTCAACAATTCACAACCCCGCCAGTTAGCGCAAACATTTTCCAAACCCCGGTGGATAAGCCAATTCGCGGAAAAGGGACCAAGAAAGAGCCTATGGTGGGCGTCAGGCGTCGCATATTGGACAACGACGAAAAAGAACTTGACGCAATAGGTACAAGGCTTTTCACCAAAGCCGAAACCGCCGAACCGGAAGCTGGGTCAATCGGGGCAGTCCCCGCAGTAGATCCAGCAACAGGCAAACCCTACAAAGCTACCCCGGGAGACAAATTGCGCGGTGACGCCGTCCCCGAACAAGCCTCACCCGAAACTCCCAAAAACCTTTCGTACTACGAAGGCAAAAAGGGACTTCCTTTGCGGGGAGACGGCACGCCTGAAATTAACGCAAAATTCCGTGAATTAAACCCTTACACTAAAGCAAAGGTCTCGCCAGCGGAACACATACTCGGATACGCAAAAGCCCCCCTCGACATTCTCGACTGGGTAAAGCTGATCCACATTGCCGCCAGCGGGACAAAATACTCGGGAGAGTACTTCGGGCGATACCGAGCAGTAGCCGACAAACTAAAAATCCCCTACGGCGAAAAAACTTTTATCGTTAATGGCGCGGCCCGCTCGATGGTTCCGCACATTCAAGACGGAGACGTTATCAACGCCTACAACAAATACGTTGCCGAATTTGACCGCACGGTAAATAAAGAAGCAGCCGCCAGCGTTGAAATCAAAGTCTCCGAATGGAAAAAGGCCAAGGGGATGGATGGCGTTCCAAAGAAAAAGGAATTTAAAGAGCTTCGTACTGTCGCATCCGAAAATTACGGTGTAGACCCGCTTGGTCGCACCATTCGTGGCGAGCGCCAGGCAAAAAAGTCCGGCGATGAGTGGGGAGACTACGCGTGGCTAAGTAAGTTCCCGGAAAACGAAGACACGATTAAGGCGATTCTGGGTAAGGCCGGCAGCGAAAGCCAGGCGCTTGCTGCTTTGCAAAACGCACTTAGCGAAGGCGACGCAGCGCTAGTAATACCACTTGCAATTAACAGCTGGGGCAAAATTGGCAAGTATGGCTACACGCCAGAATCGGCTCGAGCAATTATTAGTTTGCGTCAGTCAATCGCCGGATCTCCTATAGGCATTCGCGCCGCGTTGGAAGAGATGGCTCCGTCAATCAGCGTTACACGCGAAAACGAGAAGTCTCTTGCTGTCGCTGTTGCCGAAGCGCGCGAAGCGCTTGCTGCGGCCGGCAACCCTCGCTGGGTTCGCACGGAGACAATGAAGGTAAAATACGTCCCGATTGGGGAGCGTGTAGATCGCGCTGTTGTGGGCGAAATGGTGAACCCGCAAAGCAGGTTTGGTGCCGCAATTCAATCAATGGACGTTACTCTTAAGCCGGGTAAGGACGGCGCAAAGCCTCAAATTGTTTCCAACCGCCGACCCTTAAACGTTCCAGAAGACGAAACTATTACCGGAATGCCGGATAAGCAGACGGAGGAAGTTCGCGACTGGGCTGCTGGTGGCGTTAAAGAGCGCGACGTAAAAGCCGACAAAGACTACCCAATGTTTGACTCTTTTGACGACGTAACGGTACGAGAGATTAAAACATTGCTAGGGCTTCCAGAAATCGAAGCCGAACAGCTGATAAAGGCCGCCGCATTTGCTGCAAAAAAACTGGTAGAAATTGCCCCAGATGGCACAAAGCGTTTAAAAGTCACTCCACAGCAATACGCGGAACGAATGATGGCGGCAATTACAGCCAGGGTTAGGGAACTCGACGCAGAGCAGCCAACTTCTACTATTGCGGAAGCGCGAATCAAGGGGAGCGCTGCAGATAAATTTGACAAACTGATCAACGAAGGCGAGCTAACGCTTGCAAACGTGCTTAATAAACCAGAATTCCGAGACCTGCTTGAAAAGGTTCTCGAGATTGCCCCCTACCACGCCTTAAAAGTTGACGAGCTCGGCAACCCCATTTACGGAACGTCTCGCTATACGGCACAATCCTTAAAGTCCACCAAGCCTGTAGAAACGTTTGCAGGGTTCCTTGAGTCAATCGATGCAATTGTTGGGCGCCACTATGGGGCCCCGAACTCGGGAATGGTTGAAAGGTTAGACAATGCTGGGGAAGCGGCAAGGCTGCTCCAGATCAATAGTGCAGGACACAGCAACCTTGTCGCAGAATCTGTAAACGCAAAAAACGTTCGCCAGTTCTTCTCAAAGGCCGAAAGCGACATTATTGCGGCCATTAAGCCCATTGACGACACAACCGTAATGTTCGGTGGGGAAATCGTACAAAGATCTGCCAGGGTCACTCCAGAGCAGCAGCTTGAGCAGATTGCGATAGATACCGCAAAAGCAAAAGAAAAAGCAGTGAGCGACACAACCGCGCCATTGGCGAATGCGCTCGAGGCGCGTTTGCGCGACACGATTCGAAAGTCAATTGCTAAGGCTGCAAAAGACAAGTCAGGTAAATACGGTTCATTTGGCAACGACACCGCGCGAACCGCAACACACGACGTGCTACAGGAACTCGACAGGGCCGCCCGCGTCCTGGGCGCGAGCCCCGCTGCGGTAGCAAACATTAAGAAGTATGCGCTTATGATTTACCGCGAGGAAGCGCAAAAACTGGGGCTCAACCCAATCACTAGCCTGGCCAAGAACAATATGGGCCGAATCAAGTACGAGATTAACCGAAACGTTGACTGGATGTACACCGGCTACAACGACGTAATTATGGCGCTGGAGAAGGCTGGCCAGGTTAGCGCCGTAACGCGAATGCTGTCTGAAATCATGCCTGAAACCGGCAGGGTGATTCGTGGTGTCGAAACTGGGCTAATCTTCCCGCCAAACGTTATATCCGAAATGGGCGTGCTTTCAGTGAGGCTTCACGCTGCTGGAATTGCGCAGAACGATATTCAGGCAGCAATTTACCACTCTCTAATCACCAGCCTAGAAACAATGCCCAAGGGCTACTTCCGGGAAATCCTCGAAGGCGTGACATTCGCTACACCCCACGGTGTTAACGCAGCGCGTCTAGCCGAATACTCAGCGGCGCTCGCAAACCCACGTTTTGCTGAATTCCTCAAGGAAGCCCACACGCTTAACGGAGCCTACGCATACACGGCCGCTGACGGCATTAGTTCAAGGATCTCACAAGCGGCCCTTGACAGAATCGCAGAAGTCCGTACCGGCGCGCAATACGGACTTGACGACATCGTTCAAACGATCATTACATCAACGCCAAAGATTCGTTCGGCAATTGAGGCCCAAGGATTCCCCGCAGACTCTCTCGTCGCTCATCTCGCAAAGGGTAAAGTTCAGCAAGCGCTTAACGGAACCTTCACGCCCACGGAAATCGGTATCGCGCGAACTAGCGCGAGAATGGACCAGGCGGCGAAGCAAGCAAAGAAAGACGGCTCCAACTACCAGCAAGTAATGTCGACAGAGCGCGCAAACCTTGCTGCTCAGCGAATTAAGCTTGCCGACGAATTAACAGCGCGAAACGCAATAATCCGCATCAACGAGTTAATCGAGGAAGCGACACCAGAATCGATCCAGGCAGCATACGAAACCGGCATCGCCGGCCTGGAGTCCTCAATGGCAGCCAGCGTTGCGCTAGCAAACTTCCTGCTTGGCGGACCAGCCTACGCAGGACTAGTAAAGACAGCAAAAACCGAAAAGGAACTTCTTGCTGCTGGAATATTGACGGCAGAACAAAAACGTAACGCAGCAGCATCTCGGTTACAGGATCTCAAGAACACGAAGAAAACGGTTCAAGATGCTCGCCTTATCGCAATGCGCAGAGAGATCGTTTCGACGGTTACGTCAACAACAAAGGGCGCACGCGACAAGCAAAACAGTCTAAACAAAATCGATGCCGAACTTAAGCGACTAGAGAAGCAAGCTGAAGCGCTTCGCCCTGAAGCGTCACGATTTGACACAAGCACACTGGCGTCCGATGTTCCACGTGAAACATTGTCATCTTTTGCCGACAACAGCAAAGGTTTTGCTTGGGCAGAACGATTCTCTGGCCAAGCCGGAAAGGGAGATACCTACCACACGGCAGCAGCGCGTGAAACCGCAATTGACAACAACATCAACAGCTGGGAGGCTCAAGCCGAAGATCTATTTATGGATATGATGCGATTCTTCGGCGCAAACGTCTCCAGAGTCCCCGCAAAGGGATTTGAAGACACAGAGTTTGCTGAACAATCGGCAAAAGCACTTGAATTGGGCAACGAGCTGATGGATCGCCTTATCGTAAAGGGCGAAAGCCTTGAAAGCGTCCTGAAAAGGTACCCTAACCCAAGAGAAAAAGCAATAGCCACAAAGTGGAACGAAGTTTACAGGTATCTTTTTGACCGCGAAGGTTTAGCCTGGTTGCGTGCAGGGCTTGACTCAAACTGGATAAACGGATTCATCGAAGGAAGCCCGTTCGGAAAAACTCAATACGCAAAACTGCTAATGGGATTAAACGGGCGTGACCTATACGACAACGTCATATCCAACATCGCAAAACTGTTGGAAGCACCAACCGGTGCAGGTGGAGCTGACTGGCTCACCATCGGAAAGGGATACTCGTGGGTGTTTCAGCGCGCATCGATGGTTCCCACAATCGCCGCAGAATACAGCGCAAGGTTTGGAAACAAGGCTGACGGGCTTAGCCATGCCGAGGCTTTCGAGCGAGGCTACAAGGCAATAACGTCAGACGGCACTTTGGCTCAGTTCCTGGACAAAGAGCAACTCTACCCGCCCTACTACCTGCGTCAACTTGCAAACATGGAACGCTTTTTTAACACAGACATAAGTGTGCACGCAAAATGGGTGAAGGGGCTCGACAAGGCGACAGGCGCAATAAAGTCGTCAATTACCCTTTGGCGTCCTGGGCACCACGTCGTCAACATGATGGGCGAAACATTCATGAACGTCCTAGCTGGCGTAGTCAACCCAGTGCGTTACGCCCAAGCATGGAAAGTAATGCGATCAGTTGACGAATTTGGTGCCGGAAATGTCTTTGGGCGCAATGCCACAATCCCGCTCGACGACTTTACCAACTCGTACAAAATGGAAGCCTTCACCGGATCTAACGGCAGCGAAGGAATCAAGATCCTCGTCGGCGGGAAAGAGCGCGTAGTTCCGTTTGCAGAGTTCTACAAAATGATGAACCAAAAAGGCATCCTTCTCAATAACAACACCGCCGAAGACATCATCGTGCAGGGCGACAACATTATGGGTTCGCAAAACAGAATGTCCGGCGTGCTCGGAGACTTGCAACGCGCAAACGAAGGACTGGGAGCATTCTCCGCTCGACGCGACAACTTCTTCCGCATCGCGCACGCAATCCACATCGCATCAAAGAAAACTCATCGTAGCGTCCCGTCGATGGTTGATGACATCACGCGCGAGGTGATGGAGTACCACCCAACAATGCAAATGCTTTCGCCGTTTGAGCGCAAGTACATGCGACGCGTGATGTACTTCTACACGTGGCAGCGAAACGCAATCAGCGTCATCATGAGGACAATGTTTGAAAACCCAGCAAACTTTACAATCCTGCCAAAATTTATTTACGAAACATCAACAATTGGTGGCGACCCCGAAAGCATCGGGCAGCCAATGCCAAACGATCCACGCCTTGCTGGGTTTGCTGCCGCAAACAATCTCGGCCCTCACTGGATTGACGAAGCTGGAAACGTTGTGGGCATTACTCTCAACGCTCCCCAACTTGACATCTTCAACACCCTCATGGGTGGCCTGTACTACGACCCGACGCAAAACGCTGTCGATAACGTATCTCGCAACCTCGGCTACCTGCTCAGGGAAAACACGATTGGTCAGGCAGCTCCGGGCATTAACATTCCTATCGAGCTTGCAATGCAGTCAACATACTCCGCTCGTGGGCCTCAGCCGATTGAGGACTACGGCGACTATTTGATCGACAAAACTGGACTTGGGTACATTTCAAGAATTGCCGGGGTGGGCCTCATTAACAACCAGGGGTTCCTCGGGGCAAGGACGGATCAGAAGACAGAGGGCGAAAGGGGTATCGCCGCTGGTAACGCGCTTACTGGTTTGCGCTGGACCGAGTGGTCTAAGTGGTACGAGACTGCTCAGCGCGAACGCGAAGCCCGAAACAAAGTCGCTCAAGACGAGCTAGCCAAAAAACTTGGTATTATGCCTTAAACTAAATTTATGACTTGGAATGACTTTTTACTTTTGCTCAACGAGCAAGGCGGAACCGCGGCAATGGTGGTTATTACCAGCACCGCAATCGGTTTGCTCATAAAGTTCTGGGGCCCAATAAGCACCTTCTTTAGGGTGATGGACGAAGTAAAAGAACTACCCAGTACACTGGGAGAGATCAAAACAGAACTATTAGTGATTAAAAGAGAAGTCTTGCCCAACGGCGGGTCATCTCTGCGAGACTCCATTAACAGGACAGAATCTGAGTTAGCATATATCAAAGGCGCTCTAGGGCTCACCCACGAAGAGGTGAATCCAACAGCACGACAGAAGGCGGGACTTCGTGGATAGCCAATGCAAAAGCTGCCAATGGGAATTGGCAAACAATTCAAAAATTGATGACAGTAAAAGTTCTGGAGAGTGGTCTTCCATTACGGGAGTTCTCTCCAGGTCAATTCGTCGTCACAGAAAAAACCATCACGGCTCGACTGATAACGCGAAGACGCTGTCAGGACCGGCACCAGGGACGTACCGATGGGACGTCAGCGACCAAGACTTCGAGGGAACCAGCGCAGCAACAGGCAACCCGATCTCCGCAAACGACGTAGAGGACTTCCTCCGTCAACGCGGGCTCAACCCTGACGAATGGGAATACTCATTCCGCTTCTCAGAATGGGAACAATCCTCCAAAGATGGCGGAATTCGAGTACTCAACGCATTCAAGGTCTCAGGACGCCGCAAACGGGGCACAGAGGGCTTCAAATGGGCAGAAGAATATGCAGACCATATCCGCACCCTAAAACTCGCTCCAGCGGGCTCTGAGCCCCGCTCAGAGGCTCTTGTGGTCGTTCCAACCGATGCACAAATCGGAAAAACGGACTGGAACGGCGGAACAAAAGAAACCGTCGATCAACTAATCCAATCATTCACCAATGCAGCCGAACTTGCCAAGCAAACAAAGCCAGCAGAAATCGTAATAATCGACGCGGGTGACATAATCGAAAACATCTACAA
>Ga0247723_1002101_pt1 | contig 10928 bp, 10 predicted proteins | sample MSEWelMarce5H_FC_FD_189079 | JGI IMG/M metagenome (GOLD analysis project Ga0247723, IMG submission 189079) | Subsurface sediment microbial communities from gas well in West Virginia, United States - MSEEL Well Study Marcellus 5H_FC | ecosystem: Environmental > Terrestrial > Deep subsurface >...
TTAATTGTTCTAATGCTTTTAAATCCATTTCTGTACTATATTTAATATGTTTGGGTAAATAAGGACAATGTCTGCAGGCATTGCCGCAGCAGTGTCCTCGTTTAGAATGAAATAGGGCGGTAAATACCACCCTATCTCCCTCTTTATAATAATCTATGTATTCTAAACTATTTCGCATGCTCCTCCAGCACAAGCGGCTTGGTCCATTAGAGCAGTCATATCTTCCATTTCAATTACTTTAGATAAATCTAAATCATGTAGATGTCCTGTACGTTCATGAAACTCAGCTTCCGTAATAGTTTCAAACGGGGCCTGTGTGTATGTCCCAAGATCTTCAGGTAAGAATGATAATGCAGTGAAATATTCTTTATTATTCCATAACCAATCACCTACAGTTCCCCATTCGTCTTGTTTAATGTTTACTGTAGCTGATACATTATTCATATTAGCACCTTTCTTATGTCCGGGTTTAATCCATTCTTTATTGAATAATTTAATACGCTCTAATAATTCTAATGCTGTTTCTTTAGGGCGTGTAATTGAGCCTTTAGGTGCACTTTGAGGTACGGTTACAATAGCTTGAATATGTGGCTTAAAGAAATCATCTTCTAATAACTCAGGATGATGGATTGCTAAGTGAGTGTATAACGCTTCATTTTTTCCGATACGAATTCTTCTCAAATAGAAATCATCGTGCCAAGCATGAATACCACTTGATGTACCTAATACTAATGATGTAGTACCTGAAGGTTTAACTGTAGTAATACGAGCTGCTTTATTAGTTCCGATTAATGCTGCTACACGTGCATTTTCCTCTACGGTTATTTTAGCTGCTTCTTTTAAGTTGTAATTTAATACTGCTCCAGATGCTATACCAGTCATACCAATACCCAATAATGCTTCTTTTTCAGTTGTTTTTTTCCAAATATCTCTTAAGTAATGGAAGTCTGTGTACGATGCCTGTAAAGATCCTATGAAAGCTGCTGCTTTAACGCGAGAATTTAAATCTTCTTGTGATTCGATGGTTGAGGCGTTGACTTCACAAAGGTTGCAAAATTGATTCGGTTTTAAATTGATTTCAGCGCATGGGTTAGTACCGGCATCTTTATCATTAGAGAATATAAATCCAGGCTCACCACTATTACTTAGTTCAATTTTTTTCCATAATTCAAGGAATGTATCCTTTTCAATTTTAGAATTAATTAATACAGCTGTGTTGTTTGCTCTGCCGCGTTGAGGGTTTTCTTCCCACCAGCTTCCGAACTTACATGTTAGCATGTCTTCATTGTCTAAATTAAATAGTGCTATTAAAGCAGCTCTACGAATACCACCTGATAATACAGCATCTGCTAAATGACAAATAATGTCATGACATTCTAGTGATGTTAATTTATCTCCGTCTTTTTTTCTATCTAAAATAGCTTGTACGTGTATTAAAGCAATTTTTAAAGGTTCAGGACCTGGTGCTTTACCACCTACAGTAATTAATTGAGCTCCTTTTGGACGAATATCTCTAAAATCAAATATAGGAGCGGGACCGCCACGTAAGTAAGCTTTCATCAATACTTTAACGGCATCCGCCCAACCTTCAATTGAATCACCTACTAAATATCTTTTTGATTTAAGTGGTTTTCTAATTTCAGGTAATTTATCTATATGGTCTTGCTGTACTGAGTATCCTACTCCACATCCTGATAATAATAAAAACATTATTTCCGAAAATGCAGCTAAGTCATCTATAGGTAGATAAGAGCAATTAAATACTCTTGTATTGTTAATTTCAATTGGTTTGCCTGCAAACTGCATAGAGCGCATAGACGGTAGTATTTTTTTGTCATACACAAATTTGTATGCATTTTCAATTTCTTCTGCTAGTTGAGGAAATTTCTTTAAATGCATCCCTTTGTTTCGATCTACTAACTCACTCCATGTCTCTCTTCTTTGTAATTCAGGGATAAATTTTGCGTACTTCATGTGGACAGTTATGTCCGACAAAATGCTTTGTTCGATGTTCATTTTAGATAATTTTTAATTGTTAAGAAAATTGTTTGATGATTGCTAATATAACTGATTTAGGTTTGACCCCTGTAAACCGGTGCATTTCTTGTCCATTTTTCATCACTATAATAGTTGGTACTGATGAAACATTGTCTTGAGTTGCTGCCTCTTTATTTTGGTCTACGTCTATAGTAACGAAATTAACATTGTTCGTTTCTGATTGTAATTCTTCCATAATTGGTGCCAGTGCCTTGCAAGGGCCACACCAGGTTGCTGTATAACGCTTAAGTGTAATCATAATTTTTGTTTTTGGGTTTATAAATATTATTCCTCTTTGTAAGAAAGAAATTTGCTTCGTAAAATTTGTTTGTCTTCTGTTCCCACATCTGAGAACGGGTTTGTTGCTTTATTTTTGCCTTTTAAGTCCGGTGTATCATCGTCATCTAGCGGTTGATCGTATATATCTATATATCCGGTAGATGTATTGATTTTAGAACCAAAAGTTAATCCATCTGCGCCGTAACGATTTTTAATAATATGCCAGTTTCCAGTTCCATTAACCTTATCTTTTCTACCTCGCGCTAAAGATACGATAATATCACCAATCATAATTTTATCATACGAACCAGCTGCGTTTTCGGCTTGTAGGATTCCTTTATCAGCACCTGTTCTATTTGCTTGTGAAGGTGATACTACAGGTATTCCTAATTCTTTAGCTAATCCTTTTACATCAGTATAAACATCGTCAATTTCCTCTTTACGTTCTTTTCTACCTTTAGTACGTAATAAATCTAGATAATCAATAATAATTACATCTGGTTTGAATTCATTTTGGTGTTCTAATTGTTGTATATGAGATTCAATTGTGTCTAATGATGCTCGTTTAGGAGCGTATTCTTTAATTACAATTTTACCTTTTACATTAGCAATAGCGGCTTGTACTTCATCACGATGTTTATCTAATTTATCAACATCAATACCTGAGAATACAGCATCATATCTTTTACCTACATATCCTTCAGATAATTCTAAAGTGTAATGTACTACGTTATAACCTAAAGCAGCAGCATACGCTCCCATCGCTATAACACCCCATGATTTTCCACCACCTGGATTGCCGAATAATAATACTAGGTCACCTTTACCGTATCCTCCTTGTGTTAAATCATTAAATACAGGCCAAGGAAATGGTATTGCTCTTCTATCATCGTCTCTGTATCTAGATTCAACATCAGCCTCATATAAGTGACCTATATTTTTATCTTCACCCGCTTTTAAAGCACGATTAATTAGTTGTTTAATACCATCATAATCACCTAGATTCAATAAATCAACAGATGTCATAATTGCTTTTTTCATCTGTTGGTTTTGACAGAAATCCGAGAATTCTCTTTCTACCCATTCTAAATCACTAGCGTCAGCTAATTTGTAAGCCTCACGAATAGCTTCAACTAAAGATATTCTTAGTATTTCATTATCTATCTTTTTGATTTCAATAGACAATGTTTCAGTAGTTGGATATGTGTGAAACTGTTCAAAGTATTTGATAATATAATCAACAACCCATTTATGAGATGGATTCTCAAAATATTCACTATCTAGTGAATCGGATATATTAAGTAAGAAATCACGTTGCGTTAGTAACGCTCCTAATACTTTAACTTGAAATACGTTTCCGTAATTATTTAATTTGTTTAATGTTGCCATAACCTTTTTATAAATTTACTAAAAATTATCTAGCCCTCCAAAAACTTGGTTAAGCCAGTTTGATACGTTAGGTATGCTTTCTCCCAAATGATCTGCTAAATACATTTGCATAAAAACATGTTTATTTAATGAATACTGATTGTTGAAATTTTGTTGTATTTCTTTACGGTTTTCATCTGATAAAGGAATGGTATGTAAGTCCATTAGTTGTCTGTTTATGTCTAACTGGCGTGATCGCTCAACGACAGATGAGTATAAAGCATGTTCATTAATCTTAGCAGCAGAATATTCTATGATTTCCTCTAAATTAACTTTTCTATTTTCGTTTAATATAGGAAATAGCTTAAGTAATTTTTTAGGACCTAAACCAGGAATTCCAGGTAAATTATCTGACTGGTCTCCCATTAATATTTTATAATTAATAAAGTTTAGATGGTTAATTTCATATTCATCTTCTACGTCTTTTGGTTTATATATCTTCTTTTTAACGGGTGAATAAACTTGTGTTTTATCGCTTGTTAATTGTAAGAAATCCTTATCAGCAGACATGATGGTTACCTCCTTAGTTAGCGCGAAATTCTCGAATTTAACCGCGAGATAACCGATGACATCGTCGGCTTCAATACCATCTATGCAAACTATAGTAGTCGGTAAACATCGCAGATACTGAATGAGTCTACTCATTTGGTTAGTGATAGCTTCTGTTTCTTCTTCCTTATTACTGAATATAGAATAGTTAGTCATACGACTTTTATTTCTATTTCCTTTATAATCAGGGTATAGATTTCTTTTATTGTTTGAGCCTCCAATACCATCAAATACAATAATAATTTTAGTAGGATCTATTATTTTTATAGCATAACCTAATGATTTCATAAAACCAGTGAGCCCACCTATGTGGGCTCCGTCTGGATTTATGTGATTTATCATTGTGAACGCTCTAAGAAAGGTATTTAAACCATCAATTATTAAAATTGAATCTTGAGCATTGCGAGGATGATTATCTATACTGGCTAAAAGCTGAGCATATTTATTCTTCATCATCTACCTCTATCATTGGTGATATTTTGCTACTTTCTTCCCATTCGCTATTATCTTCGATAATTTGTAGGGTTTCAATATCTACTTTTTCACCAAACCATTCATGAGCATGAAGTTTTTTGTATTCTTTTTCTGCATCTTTGTCATCAGGTATAAAACCATGAGGTGTTACAATTACAGTAGTTGAGGTTGCTATACCACAATCAGCATGAATCTTATCGATAGATATTTTGGTACGTTTAGCAAACTCTACTTTTTTACCCTTATGTTGAGCAAATATTTTAGAGGTACCGCTATTGGTAACGTTACCAAATGTCGCTACGATAGTAGCATCCCAATACATTGCGTTTCCACCTTTATTTGTCATTCTAGGTTGTGACATTGGTGTTAATGCTGGTTGTACTCCGGTTTTCTGGATTACAAAAAATGTATTTGTGTAAGGGTATTTTTCTTTACGAGATAATGGGAACTGTTGGTTAATAAAATTACCGAACTGAGTAGCCATAGCACCTGCATTCCACATAGGATTATTATTACCCTGTTTAACGCTCATTTCACATGGAATAGAACCAACTGAATCCCACAAGAATAATAGATCATGAGGTAGTTTTCCTTGTTTTTGCTCATTTAATAAATCAGCAATAAAACCAGATACATCTTCAATAGTATTCAATGCTGCTCTATCCACATATAAGAAAAATCCTGTGTAGTTTACTTCTCCTGTTTCTTCATCAACTATCTCGTTTAATTGAAACCCCATTTTCTGAGCATGGGAGAAATCCCATTTCATCTCAGTAATAATGAATATAGGTAATATACCCATTTTTTGAGCTTCTACTGCCGTCTCAATTAACAATGTAGTTTTACCTGTATCTGAGCCTCCACGAGCGATGAATACATGTCCCATAGGGATACCAGGAATAGACAGTGCATCCTTCATTGCAGGTGATAAAGGAATCCATCTTTGTTTCTTAAACTTAGATGATTGATCTAAGTATTTTGATTTTTTAAACGCCTCTATATCAAACGGCTTTTTCAAGCCGTCCGATATAGCAGTCGTTAAACTGTCTTTTTTTGCCATATATTTTAGTCGTTAAATAAACTATCAAATTTGTCAGCATTGCTTGTCTTTGCTGGTGCTTCCAATTTATATGGAGCAGCAGGAGCAGCGGGAGCTTCTTTTTCCCAAGGCATTTCAGTATCATCTTCTTCAGTAGCTGATGCTACCGGAGCTTCAGTTTCTTCTGCTGTTTCCTCTGGGTTTAGCCATTTCTTAAGAACTTCTTGTAGTTCCTCAAATGTGTGATGTTTATTAACGGTTAAAATATCCGGTTGTTCGTCAAGTAATTTCTGAAGTAATACTGCATCCTCTGATATAGCTGATGGTTTTACTTTAGGACGAATAGAACATTTTACACTTTTTTTACCAGCAATTGTATCCTCTACAGCTTCAATAGTAAAATCACGTCCTTCAGTGATGTCTGTGTAATCACCATAATCTTCATCAGCCGCGATACCTAACAACTGCTCGTAAGTTAATTTACCAAATTCCCATAAACGGGCACCTTTGTCTTCTTCACCACGTACTAATACAGGTGCAAAATAACGTAATTTTGGTTCAACTTTTTTAGCTAATTGCCAATCATCTTTATCTGATGATTTGCGTAATTGTTTTGCAAATTCAACAATAGGATCTTTTTCATCCCAGTTTAATAATGCTAAAATCGGACCTCTTGAAAATCCATAGTGAAAATAAACTTCACGAAACGGATTAGATTTGTCGAATCTAGAAGGTAAAATACGCACTTGGTATTTACCAGGTTTTGGTTTCCAGAAAATTTTAGTATAATCTGTTCTTTCTTTCGGTTTGCCTTTATTTTGAGAAGAGGCAAGCTTCTGCTTAATTAACGATAAATCCATAACTTATTATTTTTTATAAATGTAAAACCTTAATTCTGACTTCCCAAATCTATCTTAAAATTGTTGACTTTTTTCAAAATCACGTAATATAGCTTGTTTGTACATCTCTACAGTAAGTTTATCTACAGTTAGATTTTTAAGCCCTAAAAGACTCTCTAAAGCACGTATATCATCTTCTGTACCAGGATCAACATAATGTGTAAATTCACCTGCTACGTCTTTGTAATCTTCAAAGCCTAAATCTTTAGCTAATTGTTCTACAAACTCATCATTCCAAACGTATAAATAACCATATTCTTCTGCTTCTTCAGTATCAGGATTTTCATAAAACACTGTTCCTAAAGCTTTTCTATTATCTTTAAAAGCGACTTTAATCTCATTAATTCCAGCTAATTCTTGGAATCGCTTGGCTTCTTTTATTAGTTTCATATCTTAAAGATTGATTATAGAGTGTATAGTTGTTTCTAACTTACGAATATCTGACCCATTAGTTAATAGTATACTATTACGGTAATCTGTCCAATTTATGATGTAAGTAGTATCCAGTACGCCAGCATTTAATAACTTAATTAAAGTATTTAAGGCGTTTATAGTGTAAAGTGTATTACTTTCTTTTTTACGGTGTAATAATATAGTATGAGGCATTGGAACCCCATTTGTGTTATGTGTGTCGATGTTGTAAGTACACATTAATTCTTCGCTTTGTGGTGATTCTAAAACAAAGATCTTATCATATAGAACATTATATTGCTCAGTTATGTTATCTAACGTCTTATCTAAATCCCCATGTAGCGTAAATGTGCAAAATAATTTTTGTCCCATGTCTATTGATGAAAATGCATTATCCATAAATATGTCTGGGTTATTAATAAACGAAAATTTCATATTATATTTTTTGTAAGTTGTGATAGGTTTTGCCTTTTTTAATATTTGTTGGGTATTTGAGTATTCTATTTATCTCAAATAGTATTTCTTTTCCGTCTGACTTAGCAAAATCAAATAAGAAAGCATCGTATGTGTACAGTACTAATTTAGTTTGTTTATCTTGTAAATATTTAAGTATTTCACCCAACATTTCAACATTGTGTGATGTCTCTGTGCTCTGTATTATATAGTTGAATAATTTAGTTTGTGATATACCATCATCAACATATTTAAATGTTCTGTTTTTGGTGTTGTATTGTTTTCCATAATTAAATTCATCCCATATGTCATCCACTAAAATAGATATTTCTTTAAAGAAAGGTTTATTAGCATATTCGCTCCATACACCACCATATGTTTGTTTAAATGTTAATTCTTTAGCCTCTTCTGTGGTTACTCCTAATATTTCCCCTAAATAGTCGTAAGTATTTGTATCTTCAGGGAATTTAAAGTTTATAAGTTCCCCTATTAGTCGTGGGTGATAACCTTGAAAATCAAATTCAATAAATAAATCGTTTGATGGTCTATAACATAAACGCTCACCATTAGTCTTATTCAATGCCACAAAATTAATGTGGTTATACGAATTTGAAGGGCGACCTGTTGTAGTATATAGATTGTAATGTGAATATATTTTACCTTTTGATATATTGAATTCTGGGTATTTTAAGTCAGTGCCGTAGCAATCAATAAAACATCCTTTATCTATTTTTATGCCGGTTTGTTCTATCTCAAAGAATACTTTAGTTGTTTGATTGTTATTGAATCTATAAATTTCGTCTTCTTTAAAGTTTTTAATAATAGGTTCTATTAAGTCAAATAAATTTTGTTTACCCTCATAGTGTTTGCTTAGAGGAACTAAACAGTTTACATTGGGTAAAGCATAATGTTTTTTATAATACCATTCAATGCAATTATTGGTAGGTATTCTGTCTGGCGGTATATTTTCAATAAAATTGACATCATATAATTTACTAAAATATGGAAAATAATATAATGCTTTTTTCTTATCAGGTGTATATAGCTTTTTAGTGTTATTGTTAATCCACTCAAATACGCTTTGTTGGTCTAATGAAAATGATTCACTATGCTCTAAACATAGGATGTATCCTTTATGATCACTTAATGGTCTAATGTATATTAGACTTAGTGAGTTTAATTTTGGATGAAAATTGTTGTTTTGTTGGATAAAATCAATGAAACAGTCATCGAAAGGACCTAGTTTCTCTAATTGATTCTCCCGTTCAATAACGTAGAATGCCATATTTATAACCTTTATTTTTGTAAATATAATAAAATCTCTTTGCCTAAAAACCTAAAAAGACTTTTAAACCAGAGAACGTCTTTTCCGCCTCACCTAATATAGGTGAATCAACATAGATACCATTAGCGCTAATAGCTAAAGTTTGATATAGAGGATTTGATTTAATATTATCAAAAGTACTTTGACTAACCTCTTTTATTATTGTTGGAACTATATTAGTTTGTTTAGAAAAATACCTAAATCTACCAGTACCACTATCTGGAGGGATACTAGTTACTACTGCTGTATCAGATGAAACTGATGCTGCTAATTTTGACGTTGTTGACGAAGGTAAATTAAATGGTAAATTATTTATAATATTTAAAGTATTTACTTCAGTTGGAGTAATACGTTTTAACTCTATTGCTTTTAAGTCAAATGTTTTACCTATAAAATATCTTCCATTAGCTATAAAATAATATCCCGAATACACCTTATTATTAGATGTATCTATAAACTCATTACCTGATGTATATTGATTCTCGGTTAATTGACTTTTAGGTAATCTCATACTAATGCGGTTAAATTTTTAGGAATAGATGTGGCTGTAAGTATATTTTTATTGTAGAATACTGTTTTACCTTCATATCTCCAATAAAAAGCATTATTGTCTTTTTTAGGAATCCGTTCTACTACACCTACTGCTTCTACACTATTAGGGGCTTCAGCTAAAAATTCAGTTCTAGAACCAACAAACGCGGCTGCGTTGGCTCTTAATGTAGTATCTTTTATAGCAGCATAGGCTTTATCAATCCATACAGCAGCAGTACCTGCATTTACATTTTTAGAATCTTTAAGCGCTTGTATTGCTGTTTCTCTTGAGGTAATCATTTTCCATTTACCTACATTCTTAAATGTAGGTTCATATTGTCTAGGTGCTGTTACTATTTCTTTTATTGTTTTACCATACCCACCAGCATTTAATCTATTATATATAGATTGAGCTACATCAGCCATTCCTTGTAAATTATCAATAAAATTTTCTGCAGCGCTAATTGCAACTAGAGTCCATAATTCCGCTTCAGCTGTTTCTTTAACTTCATTTGAGCTTATATTAACTTGACCGTCTGCTGTTATACTAACATTTGATCCTGATGAAGCAGCACTTAAAGCTTCGTCTAAATTAAACTTTTTGGTATCTATATTATCTTCTAATATTATAGTTTGCGCTTCAACGTTTGTAGTCCAATCTGAATCTGAGATTCTATGGCCCAGCTTAGTAACAATAAATCCTTGTTTTCTTCCTATTCCATCTACTGTTTTATAACCAGCAGGAAGTAACTCAGAAGGAAGTCTAAACATATGACCTATAATTAATCCTCCTATACCATCTAGTTCTAAGGATACCGTTGTTGGTATTATAGATCTAAACGATGAAGATGTAGTAGAAATAGATTGATATATTGCTATGAAATCACGTAACATGTTTTTATATTGTTCGGCATCTCCAGTTTTATATTCTCTAGACTTATCAAAAAGTATATATTGGTTTGGTATCCAATTTAAATCTTTAAGAAAATTAAGAAGTGTACTTAGTGAAGAATTAACAGTATTTATTAATTCTGAAGTCTTAATTTCTTGAGAATAATCATATAATACTTTAGGATTAGAATTAGGTATAAGTCTATTAGTAATACCTTTATTAAAACCGACTAAGGTTTCATTATCTAACCCCATTACACCTCCTCCATTTTGTGCACTTATAGCAACAATACTACTTTGTTCTTTAAATATCTGTGAATTTATTTTATATGACCTTATATTATTAAATAAACTATCTAGTTTAGGGTTATCTCCTATAGGTGATTTGCTTAGAAAAGTATATGCATTTTTATACGCGTCTGCTTTTTTTAATGTATTATCTACATAATTAATATCTATAATACGAGCTATACCATCTATTGGATCAACATGGATATCAAAGTTATTTATACTTCCAATTGAACCTTGTATTTGATTCATTAGTTTTTTTAAGAAATCATATATATTTATTTCACGTTTTTCTTTAACGTCATTTGACTCTAATATATATATT
>Ga0247723_1002102_pt1 | contig 10924 bp, 13 predicted proteins | sample MSEWelMarce5H_FC_FD_189079 | JGI IMG/M metagenome (GOLD analysis project Ga0247723, IMG submission 189079) | Subsurface sediment microbial communities from gas well in West Virginia, United States - MSEEL Well Study Marcellus 5H_FC | ecosystem: Environmental > Terrestrial > Deep subsurface >...
ACGGAGCATCAGGGCAACTAGGAATGGTAAATTACAGTCCATCTCAAAATGGTTTATACCCATACATGCAACCAGGTGCCGCATGGGTTCCCGTTCTTCGGTGGGGACATTGGATAGCAGAAGCGGAACTATAATGGCTTGTAGAACAGGATGCCCAACACAGGACTGTGAATCATACGCAGACTGTTGTAAGGGTGTAGCAATTAATAAGTCCTCACTACGCCCATAGGCTAGTGTGCTAGGATAATAGCATGGTTAAGATTGCAGCTTATGCTATAGCTAAGAATGAATCTAAACACGTTAAGCAATGGGTAGATGCTACTGCTGGTGCAGATGTTAGGGTAGTTTTAGATACTGGGTCAGAAGATAACACCTATGACCTGCTTCAGAAGTACCCCGTAGAAGCTCACAGAGCCACGCTAAGCGACTTTAGGTTTGATGTAGCACGAAATATGGCACTAAATTTAGTACCATCTGACGTAGATGTATGTGTCTCTTTGGATATGGATGAAGTTCCTGATCCAGACTTCTTTGATAAACTACGACAAGCTTGGCAGCCTAATACTGGTAGAGCTTGGGCTATGTGGGACACAGGTAATATCTGGGCTAACAATAATCGTATCCATGCTAGACATGGCTACAAGTGGAGATATCCTTGCCACGAAGTAATAGAACCTAATGATAAAAGTTTAGATAAACTTATTATAGTTGAGTCACTAGTCACTCACAAACCAGATAATGACAAACCTCGCAGTAACTATTTATCGTTACTTGAACTAGGTCATGCTGAAGATCCTACAGATCATCGAATGATTGTTTATTTAGCCCGTGAGTATTACTTCAAAGGTATGTGGGAAAAGTTAATAAAGACTGGTAAAAAGCTAGAAGATATTTCAGGATGGAATGTTGAACGTGCTCAGACTTGGCGCGGTATAGGTGAAGCTTACTGCAAACTAGGTAATGATCGCGAAGGTCTTTACTGGTATCAACGTAATGTTGAGGAAGCACCATTAGATTTAGAAGCTTGGATGCCACTAGCTTTTTATTACTACGAACGTAAAATGTGGAATCACTGTTATCAAGCAGCAATTAAAGTAACTGAACTTTCTAATGAATCTTATAAACATTACGTAGCTGACCAGTCAATGCCTTGGCGTATGTATGACTTGCTTTCTATTGCATGTTGGAACTTAGGCAAGAAGGGTTCTGCTAAAAGGTACGCACGTAAAGCAGTTGATCTTAATCCTTGTGATGAAAGATTAATAAAAAACTATGAGTTTATTATGACTCAGACTGTAAAGGATTACAAGAATGGCTTGTAGAACTGGCTGTCCTACTCAAGATCACGAGTCTTGGGGTGATTGCTTACGAGCATCAAACATACAGATGTCAACTGGTGACGCTAATGGCGAGCTAGTTAACAATGGTTGGACCAATAAGAAATGGAACAACGAACTTAAAGCTTACCGTGATGCTCGCGCTCAGGGTATACAACCAGACGGAACTTCTACTGCACAGATTCAGAAAGCAGTAGATGTAAGTAACAAAACAGGACACGCATTCGGTTCTGCTTTATAAAGGAGATAACCATGTGTGCTTCATGTGGATGTAATCACGTTAACTATAATCACGAAGTCCCTACAATGCCAGGATCGTACAAAGGTATTGACAAAGTAAATTACAACATGCCTAAGGTACCAGCAATTCCTGCTATGCCTAAGTCAACAAAGAAGGGTAAGTAATATGGCTATGAAACCAGCAAAGAAAGCAGCAGCTAAGAAAGTTGCAAAGAAAGTTGTTGCTAAAAAAGAAGATAAAAAAGCAATGATGATGAAGATGTATAAAAAGGGAATGAAGTAACAAATTATGGTAGCAAAGAAAGACCCACGATTAACACGTGCAGGTGTTTCTGGCTACAACAAGCCAAAGCGTACACCTAGCCACCCTAAGAAGTCACATGTTGTTGTTGCTAAAGAAGGTTCACAGGTTAAGTTAATTCGCTTTGGTCAACAAGGTGTGACGGGTGATAGACAACCTACTAAAAGACAGGCTTCGTTTAAAGCCCGTCACGCTAAGAACATTGCTAAAGGCAAAATGAGCGCAGCATACTGGGCAGACAAGGTTAAATGGTAATGGCTAACGCAATAGCACCACCAATAGATCAGTACCGTGGTACTAACATTGTAGAAAAAGATAATGATTCAGTGGCATGGGAAGTTGCTGATTTTTTATTTGGTGCTAAGTCAATTAAAAAAATTATGGATGGCGAAGGCACTTGGGGCGATGCCCTTAACGTAGGTATAACTGCAGCCACATTCTTAATTCCACCTGCAAAAATAGCTCAACTAGGAACTAAAGCTTTAAGAACTGTATTAGCAGAAACCATAGTTGTAAATGCTGCTACTGATTCATTGCCCGTTGTAGCTAAAGCAGCTGGTAAAACTAAATTAGAAATTGAAGCTGAGTTAGCTAGACGTGGTAAGCCAGTTGAATACAACCCTGCTGTAACTACTGCTGAAGATGCACGAACTCTTGAGCCAAACATAACACTTGGTCCTGGCGCAACAGCAGATGATCTTGCTGAGTATCAGGCATCGCAAGGTCCTGCTAAGTTTTTAGAACGTAATCCTGATCTTGATCCTGAAGAGATTAGTATTCTTACAAATAAAAATGATATACCATCTGTTGACAAGTCAGGCAAAGCTGTACCTAACAGTGAGCGAGCAGCTGACGCTAAAGTTAAACGTGACTTAAATCGTGGTACTCCAGAAGAAATTAAAACTGCACAACAAGTTGATGAACTTAACACTAAGACACCACGCGAACCAGTTAAACGTTCATCTGTTCAAGCTGAATTAGATGATATTACTTTAGATAAAAATATCTTAGAAGAAATGCTTACTCTTTCTGGTGAAGAAGTTGGAAGAGATCAAGTAGGTAAAGTTGTTGGAACTCTACGCCGTCTTGCTCAAAAAGAAAAAGATCCAGAGATACGTAGAGAAATTTATAAAGACATAGAAGATCTTAAAAAGAATGGCGTATCAACAAACATAGTTGACAGAATTAAATCTGAAGTAGCAAAGCTTGATAGAACATCAGTTAGACTTCAAAGATATATTGATGATCCAACTGATCCAAAAGCTATAGATTATGTTGAACGCTATATTCCATTCTTTAAGACAGATAAAAAAACTGGAGCAACAACACGCGACTGGGCTAGTCCACGTAACTACGAAGCAGTTCGACCAGCAGGTAAACCTGGCAAAACACCAGATAGTCCTGCACGTTCTACGTTAACTGAATTAAAGTCTGATGAAAAATCTATTACACGCATGATAGATAATGAAACAGATCCAGATATTCTTTCTGGATTACGTTCTGACTTAAAGCGTACTCAAGAAGAAATCTTTAATCAAGAAACTAAGCAAGCACGTGAAGCAATTGCTAGGTCTCCAATTAAACCAGAACAACCTAAGGCAACACCTGAACTTGCTGGTGCTAAAAAAGAAATAGATAAACTTCAAAAAGAAATTGATGATCTACGTGTTGAGTACATTGGCATTAAAGAACCAAAAACAATGCCAAACGGCAAAGAACTTTCAGTTCAACAGCAGCGTAAATTAATTGTTGAATCAGCCAGAATTAAAGGCGAGCAAATTAAAAAGCTAGAAAAACGTGTACCTGCAACTAAGCTAGAACCAGCAACTAATGCTTCAGATATTACCGTACACTCTGGTATGGCTACTGGTGCTGATACTGCATGGGCAGAAGTTGCTGACTCTATGGGTATTAAAACAATTGGTCATAGTTTTAAGGGTCATAGAGTTTCTGGTACTAGACCAGCAATGGAAACGCGCAATGAGTTAACTGAAGAACAACTTAAAGCAGCAGATAAATTTATTGAAAAAGCTGCAGAAGGTTTAGGTAGACCAATTAATGCAGACTATCAAAATCTATTCCGTCGCAATTACTATCAAGTTAAAGATTCAGAAGCAGTTATTGCTGTTGGTAAAGTTCTTCCTGATGGAACCAAGGTAAGCGGTGGCACTGGTTGGGCTACTCAAATGGGTATAGATAAGGGAGTACCTGTTTATGTATTTGATCAAGTTAAAAAGTCTTGGTTTAAGTGGGATGGTAAAAAGTTTGTAGATTCAGATTTGCCACCTAAGTTTGATGAGTTTGCTGGTATTGGTACTCGTGATTTAAATCCAGCTGGTCGTCAAGCTATTGAAGAATACTTACAACAATTTACAAAAAGTACAGCAAAAACAACTGAACCAATTAAATCGGTTGCTAGTGAATTAAAACCAATTAATTTTTTTAGAGGGGAAAATGCTTTTCTTTCTAACATGAGTGAGTCTTCTTTTAAGGTTGGTCAAGAAACTTATCCAACTGTTGAGCATTTTTTCCAAGCAATGAAGACTACTGATTCAGCTCAACGTGCAAAAATTCTTGCTGCTAAGACAGCAGGAGAAGCAAAAAAAATTGGTAGGACTGTAACGCTTCGCAAGAACTGGACTCAAATACGTGAAGAAGTAATGGAAACTGCACTTCGCGCAAAGTTCCAACAAAATCCAGAACTAAAAAAGAAGTTAATTGACACTGGTGATGTTGAATTAATTGAAGGTAACACTTGGGGAGATACTTTCTGGGGTCAAGTTAATGGCAAGGGTTCAAATAAACTTGGAAAGCTTCTTATGAAAATTCGTGATGAACTAATGAAAGGTAAGTAATGGCTACGTTTGGTCAAATGACTGATGAGGTATCACGTAAGTTAGCAGGTTTTACTCTGCGTCAAGATCGTCAGACACACCTTACTGCTGCAGTTAATGCAACTGCAACTAGTATTACTGTTGCTTCTGCTACTAATATTTCTACTGGTATTATTCAGATTGATGATGAATTAATCTATGTAGATTCATATGACCGTAACTCTGGTGTACTTAGTATCCCACCGTATGGTCGTGGCTACAATGGCACATCTGCTGCTACTCACCAGAATGGTGCACGTGTAATTGTATCTCCTACCTTCCCATCTGTAGACATTAAGGAAGCTATTAACGATAGTATTCAAGCAGTGTTCCCAGATTTATATTCTACTGGTACTCATACATTCTCTTACTCAACTGCTAAGTCAACTTATCCATTACCTGACGAAGTAGAAACTGTACTTGGAGTATCGTTTCAAACTACTGGTCCATCTAAAGAATGGCTTCCTATTCGTGGTTGGCGTGTTGATCCTATGGCTAACACTACTGCTTTTAATTCTCGCAATAGCATTAGCCTTTACTCTGGTGTTGAGCCAGGAAGAACTGTACAGATATTTTATACTTCCGCACCAACTGTAATGGATAGTAATGATGATGACTTTGAAATTGTTACTGGTTTACCTGCATCCTGTAAGGATGTAATTATTCTTGGTGCTTCGGCACGACTAGCTTCATACGTAGATCCAGGTCGTCTAACTTTTGGTTCTGCGGAATCAGATCAGCAGTCACAAATTGCTGGTCGTTCTTATGGTGCTGGTACTAACACTGCCAAGTATTTGCTTGCACTATATGACAAGAGGCTTGCTGAGGAAAGCCGAAAGTTAACTGATCGTAACCCAACTAGAATCCACTTCACACGATAGGTAAATCATGTCCCGTAATTACAAATCCATTGCAGAGCCTAAGACATTAAATGGCAATGTAACTAATGTTGCTACACAAATTACTCTTAGCAATGTTACTGGTTTACCTAGTCCACCTTATGTTCTTGTGCTTAGTCCAGATACCGCAAATGAAGAAGCAGTATTAGTTACGGTTGATCAAGCTGGTGTAACTGCACCAACAGTTAAAATAGAACGTGCTATTGAAACTGGTGCTACTGCACAGACACATACTAGTGGCAACGAAGTTCGCCACATGATTGTTGGTTCTGACTTACAGTTAGTACACGATCATCTTGATAATACTGCCACTGCACATGGTGTAACTGGTGCTGTTGTTGGTACAACAAGCACTCAAACTCTTACTAACAAAACTTTAACTACACCAAAAATTAATGAAGCTGTTAATCTTACCGCTACATCTACAGAATTAAATATTCTTGATGGTGCAACACTTAGCACAACAGAACTTAATTATGTTGATGGTGTAACTTCTGCTATTCAAACACAGATAGATACTAAAGCTCCTAGTGCTGGTCCTACATTTACTGGAACTGTAGTTCTTCCATCTACTACTTCGATTGGTACAATTACTTCTACTGAACTTAGTTATGTTGATGGAGTTACCTCTTCAATCCAAACTCAATTTAATAACAACACTCCAGTTGGTGCTGTTAACATGTGGGTTACTGGCACTGCTCCAACAGGTTGGTTAATTTGTGATGGATCAACAAAAAGCACTACAACAAATCCAGAGTATACAAATCTTTATAATGTAATTGGTACAATTTATGGTGGTACTGGTGCTACGTCTTTTAGATTACCTGATCTTCGTGGTCGTGTACCTATGGGTGCAGGTACTGGTAATACGTACGATGCTTCAAAGGTTGATACTGGAGATTTAACTGCAAGAACTATTGGTGACTATGTATCTAATGCTGAAACCGTAACACTTACCGATGCACAAATACCAGGTCACAGTCACCCTAACGCTTTAACTGGTACAACAACATTTGCTGCCGCCACTCACTACCACGGTGTTAATTCTAACTTTACTGCAAGTTACTTTCTTGGAAATGGTCTTTACTACACTGAAGGAAGTACCGTTGTTGCAAATGGAACTACTAATACAGGTGCTAATGACAACACAGCATCTGTAGGTCTTAGCAATGGCACCAACACTGGTGGTGGCGGAGCACATAACAACGTACAACCATCCACTGTAATTAACTTCATCATCAAATTTTAAGGAGCATAAGTGCCAACTTATGATATTACAGAAGGCGTTCCATATGACCTTGCCGTACCATCAACTGAAGCAACCTTTGAATTAACTGATACAGCTTTTGATATTGTTATTGATGATCTACCATTTATTGTTAGCGTTAATAATCAAAACCCATATCGTCGTGAGACTGCACCGTACAAAAAAGATCAGTTTGATAATAGCCCAGAACCAGGTGAGCAATCGCTTACTGGTTGGTGGTTACGATCACAGACATCTTGGCATAACGGTAGTGGTATTTCATTCTACGAACCAGGCACTGACTACGAACATGTAAGCTATAGGTTTGCTGATAGTCGTGGTGTAGATGTATGGACTATTGGTGAAGCTACATTACTTCCAGATGTATTCCATGCATACACTGGTGCTGATGGTATCAATGCTGCAACTGGTAATAATGGTACTAGTAGTTGTCTTGTATCTGGTGATAGTCTTGGAGTGTTAAAGCGTATTACTTTAAATGGTGATAGTTCTGCAAGTACAGATCCTTATACTGTTTCTGGTGGAGCAACCCTTACTGGACACTCAACTACATTTCCTATTATTTCTGTAGCAACTAATGGTACTCGTTACTACGCTGCTTGTTCTACTTGTATTCATACAGGTCTTGTTAATGACTTAGATAGCGATGTTGTATTTGCTAGACATGGTTCTAGTACACAAGGAATAATTAAGTATATTAAAGGACAGTTATTTTTTGGTGATGGCAAAACTCTTTACTTATTAAACTCTGCTTATACTGGTAATGGTAACCATACTGGTAGCAATGATATGGCTGCTGCATCTAGCACATCTAAAGTTCATATTAATGCTGACTGGAATTGGAAAGATGTAACAGCTGGTCCAACTTATGTTTATGCTGCTGGTAATGCTGGCAATAAGTCTGAGATTTATGCAATAGGTTTTGATGAGACTACTAACTTGCCTGATATGCCAGGTGGTTTTGTTGTAGCTTCTATGCCTGATGGCGAGAACATTATTGCAATTGAATACTACTTAGGTTACTTAGCAGTTGCTACTAACAGAGGTGTACGCATATGCCAGGTAGGACCTACTGGATTAGTAACACTTGGACCACTACTAATTGATTCTTCTTACGCAGTTAATGGTTTTGCTGTGCAAGATAAGTACATCTACGCAGCTACTAAGGTAGCTTCAGGTGCTTATACAAATGCTTGTTTAATTCGCATTGACTTATCGCAATCATTTAGTGATGGTACTTTTGCTTATGCCTACGATTTAGAGTATGACTCTAGTGTTGATGCGGATAACTCTGAAGCAACTGAAGTTTATTTAGTTGACAATAGATTAGTTATGGTAGTTCAGGAAGATGATGGAACTGCTAAGGGTGAACTACAGGTACAGCACACAACTAGAAAACGTAGTAGTGGTTGGCTTCAAACTGGTAAGATCCGTTATGGAACTGTTGAGCCTAAGTTCTTTAGGTACATTAATCTTCAGTGTACTACTGGTCAAGGTGACAACATAACTATCTACACTATTGATAAGTCTGGTACTGAATCATCTCTTGCAATTGTTAGTGAAGGTTTAAGTAACAAAGATATTTTAATAACTACACCTGCTATAAAGCAAGAGTTTATGGCATTTAAGTTTGTGTTTAACAACGCTACTGATGATCAAGATCTGCCTGTACTAGAGGCTTATCAAATTAAATCTACGCCAGCTACACGCCGTCAGCGTTTGTATCAGTACCCACTGTCTTGCTATGACAATGAGATGGACAGGTTTAATTCTATCTTTGGTTACGATGGTCGTGCTATGGAATTTATTCAGCGCATTGAATCTATTGAAGAGACTGGTAAGTTTGTTAATGTAACTGATTACCGTACTGGTGAACAGTATCAAGGTGTAATTGAAGAAGTTCGTTTTATTAATGAATCTTCTCCAGATAAAAATAGTAGTGGCTTTGGTGGTTTACTACTAGTAACAGTAAGGAAACTATAATGAGTAAAGCAAAAAGATTTGGTATCTGGTTGGCAGATAGTCCATTTGGTGGCATGTTAAAAGCAGCACTAGGTGCTGTACTTGTATATGTTTTAGACAATGTTTCATCTTTTAACTTAGCACCAATTGTTATTGTTGCATTAGGTGCAGCATTGCCAGTAGCAATTAACTATGTTAATGCCATGGATCTACGTTATGGAAATGTAGAATAATGTACCCAGTTAAAGACGCTAAGGTCTCTGTACCATATGGTAAGAAGGGACGAATCTGGAAATCTGGTTGGCATGACGGAGTTGACTTTGCTTGCAAGACTGGTACACCAGTGTACGCAGCACGTAAAGGTGTAGTTAGTTCTAGTAACTGGGGTGCTGACTATGGCAAACACATTGTGCAGCGCAGAACTTATCCATTGGGTACAAAAAATCACTTAGTATACGCACATCTATCAAAGATATTTGTGGAAGCTGGAGATAAAATTAAAAAGGGACAGTTGATTGGACTTACTGGTAATACAGGTAAAAGTACTGCTCCACATCTTCACTTCGGTGAAAGAGATGGTGCTCGCTGGAGCACAAGTAAACCAGTTAATCCGCAAAGAACATTGGATGCATAATGATTGATAAAGTAGAATCAAATAAAGATAAGCAATCTATTATTTCAGGTAAGGCTGTTGCTGTTCGCATCAACGGCAAGACATCTTGGAAGGGTTCAGTACGTAGCAGACGTAACCTATGGGAAACTACCATACAAGTAGAACTGCCAGGTGGTGGACTACCAAACGTAATTCGTTTTCGTTTCTGTCGCTATCCAGGAACTGATAAGGCTGACTACACTGGTCACTTCTCTTATCCTGTCCATCCAGGTATGGCAGGCAAGACTGTCTGGGTAACACTAGCTCATGGGTTCATTTCAGGTGGTGCTATGCCAGTTGGTTTGTTTATTGACCATGATGGATCTGCCCCAATAACACTGGATGGTCGCCAGATCAAGGCTAATTAGAGGCTCTCACAGCCACGTAGAGCCACGTAATCCCCTCTGGGGTAGTAGAGTATGAACTTAGTACCTACTACCCTGAGAGGGGTTATTTTTTTATGTATTACTGTGGTAGTCCTCGTCTCGCACTGGTGGATTACCACCTAGTATCTTGACCATTTTGTTGACTGCTCTGTTAGCTTCCATCATCACTGCTTTCTGTGACTTGTCAGCATCCATACGATCTCTTAGTTCTGCTCCATCTATCTGCTCTCCATAAAATAAATGAACTAATGATTTCTCTCTGTCATTTAACTTATCGAAAGCAACTTTGACATCAGAACTAAATGCCATGAAGTCACCTGACTCTGCTAGTGCTTTACTAGTACGACCCATGTTGCTTAGTGTGTTGTTGAACTTAGTCCAGTCGTCACTAAGTACAGCAGGAATCATAAGCTTAATGAACTGCTTGTTGTACCAGAAGTTATCTTCAGCATTGTAACCAGACTTATGTGCTTTCTCTTTGATGCAATAGTCTAGTGCTGAGTTACGTAGTGACCTAGCAAATAGTTTATCTCTATCTTTCTGATCAGGTAGAGCTAACCATTCTTCTATCTTGTTGGGATGTTCAGCAAACCATAGCCATAACTCTTGTTCAATGTCTTCACGTTCAACCATCTGGTACTTACGTTTAAACTCTGATCCAATTTGCTTGACCATAGCATGGTACATCTCATACACAACACCATCAGAACTCATATGTCTTACCCTCGACTACAAAAGATCGTCCATTGATAGGAACTACAACAGGAGTTACGTTACCTCTACGTATGTAGAGCATAGTAAATGCTTGTTGCCAGTTAGCACTACCTGTATTTAGATAAGACGCTTGGCTAAGATCCATAAGGTGTCCGACTTCAACTCCGTAGAGACGATGCTGAATTTTGCCATTGTAACCTTGGTGTTCATGCTGGATTCCTGCTCTATGTGTATGCCCACAGACGACCGAAGACCCAATTTTGCGAGCCAAAGCGAGAGCCGTCCCACCAGCT
>Ga0247723_1002103_pt1 | contig 10922 bp, 16 predicted proteins | sample MSEWelMarce5H_FC_FD_189079 | JGI IMG/M metagenome (GOLD analysis project Ga0247723, IMG submission 189079) | Subsurface sediment microbial communities from gas well in West Virginia, United States - MSEEL Well Study Marcellus 5H_FC | ecosystem: Environmental > Terrestrial > Deep subsurface >...
GTTTATTATGATCGAGATGAAAGACAGTACTATTTAAGAGATGATAGATGGACTGGATTTAAATCATTTCAGCATTGGCCTGTACTTTATGTAGCTGATGAGGATGGTGAATTTGAAACTTTAGAAGGTACTAAAGTGTCTCCTATTAGGAAAATGGATGACTGGAAAGATCCTAAATACTTTGAAAAAGATGTAGATAAAATTACTCGTTTATTAGTTGACCAGTATTATGAAACAGATGATACTCCCAAATCACATAATATTGTTTATCTAGATATAGAGTGTGTTATAGCAGGAGCATTAACTGAGGAAAACATTAAAGATCCTAAAGGTGAAATAACAGCTATTGCTTTATATGACCATAATTCTAAAAAATATTTTTGTTTAGTTTTAGATAAAGAAAATAAAATGTCTAAAGCCGAGTCTGAAGGTAAAATCATTATGCCTTATCCATCAGAAAAAGAATTACTAAGTGGATTTTTAGATAAATGGTATGAATTAGATCCAACTATTATTACAGGTTGGAATAGTGGTTTCTTTGATATACCTTATCTTTATTACCGTATTAAAAAAGTATTAGGAGAACCATTAGCTAATTCATTATCTCCTATAAACAAAATTAGTTTCACACCTCAATTTCCAGAACAACCAGTTAATTTAGCAGGTATTAATCATCTTGACTATATGCTTTTATTTAAAAAGTATATTATGAAACAAGAACCATCTTATCGTTTAGGTGATATAGGTAAAAAATATGCTAAGTTAGAAAAGATTGAATATCAAGGTTCATTAGATAAATTATTTGCTGAGGATGTAGATAAGTTTATTGAGTATAACTTACGAGATGTAGAGATTATTGTTGAGTTAGAGAACAGAATGAAGTTTATTGAACTAACAGTTACAATTTGTCATTTGTGTCACACTGATTATGAGGCAATTTATTTCTCTACAATGTTGAATGAGGGTGCTATTTTAACTTATCTAAAACGTAAAGGAATAGTTTCACCTAATAAACCAACTACTTACAATCCAGCTTTAAAAACATTACAGGAAGAATATGCTGGTGGTTATTTAAAAGATCCTACACCTGGTTTGTATGAATGGGTTATTGATTTGGATTTTACCTCGCTATATCCATCTATTATTCGCTCACTTAATATGGGTATTGAAACATTGGTTGGACGTGTTGTTAATAAAGATAAATACGATAATCAATGGTCTTTAAATGAACTCAAATCATTAGACCCTAATAAAATACTTTATATTGAAAAAGTTAGGAAAGATAGAAGATTGTCTAGAACAGAAATTAAAGTAAAAGATCTAATCAATATTATTGAAACAAATGATTTAATTATTTCTGCTCCTGGAGTAATGTTCCGTAAAGATAAATCAAGTGTTGTTTGTGAAATTTTATCTGATTGGTTTGCTAAAAGACAAGAATATAAGAAGTTGATGAAGAAAGCATATAAGGTAGATAATGATCCTGTTATGGGCGCCTTTTATGATAGACGACAACATGCTTATAAGATTAAATTGAATGATGTTTATGGTGTGTTTGCTATTAATGGTTGGAGATACACAGATGGAAACAAATTCATTAGTAAAGCAATTACTTTAACTGGTCAAAGACTATTACAAGAAAGTATCAGAAACATGAATGAATACCTAAATAATGAATTAGGTAATGAAACTCATAAAGATTATATTGTTACTAGTGATACAGATTCATTGTTTATTCAATGTAAAGACTTATTAATAGCAAGACATCCAAATATTGATTTTAATGATAGGGAAGATGTAATTAATAAAATATTAGTAATTGCTACTGAATTACAAGCAATGGCTAATAAATTTATAGGTGAATTTGCTAGGAGTGCTTTTAATTTAGGAGATGATGGGGTCCATTATTTTGAACTAAAACAAGAAGTTGTACTTGATAGAGGTTATTTCGCCGGTAAGAGGAGATACGCCCAACATATTGTTAACAAGGAAGGTGTTCCTGTAGATGAATTGGATGTTAAAGGTTTGGATTTGATGAAATCAAATTTTCCACCTTTGTTTAGAAATTTTGGAGAACATATCATTAATGAAATTATGTTTGGTAAACCAAAACAAGATATTGATAAACAAATTCTTGATTTTAGAACCTCAATAAGAACAATTGATTGGAAAAAAATATTAAAACCTACTGGACTAAAGAAAATGAAAGAGTATTTAGCTGGTAAACCTAGAGCAGGTGAAATATTTTCTAAATTAGGTAATAAATGTCCTATTAATACTAAAGCAGCAATATACACAGGAGATATTTTAAGATTTAGAGGTTTAGATAAAAAATATCCTGTACCTCAAGTAGGTGATAAAATTTATATAGTTTATTTGAAACCTAATCCTTACCGAATAGATGTAATGGCTTTGAATGGTTATGATGATGCTCCTGAACTTTTAGAATTTGCTGAAAAGTATATTGATAGAGATGGTTTGTTTGATAGCGTTATGAAAAACAAATTAGAATCATTATATTCAGATTTAGGATGGGGTGCTTTAGTTCTTAATACAAACATTAGTAAATTTTTTAAATTTTAAATATATATAATAAACAAGTTATGATTAATAAAGCAGATCTAGTATCTATTATTTCCAAGTATTATTTGAATGGCTTAAATGAAGCTGTTAAATGGGAAATTAAAGACAAAAAACTTATTATTAAGTTTACAACTTCCAACAATACTATGATTGGAACTGTAACTTATGATGGTGTTGAATTAGAAGATTCAACTATTGGGATTAGTAATACTTCTCAATTAAATAAACTAATTAACATTACAAATGGTTATCTAAAATTAGAATATTTCAAACAACATAAACTAATTACTAAATTAATTATTTCAGATAATCAGTTTACTCTTAATTATGCTTTAGCTGATACTATGATTATTCCTAAAGCAGGAGAATATATTGGTGATGGTGTTTATAATATTACAGCTGATTTAGATAATGAAAGTATTAATGCTATTGTAAAAGCTAAATCAGCATTAGCTGATAGTGATACAGTTGTATTTAAACCATTTACTAATGATGATGGTGACTTGCAATTAGAAATGCAGTTTGGAGGTAATATTGAATACTCAAATAAAGTATCATTTTATCTATCTGATATTCAAACAAACAATCTACCAAACAATTTCCAAGCCCATTATTACTCAGATACAGTTAAAGAAATTATGTATTGTAATAAAGATGTAGCTGGAGGTAAAATGAGTATCAATTTAGATGGTGTTATGAAACTTGAATTTGATAGTGGTAATTTGAAAAGTGAATATTATATCATTCAAAAAGAAAACTAATGCAACCTCAATTTATTACAGTTAAAGAAGACCTATATCAGGTAGTAAGAATAATTCCTGAACACACAGGAATTGATACTGAAGTTTTTAGAGTGTCATCAAATTCAACAAATGTATTTAGAAAAGATGGTTATTATTGGTTTGTGAGAATAGTAGAAGAAGCTGAAGTTATAGAAGATAGTTTGGAAAACTAAGAAAAAAATGTTATATTAATACTATGAGTACTGAAAAAGATTACACAAACATGATTAATGATCCTGCTATGGATCCCTATTTCATCACAATGGATAACTATTGTGTCACTGTGAATTTAAGAGTAACACCTGATAGACGTTACACTGATTCAACTAAAGAATTTAACAAAATTATTGGACATCATAGTTCAGTAGGCAGTGCTGTTAAAAGTATTGCTAAAGCAAAAGCAAATAATCAGTCATATAGTTCATTAAAAGAATATGTTGACCATTATCAAGCTATTGTAAATCAACTAACAGAAAATACTAATTATTAAAATATGAAATTAGAAGCATTATACAACGCAGTTATCGTTAAACCGGTAGAGGCAGAAGAAACCTCATACGGTGGCATTATTGTCCCTGATTTGGGAAATGAGAAAAACAAACTTGGAGAAGTAGTAGCAGTAGGTAAAGGTTATTATTCAGTAACTGGAGTCTGGATTGATACTGTTCTTAAAGTAGGAGATGTAGTAGTATTACCTACTATGGGATTTAGTAAATTGGAACATGAAGGTGATGAGTACTGGATTGGTCCTGAGAATCAAGTTTTAGCAAAAGTAAATAATTAAAATATGAGTAAAGTTATAGAATTTGGCCCTGAGGCTCGTAAAAAACTATCAGCTGGTGTAGATAAACTAGCAGACGCTGTTACAGCAACACTTGGTCCTAATGGTCGAAATGTTGTTATTGCTAATCAAGGTATTCCTCAATCAACAAAAGATGGAGTAACAGTAGCAAAATCAATTTCATTAGAGGATCCAATTGAAGAATTGGGTGTTCAATTAGTTAAACAAGCAGCTATTAAAACTGCTGACCATGCTGGTGATGGTACTACAACATCTACTTTGTTGGCTCAAGAAATGGTTAAACAAGGTTTGACCCATTTGAATAATGGAGCTAATGCTGTAGAGATTAAACGTAGTATTGATAGAACAGTTAAACAAGTTGTTGATTTCATCCGTACAGAAATTAAAGAAGACATTTCATCTGAAGACCAACTTAAACAAATTGCCACTATTTCAGCAAATAATGATCCTGAAGTAGGTGAATTGATTGCTACTGCAATGCAAAAAGTAGGTCGTGAAGGTGTTGTGTTTATTGAAGAATCTAAAAACGGTGAAACATATCTTGAAACTGTAGAGGGTATGCAGTTTGATAGAGGTTACAAATCACCTTATTTTGTTACTGATAATAACAGTATGAGTACTAGTTTGCAAGATTGTTTGATTTTGATTGCTGATAAAAAATTCACAACAGTAAAAGAATTGTTGCCTATTTTAGAAGCAGTATCAAATCAAAACAAACCATTAGTTTTGATTGCTGAAGACATTGATGGTGAAGCTTTAGCTACTTTGATTGTAAACAAAGCAAGAGGTATTTTAAAAGTTGTAGCTGTTAAAGCTCCTGATTTTGGAGATCGTCGTAAATTGATTCTAGAAGACATTGCTATCATGACTGGTGGTCAAGTGTTTAGTACTGAAAAAGGCATGAAACTTGATAAATTTAGTTGGGATTGGTTTGGTGAAGCTAGAGTAGTTACTGTAGGTAAAGATGAAACCACTATTGTTGATGGTAAAGGAAATTCAGATGCAATTACAAATCGTATTGAAGAACTTCAAACACAAATTGAAAAATCAACTTCACCATATGAAAAAGAAAAGTTGCAAGAACGTTTAGCTAAATTTATTGGTGGTGTAGCAATTGTACATGTAGGTGGATTTACAGAATCTGAAATGCGTGAGAAAAAAGATCGTGTTGATGATGCCTTACAAGCAACTAAAGCCGCACTTGAAGAAGGTATTGTACCAGGTGGTGGATCTGTATTGTTACATGCTCGTACAAACATTAATGTTGAAGATATTGGTTCACAAATTGTTTACAATGCTTGTGCTGCCCCATTTAAGAAAATTCTATCAAATGCTGGTTATGAGCAAGAAGATATTTACAATGCTATCAACGCTGTAACAGGTGGTGATTATTGGTATGGTTGGGATTTGAAAGATGAAGATTTTGTTAATATGAAAGATGCTGGTATTATTGATCCTGCTAAAGTGACTCGTACAGCACTTGAAAATGCAGCTTCAGTAGCAGGTACTATTCTATTGACAGAAGCTGTTGTAGTTGACAAACCTGAAGAGAAGAAAGATTCTCAAGGTGGGTTTGGTGATATGATGGGGATGATGTAAATTTAGGAAATATGCGAGACGCAGTAGACTTAATAGGAAAAGTAATTTCAATTGGAGCTTTAGATTATACAGTTATAAAAATCTATTTTCTACCAGAAGCTTCAAGTCAAGAACATAGTCTGTATTTAGGTTTATCTAAATCAGATGGAGTAATAGTTAATTATTCTTATCATAGTCTACTGCCTTACATGAAAAAATCAATTAAGTTATGAGCAAAACAGAAATTAAAGAAAAATTAATTGAAATTGGTAGTCGTGTACCACCAGGTGACCAATGGAAAATGAGTAATGTTAACGCTGTTCAAAAAGGATTAACTGAAGCTTTAGAAGCATGGTTTCAACTTAATACAGCTAAACCAAAAGCATTTCGTTTAGATTTGGTTCAAGGTAAACTTTATGCTATCTTTTCCGAGGAAGTAGAAATTCAAGAACCAGAACCTAAAAAATATTCAATTTACGGAGATTACACTTTATAATAAGTTATGACAAAAAGAGAACATACGTTGTGGGTTGAAAAATACCGTTCACAAACATTAGAAGATTATGTAGGTAATGAACAAATTAAAACTACTATTCAGAAGTATTTAGACCAAAACGATATTCAAAACTTTTTGTTTTATGGAACTGCTGGAACAGGTAAAACAACATTAGCTAAACTTATTATCAATAATTTAGATTGTGATTACATCTATATTAATGCTAGTGATGAAAATGGAGTAGACACAATTAGAGAAAAAGTTAAAAGTTTTGCTTCTGTTGCTTCATTTAAACCATTTAAAGTTGTTATCTTGGATGAAGCAGATTTTATCACAATCCAGGGTCAAGCAGCACTTCGAAATGTAATTGAAACTTATTCTCGTTCAACTCGTTTTATTTTAACTTGTAATTATATTGAACGTATTATTGATCCTTTACAATCTCGTTGTCAAGTATTAAAGATTGTTCCTCCATCAAAACAAGAGGTTGCTTACCATATTATGGATATCTTTAAAAAGGAGGAAGTTGATTGTAGTGCTGAAGATTTAAAATTAGTTATTAATCAGTATTATCCTGATATTCGTAAAATGCTTAACACATTACAAATGAGTGTTAATGGTGATGAAATCACTGTAGATAAAAGCATATTAGTGTCTAATAACTACAAAAATAAAGTACTCATGGAATTATGCAAACCAACATCTAAATCATTTAATAACATTAGACAAATAATTGCTGATTCAAATGTTAGTGATTATGAGGATTTATTTAGATACTTGTATGACAATGTAGAAAAGTATGCTCCATTAAGTGTAGGTGAAGTAGTAATTTATATTGAAGAATATCAATATCATTCTAATTTTAGGATTGATAAAGAAATTAATGTGATGGCTTTGATTTCTAGAATTTTATCATTAATTTCAAGTAAACGAGTTATATGAAGAAATTTGTCCTATTTTTCATAATGTGGGTAGCTAGTAATTTATCTATTCCATTTTGGGCGGTTGGACACATTCATTTAACTATGAATGTATATGATGATATTAAGGAAATAGTAGCATCTTTTGGTATGAATATATTAGTTGCTACTGGATTTTATTTAGATTGGAGAAAACATAAAAAAGAAAATGATGAATAATAAACCACAAATGAATGTCAACATTGACATTAAAAACACAAAACCAATTACCTCACCAGAAGGTAATCAAGTATTTTCAGAAGGAGTTATTTTGCGTAAAGTATCTCGTTTTGTAACAGGCACCTCAGAAGATGGAGTTATTCCTGTTCCTGTATTTTATGATGTAGTGACTGGTAAGGTATTAGTAGAATTGCTTCCTAAAGAATTGAGAGCAGAATTCGAAAATGACAATATTTGATTGGCTAAAAGAAATAACAACTAATAAAACACCCTGGTCATCTTTTACAGAGACCCAGCGAGAATCGTTTAATTCTTACATGGTTCATAGGTTTGTTAGTATGTATGAAGGGTATACAGAGGTTGCGAATTATGGCCAAAGGATACCTTATCCTGAAAAAGAAAAAACCTATAAATACTACTGCCATATGTTACCTAAAAAGAATGTCTTCCTTAAGTACGTGAAAAGTTCACGTAAAAAAACAAATGAAAAAATCCTTCAATATATTGCTAACCATTATACTATTTCATTAGGAGAAGCTGAGGATTATATTTACATTTTGAAAAAAGAAGGAGTAGAACATATTCTAGAAAAATCAGGGGTTGATGAGAAAGAAATTAAAAAGTTATTAAAAGAAATACAATGACAAAAAACAGTGATTTAGGAACTAGAGAAAAACATCCTGAAACCAGAACAGTTATCAAAACAGACTCAGTAGTAGATACTATTGTTGATAGTTTTATTTCTAGAGCTGCTCAAGGTAAAGAAAAATATGGACATACTCTTGATAGACAAGATTTGTCTGTATTAGATTGGATTGAACATGCTCAACAAGAACTACAAGATGGTATTTTATACCTTGAAAAACTAAAACAAACACTTAAAGGAAAATAATGGAACCACATCGTAGAAAAATTTTAGACGAAAAATATTACTATTTTAGTAATCCAAATGTCTGGTCAGACATTTATGAACACTTACCTACTTTTAGACGTTATGCTAAAGAATGTGATACTATTGTTGAAATGGGAACCCGTTCAGTAGTAGGCACTTATGGATTCTTAATGGGCTTATCAGATCCAGCAAGAGATATTTGGCAAGATCATTTATTTAATCACCGTTGGAATGAATTAGATAATATGGTTATGCCTACAAATAAGAAAATGGTTTGTATTGATATTGACCATCCAAATATTTGGGGTGATGGCTTGTTAGAGACTGTTACTGAAGGAGCTAATCAATGGGGGATTAATTTTGAATTTAGACAACAAAACACTCTTGAAAATGAGATTGAAGAATGTGACTTTTTGTTTCTAGACACTTGGCACTCATATGATCAAGTAAAAGGTGAATTGATTCGTCATGCTGATAAAGCTAAAAAATATATTGGTTTCCATGACACTCAATTTTATGATTTTAAAGATATGAGTGGAACACAAGGTATTTGGCCCGCTATTGAAGAATTTTTATACTCAAACCGTAACTGGTATGTTTATGAAAAATTTGCTAACAACCATGGAGTAACTATCTTAAAAAGAAAATATTAATGATTAGTTTCATCATTCCTACAGTATATAAATCAAATAACTTAATTCCTTTATTAAGAAATTTAGATGTACATCCTTTAGTTAGTGAAATATTACTAATTGAAGATTGTCCAAATACAGGAATGTTGGATCATAAACATGGAAATATTTTTAATAAAGTAACTATTGTACCTTTTCAAGAAAGAAAATATTGTAATGGAGGTTGGAATTTAGGAGTTAGTTTAATAAAAACACATTACTATGCTTTATGTAGTGATGACATTTTATTTCCAACCTCTGTTATAGATGATGTTCTTCATTTTTATAAATTTAGACCTAAATCAGGATTTATAGGAATGCATCCAACACAATTTAATTGTAAAACCCAATCACAACCTACTACTTATGGTTTTGCTGAAAGAGAAATATGGCATGTTGATGGTGGTTGGGGATCATTACAATTTAATCACAAAGATAATCTAATCTATATCCCAGAAGATTTAAAACACTGGTGTGGTGATACTTATAATGTTTATTATAGTAAATATCCTTGTTACAATTATTTTGGAGAAAAATTTTATACTTGTAATGACCATCATGGGACCTCTACTAATAGTGAGATATTAGAGATATGTTATAATGATCAAAGAGTTTTTGAAGAAAAATATAAATTGGAAAAACCAATTTGGAAAAAATAAGTTTTGGCTAAAAAGAAAAAAATACCCGCAATTGTAAAACAAATACAAAAACATACTTTAAAAGAAATTGTCTACGGAGTAGAAAAATCAATTTCTTATAGTCAGATGTCTACGTTTTTGTCTTGCCCTCATAAATGGAGTCTCCAATATAGAGACGGTTACTACACATCTGAAGCTTCTATCAATATGACTTTCGGAACAGCACTTCACGAGGTGTTACAACATTATATAACGGTTATATACAATGTTAGTGGCGCGGAAGCGGATCGAATTGATTTAGAGGCTTATTTTGAAGAACGCTTTAGGGAAACTTATTTAAAAGATTATAAATCTAATAAAAATGTTCATTTTAGTGATCCTGTTGAAATGAGAGAATTTTATGAAGATGGGATTGAAATTATTAAAACAATAAAAAAACTTAGAAGTGGATTGTTTAGTAAACAAGGTTGGTATTTGGTAGGATGTGAAATTCCTATTTTAATAACTCCAATCCCTGAGTATAAAAATGTTTTGTATAAAGGATATTTAGATGTTGTTTTATATCATGAACCAACAAATTCATTTAAAATTATGGATATTAAAACATCTACTAAAGGTTGGGATGATAAAACCAAAAAAGATGATATTAAACAATTCCAGCTTATCCTTTATAAAAAATACTTTGCTAAACAATTTGGTCTTGAAGAGGATAATATTGAGATTGAGTTCTTTATAGTTAAAAGAAAAGTATGGGAAGATGCTCCTTATCCTATTTCTAGATTACAAGAATTTAGACCTCCAAGTGGTAAAATAAAAACAAATAGAGCTACTAAAACAGTAGAAGAGTTTATTACAAAAGTATTTAACCATGATGGAACTCACAAAACAGATAACCACAGTTCAAATCCTTCTAAATGGAATTGTAGATATTGTCCTTTTGGAAAAGACAAAAATTTATGTAAGGATAGTATACTTTAGGGGATCTATGTATATTTATATATAACAAACAAAATAAAAGCTATGACAAAAAAAGATATGACATTAACCTCTGTTAAGGTACAGAGTGAGTTATTTGAAGATTTTAAGATTGCCTGTGTTAAGTACAAATTTTCTTTACAAAAACTTGCAGACCGCACTATTCATTTGTATCTTACAGATGAAGACTTTAGAAAAAAAGTTCATAACCATAACAATTTAGAAACAAAAAATTAAAAAATAAAAAATGAATAAAAGTTTTAAGTATTTACCTCCTGATAAGAGGAAAAAGATTATGCTTATCTGTGATGACATTAGAGTTCATTCAGGTATAGCAGGGGTAGGTAGAGAAGTAGTTTTACACAC
>Ga0247723_1002104_pt1 | contig 10917 bp, 21 predicted proteins | sample MSEWelMarce5H_FC_FD_189079 | JGI IMG/M metagenome (GOLD analysis project Ga0247723, IMG submission 189079) | Subsurface sediment microbial communities from gas well in West Virginia, United States - MSEEL Well Study Marcellus 5H_FC | ecosystem: Environmental > Terrestrial > Deep subsurface >...
ATAATGACATGACACCTACTGACTGGGCTGGTATTGCGGTATCAGTTGCTACTATTATAGGAAGTTTTATAGCATCAATTAGATGGCTAGTAAAACATTATCTGTCAGAACTTAAACCTGATGGCAACGGGGGACACAACTTAGAGGGACGCATTACCCGATTGGAAACCCGAGTTGACCAAATCTACACGCTTATATCTAAAGGTAAGAAATAGTTTAGCAGTTTGTTGTATTGCTTTTAGTTTATTTTTTTTCTCATCTACTGCCTATGCCCAGGATGGATTAACGGCAGAGGTTTATAACGTACTAGGTCAGAACAATGCACCAGTATTACCAGAAGGTGCTATACCAGTTTTAGTTACCCAAGTTGATAACGTTGACTTTGCTTGGGGTAGTGGACAAATTCTTAACTCTGAATTAAGTGAAGATGTAATTGTTAAACTAACTGGAAACTTTACTCCTATATCAACTGGCACTACATACATTACTGCACCAGCAGACGATGGTGTAAAACTATATCTTGATGGTGAACTCTACATTGATGATTGGTACGACAAAGGTGGTGGCGGTTCAACCGCTGATGTTCCAACTACTGAAGGTGTACCCATGGTTATTGAAATGTGGTACTACGAAAATGGTGGTGGGGCACACGTAAAACTTATGTGGTTTACTGAAGAAGGATGGGAAGTAATTCCTGCATCTGCATTTATTCAACCTATCTTAGTAGAACCTACTCCAGAATCTATTCCAGAATTAGAACCAGAACCTACCCCTGTAAGTCCCATCCCAGAGCCTTTGCCCGTTGAGCCTGAACCTGTTCCTTCTCCTGTAGAACCTGAGCCAACTCCAGTTCAACCTGAGCCAACTCCAGTGCCCCAGCCACAACCATATCCTGAGCCTGTGATACCCCCAGTGTATAACCCAGAGCCAGACATGCAAGACCAACCAGACTTAGAACTAGAACCTCAACCATTACCTACTCCTGAACCAGCACCAGAAGAGGTGCCTGAGCCAGAAATTATATCAGAAGAAGAACCTGTTGAGTCAGAACCTATTGAAGAAACACCAGTAGAAGAAGAACCAGTAGAAGAAATTATACAGGTAGATGAAGTTGATTTAGAAACTCTTGAACCTGATACACCAGTTGAATTAGATAACGGTGTAGTTATTACTGCAGAGCAAGCGATAGCAGTTCAACTATTGCAAGACCCAGCAGCATTACTTCAAGAAATATTTACTAACCCAGTAGCAGCCTTGGCTGCGCTTGGTTCTGTAGGGGCGGACATGACAGAAGAAGAGCGAGAAGAATCTGAAAAGGTTATTGTCGCAGCAGTCATAGCAGGAAATATTGCAACCCAAGCAGCAGCAACCGCTGGTGCTGTATCCGCTTATAGGAGGAAACCATGAAGCGCTGGTTCTCAGATATATTTAATCAACTATGGACATTACTAGGCATGTTTATCGCATGGGTAGTACTAGAAGGTTCCGCAAAAACAGTAGTTGGTTATGCAATTGTTTTATCCCTAGTTATATGGGGTATTACTTTCAATCTACGAAACCCAAAGGATGAAGAATGACCTCTTTAAAAAATGTATTAATGCGTATTGTTGCAGTCTTTGCAGCAAGCGGTCTATCTGTAATTGGTGCTGGTGCCATTGCTGGTGTTGATACTATTACAGCGATAGCCGTTGCTGGTCTTACTGCAGTAGCAGCAGTAGTTGAGAAGTTAGCCCGTGCATTTATGGATGATGGCAAACTTTCACTTGATGAAATCAATGCAGCCTTCTCAACAGTAGACAAGGGTGCTAAAACAGTAGCAGACGTAGAGGTAGAGAACCGTCAGGCTACTGATAAATCAAGCAAGATTGACCCTAACTATAACTAATGACAAAGGGAACAGTTGCTGCAATCATTGAGATTGCCAAAAAAGAAGTAGGGACTATTGAAGGTCCTAAAGATAATGAAACTAAGTATGGTGCATTTACTAAGGCTAACTTCCTACCTTGGTGTGGTTCATTCATAATGTGGTGTGCTAACCAAGCAGGAGTTAAAGTACCTAACTGTGTATCAACAGTTGCTGGTGCAAATGCTTTTAAGAAGATGAATACTTGGACTGATGCAGAGAATGCCAAACCTCTACCTGGTGACATAGCATTCTTTGATTTCCCTGGAGATAATGTAAACCGTATCTCTCATGTTGGTATCGTAATTGAAAACAATAATGATGGAACTGTGGTTTGTATTGAGGGTAATACTGCTGGCAATCCTAAAGGAGACCAGCGTAATGGTGGCGAGGTAGCAGTTAAGACTCGTGGTTATATTAAAAACAAAAAGAAAGTTATGGTATCTATTGTAGGTTTTGGTCGCCCAAACTACAAAGGCAATGAAGTTAATGTTAAGGTACCAGTATCAGATACCCCAGAATTTCCAGGAACAATTAAACCTGGAGATAAAAGCAATGGCGTAAAGATAATTCAACAAGCCCTTGCTTTAGAAGCAGATGGAGTTTACGGTCCAAAGACCAAAGCATCTGTTATTAAGTTCCAAGATAACCATAAAAATATTGATTCCAATGGAATCATTGGTCCAAAAACTTGGGCTGAACTAGTTAAGTTACTTTAAGGAGAACAATGTTCGACAAAGAAAAAGCAAAACAAATCGCACTGTCCTATCTACGTGCAGCAGCAGCATCAGCAGTAGCCCTATACACAGCAGGTCAACGTGACCCAAAGGTATTGTCTGCAGCATTTGTTGCTGGCCTAGTAGGACCAATCTTGAAGGCTTTAGACAAGTCTGCTCCAGAATTTGGACGTACAAAGTAGTAGTTAGATGCCCTTAATTGGCCTTTAAAGGCCCTTTATAGACACAAAGAACCCCCGCCTTAGTAGAAATACTAGGAGCGGGGGTCTTTTTTTTGTTTTCTAGATAGTTCCCCTCTACCTAGACAACTCTTGCGCCACTTGGAGGATTCTCTCTGGCTTAATTAAGTAACCCTTACTTGGGTTAGGAGGTATATTACAAGTAATTGGATGGCCCCAAAGGGTAACTGCTTTTCTAAGTGTGTCGGTTAATACCATAAACACATTACCTTCTAAAACAAATGCCCAGTAATCAGCCTTGGTTGCTGATAAACCAGATGGATACCATTCGTTATTGTTGTGTGACCAGCATACTGTTTCTATGTATAGGTTACCTGTGTCTTTCCATTTCAAATCTGTCTTGACTTCAATAGTTTTACCACCAGTTAAAAGTGATTGGACTAATTCTTCTCCGTCATGACCTACTGATAAATCTAAATCAAAGTCAGATAATTTACCCATAAGTTACATCTCTAAATATAGAATCAGGAACAACTGTCTTACCAACTATTCCATGTTTTCTTCTATATCTATCCCTTTCTTCTTTGGTAGTACCTGCCCACAATCCGAGGACTAGGTGTTCAGTTGCATAGTTAAAACACTCATCTTTCACTGGACAAGTATTGCACATTTTTTTAACATAAGCAAGGTCTTTAAAGTTACCTCGTTCTTCTGTGAAGAATATTTCTACATCTATACCAAGACATGCTGGTGTATCACTGAATCTCATTAGCCTCCCGTAGAATAAAAACCAGTTCCTTTAAAATGTACTGGTGTGGAGGACCATATACGAGTCATAAGATTTCCGCAAGAGGTGCAAGATGGCGCAGCAGAATCATTTGTTTCTATTACTACTGTGCATATCTTGCATTCAAAATCATAGTAAGGCATTAATCGCAGTCCATTCCTATATCATCTATTGGAGTAGGCAAAGTAACCAGTGAGCCACAATCTACACACTCACCATCTAAAAAGTAAAAGCATATTTCCCCTGCTTCAAAAGCAACTATTGCTGTAAATAGTTCTGAGCCACATAAACATATATCCCCTATAGGATTACCACGCAGGTCCATAGCATGGCTGTAATCTTTTTTAAATAAACTACTTATATCTTTAGGATTCTGTTCGGTCATCATCATCCTCGTTTTCAGCGGCTATCATATCTACGTCATTGTATGCACGCCATCCACCCAAAATTTTAACCAGTGAATTAACTGCACGTTCAACACGTTTGCGTGCTCCATCAGCAGATGTATTTAATTCTTTGGCTAAGTCATTCCACTCACTGTTGTCCGTTGTAAACTTTAACCTTAAAATATTTTGTTTTGCCTCTGCCAATTTATTGTATGCTTTTTGTATGTCAGACCTTAGGACTAGCCAATTAGTTCCATCTGTTACTTCACCTGTTTTGCCAAACTGAAAGTTAAGGTCTTTAATTTTTGTAGGTATCTCATAACTATCCGCCAGGATAGAGGGCAGGAATGCTTCGACAACAGATGAGTCATAGTAGTAGAGGTCAGACATGTCATAGCCTGACTTGTTAGACTTTTCTTTTTCGCAGTACTTTAGCGCTGCATTACGTAATGATTTAGCAATTAGTTTTTCTTTATCTTTGGCTGGTAACTTGGACCATTCTTTGTATTTAATTGGATGGGTAACAAACCACATCCATAATATTTGTCTGATATCCTCAGCCTCAAGCATGGCATATTTACGTGAGTATTCGGAGGCAAGGGAGGATACAAGTAAATCATATTCTTGTACCCAGCCCTGTGTGTTCAAATTATTTACAACTTAAACAATAATTATATATTCTTATATTATTTATATGTGCTGGAAAGTTTTTTGAACAACGATAACAAACTACAAGTGTAATTTCTTCAGGTGCGTCTATCCAGTAAAATGGATTTCTAATCTTCCACATCAATCAGCACCTTCCCATTGTCCTCTTTGTACCAATAGTCCGATTATAGCGTAGTTGGCTAGGTCTATAAGGGTATCTTCTATGGATTCAAAATTGGGTGTGTTGCCCTTATCTGTAAGGTTATTTAGCCTTGCTAACTTGTCGTGCATTCTGACACGTAGCCCATTCATAGCACCGCCAGGGGCATGGGATATGTTTAAAGGTCCATAATCTTCTTGTTTTTTAAGTAGGATATTACGTAGTTCATTGACTATAACATCAACATCATTTGGATTCTTCATCTAGTATCTCCTTAATACTGGCATCAAAGTTTTCCATTGCTGATAGTACTTGTATCTCATTTGTATATTGCTGGCCTTCTCCTATGCTGCTTGCATAAATAACTGTACCTAGCAATGTAAGCATACGCATAGCGGTATCTGGTTCTTCTTCTATCATTACATAAATATCTTTTAGTGCATTAAGTATATCTAATCCTTGTCCATCTGATACAGATATGCCAACTAATCGTTTGTTATCTCCAACAAAATCCCAGAAATCTTTGTCATTGCCCCAAGCATTTTCTGATTCGCTCATCTAACCACTCCTTTCCTTCTTTTATAATGATGCTATTTACATCATGTCCTTCTGGCATTTGTAATAGATTAACATTATGTAGTTCTCTACTTAACTTCTTACCAAATTCTAACCCTGCATTATCTCCATCTGCTAATACAATAACTGTCTCAAAATCATCTAGTATTTTAGTATAGTATGGTCGCCAGTTATTAACTCCAGGTATTCCAACTGCTGGATGTCCTGTCTTTACTGACAACACTACTGTGTCTAACTCACCTTCTGTTACACATATATAACTACCTGCTGTTAATACAACTTGTGCATTAAACATTGTAGTCTTAGCCCCAGGCATACCCATATACTTAGGTTCATCTGTATTATTAATACTTCTAAATCTAATATCAACCACACCTGATGGTGTCATATATGGTATTGCTAATCTATTTTTGTAAGCCTCGTGTCCAGGTAATGGTTCCTTAACTAAACCTAAATTAAAAGTTCTGGCTTCTTCTACCGAGAGATGACGGGTTGAAAGATACTCTTCTGCTAGGTGTAGATGCTTTCCGTATTCCTCCGCCGCTTGGTAGAGATATGCTCTCTGCGAATTTGACAGCCTCACTATAGTTTCCTCCTTGTCTGTATATTATTAAGTCGTACACATCTCCTTGTGCTTCACAACCAAAACATTTAAATCTATTTTCATCGTAATTAATGGCTGATGATGCATGTTTATCTCCGTGAAAAGGGCATTTCATTTTGCGCCAACCACTGCCCACGGCTGGCAGGGTGGCGCCTACATGCTCTAGATAGGCACTAACACTATGCTTTTCCATCAATCTTCCTGATTAATTCTATCCATATTTTTGCTGGCATTGTTGCATACCATTCTCCTACATCTCCTTTGCCTATACGTTTATGTATTACTACACCTGTCCATGCTTTATCATTTTTAATTTCTACTTCTAGTTCTTTTACCCATGCTGATAAGTCTAGTTTTCTATGGTTTTTTACTTCTATTACTACACCATTAACTCCTGCTATATCTCCTTTATCTAGATGTGCACCTGCAATTCTACGCTCTACGTATGGGTACCATTTCTTTAGCCAATTAACTACATCTCTTTCTGCGCTGGAACCCTTTGCTTTGCGTGGATTACTCATTCCAATTCCTGCTGTTGTGGCATATAACGAATTGCGACATCATCTAAATACATAGACTCAGGATTAAATGCAAGGCTAACATAATTATTACCTGTCTGGTCAGCCCTACCATAACGATTTTTAACTGGGGCTACACATAAGTAGGTCATGTCTGCTTGTTTCATCTGACCAATAGTTAATACCATTGCTGGTATCTGATTAACTAATCCTTGGATTGATGAACGTGGTTGACATGGACTACCTTCATATCCTTCTTTGGTGTGGTGCAATACAAGTAAGGCAGCATTGGTATCTCTGGCTAGATACTTAAGTTCTTTCATTGCTGCTCTCATCCCACCAAACTCATCGTGTCCATCCATTGCTATATCCATTAAGTTATCTACAACTATTAGTACTGGACTCTTGCCCCATATAGTTTCAAAGGCTGACACTTCTTCATCTAAATCTTTTAAGGTTGGGCTAGATTCAAAACACCAGAACAAATGATTGCCTTGAGTTAATACTTCTTTTGCTTTGGTCGGATTGTTTTTAATTAACTGTTCTGCTTGCTGTTGACTAATGTTACCTGTCATTGCAATTAATCTCATAGCCATAGTGTGTGCATTAGTATCTGCACTAAAGTAAAGTGTGGGTAGTTTTGTTTTTGCAGCAATTGCCAATGCTATTGATGACTTACCTGCACCTGGCGTACCTGCTATTACTGTTACTTCAGCCCTACGTAATATAATTCCTGATGTTTCAAATACTTTAAAGACTGATGGTAATGGTTCTCCACCTACGTTTGTGTTGTTAACACTTCTTATTAATGTTTTCACTATTCTCCTTTGTATAGATGGGGCGTGGCACAAGACCAACGCCCCATCATATAACTAATTACTAAGCAAAGATAGGCTTAGTTCGTAGTTCTGCTGGAACTTTCGGTCCAGTCCAACGTGGTCCTGCTGCTGGGTCGTAGAACGCTTTGTATGGTTTACCAGTTGCTTGTGCTTTACCATACTTGAGAACCATAACTCCACGTTCGCATGACGGTGCGCCTGGTTTGTTATATACCCAAGTATTTCCATACTTATCTTCTACTGTTTCTTCTCCACCTGTATCTGTGGACGAGATGTTTGAATTAAAACTAGAGGCAATGTCTGCCACGGACATAGGCTTACTTGCTGCTGTCCCCTTGACTGCTAGTTCTACTTCAGTAACTGCATCAACTATTGTATGAATGCCTGTTGCAATCATATCAGCGAATTGCTCTGGTGTTTCTGCACGCAGAGTTATCTGTGTACCACCTGATGTTTTAAGGTTGATACTAATTGGTGCTTCTGTGCTACTCATTGTTCTCCTGTTCGAACGGATAGGATAAACCTTTCTGGTCTCTCCATTGTCTTGCTTTCATAGCGAACTGTAAACCTTTAAAGCCTTCTTTAATATCTATCCACATTAACCTACATGTACCAGTTCCTGCAGGTAGATGAATAATGATTGCTTTATCTTTGTTTACTTCTCCCCATGTTCCACGGGTTGCCGTGGCAGTATCATACGGCAAGCCGTTGGCATAGATTGCCAACTGTATTGCTATGTTATTAGGATGGTCTACGCGACCAGTCTTAATATCTGCAATAAACAACTCGCCTTTATACTCAACAACTCTGTCTGGTGTGCCAGCAATTTTGTACTTGTCTAACACACTAAACTGTTCAATGAACTTGTTGCTGAGAATCTTAGTTGCATGTTCATATGCTTTTATATCTGGTGCCCATTCATCTGGTACAACACCTAAGTCTTGACCTAAATCTAATCGTTCTGCAAATGAATGTATTGCTGTACCAATGTTGGCTGCTTTGTTTGCACCTGCTACTTGCATAGCATCTTCAATCAAAGAGTTAACTGCCATCTTATCTTCTTGTGCTGCGCTAATTGATAATAATATATCTGGTCTAGTTGTTAACCCAATCGCTGCCATCCGCATTTTCCATGCTACTAATGCTGATGCATCATCTAATGAGTTAGCAATTGTAGTTGCTCGTGTATAGGCTACTGGTTTACCACCTTTGGGTGGTACTACTAGTGGTCTACCGTATCTGTCTCTATCTATTTCTGCTTTTGTCATGTTCTCCTTTTATGAGACAGCCCTGGGAAAGGAGATAGCCGAAACCAGGGCTGCTCAAGATTAGTATATCACATACTATGCTTCAGGATATACAGACTCTACGGATATATCATCTACCCATATGTCGCCATCTGCAGTAAAGTTGACATCAATACTATTTTGAATCAAATCTTCTACTGCTTCTTTGTTGGCTGCTTCTATACCTGTAACTGTGGCTGTGATAGTAATGGTTGCTGACCATGACTTAGTTAATTCATCACTACCTATGTCTTTGAGTAGGCTATTAACATCTCCTACTTCACATACAATCTCATCACTGTCTGTTTCATATCTAGCCTGAAAGAATTCCTTTACATCAAACTGAGCACTTTTAAACTTGCGTTCTACTTGTGCTAGTTCTAATTTGAGGGCATCTCTTTCTTCTATCAATTTAACAAGTGATTCACTTGTAAGGGTATACCTAGCATCTTTTACTGAGAAGGATACTGTTGGTTCAGCACCATCTAATTCAGTGTAGTACATTGTCATTCTATCTCCTTTGCAAAGTTAAAGTTATTACCAAATAAAGTTAATGTAAACCCATCGGTAATTCCATATTTTTCTGAATCTGTTTTATAAAAATACATTGCAAACAAACCTTTATACCATTTGTCTACGTAAGTATCTCTATCTTCATACTTGTACATTTTCATGCTATCTCCTTTTGTAGTTGTTTTGTTGTGTGAGCATACCACCATGTCATTGCCCAATCAAATGATTTATCATTAAACTGATAACACCATCTTTGTTTGTGCGACCAATGGCAATTTTTATCTTCATTGCCTGAATAGATAATTACTTTACCACCATACTGGTTAATCTCCATCATAATATTATCAGCAGGGATACCAGCATCAAGTAGTTTACCTACCCATAGTCTTACTCTGTCTTGCCTGCATGGCAAGCAAGAACACTTAAGACAATTTAAATAAGGGTGTTCCATTATACACCTAGTAACTCTAGTGCTCGAGTCTTGATAGCATCACTGCTACCTGAGATGGTACGTAACGCTAAGTTTTTACCCTTTGCGTTGTAGTCAGCCCATTCTATGACTGCTTGCCACATACCAAACTGTGTGTTACGTATGTTCTCTTGTGTAGGAGAGGCAGCATAGATATTGAATGCTGTTTCTCTAGCCTGAGTTGCACGTGTGTATTGTTTCTTTTCACCTAACGATAACATATCGTAAGGAACTGATTCTACTTTTGCTGGCAATGGAAACACACGCTTGAAATAATTTTTGGCATGTTCGTGACTAGCCTCTTTACTTAATAGTAAATCTGCTAGTGCTGTGTAATCATTAGCCATATCATAACTTAGTTGAATGATATTACTAATCTCTGATACAGATAACTCAGCGTTAGTTGTATGGCTCAACTGATAAGTATATTTATTCTTGCCTTTGTATATCTTATTAATTTGATTCATACAAAACAATCGCTCAATGATTGGCTTGATGATTACTGAACTACTACCATCGTGACTAGTTTTGGCTAGTAAGAATGCTGCGTGTGGGTCATCTGCAATAGTCATCTCCATTGGAGTTTCCATTAGCATCCAGACTTTACCACCACCATCATACTCACCTGCTGCTGCGTATCTCATGCCACCAGAATCAATTAAGTTATCTAGTGCGCCAAAGATTTCAGCATTCTGAAATACTTTGTAGCGGTTACCAACTACACCAATGGCTGATGTCTCACCAAATGGTGTTGTTTTAATAACTGCTTTCTTGTTTGTAATTGGTATGCGATTACCTAATTCAGTTTCTGGTATTACATACATTGCTTCGATATCATGTAATGAAACTGTCCAGTCTAATCCTGCTTGACTGGCTACCTCACTGGCTGATGTTGCTTCGACTGCTACACCTGCCTTATGCCATGCTGCTTTACGGGCTTGCCCGTGTATCAATGTATCAGTTGTCACTTGCTATCTCCATTTCTTGCATCATAGATACCATCTACTACCTTTGGATGCAACATCTCTGCCATTCTCTTTAAATCAGATGGTGGCCATTCTGTATTAAAGACTCTCTTTAATAATATAGCCAATGGATAATCTGGCTTGAGTCTAAGAACTTCATCAAGAAATTCTGATGCATATTCTTTTTGTTCTATTTGGTATAGATATCCACAAAATATTGTGGCTAATGGAATTGCTTTTTCTTTTTCAATTACATTACCTAGTAATGAGATGTATTCACCTACAAAATCTATCTGTGTTTCTAACTGAACACCCATTAGAAAGTCACGGATTTGTAGGTTTTCATT
>Ga0247723_1002105_pt1 | contig 10915 bp, 18 predicted proteins | sample MSEWelMarce5H_FC_FD_189079 | JGI IMG/M metagenome (GOLD analysis project Ga0247723, IMG submission 189079) | Subsurface sediment microbial communities from gas well in West Virginia, United States - MSEEL Well Study Marcellus 5H_FC | ecosystem: Environmental > Terrestrial > Deep subsurface >...
ATGATGAAGTATTTGAATAGTAGGAAAGCTAATTTTAATAATGGTAAAATAAATATTAGACAATATGATGAAAAATCTTCTACCATAACTGCAAGTTGTAAAAGTTATGACATAAGTGATAATTTTATAGTACATTCAACATTTGGAAGAACATCTACAAATGGTAATGGAGGAAGTGGTGCATTAAGTAGAAATGATGGGAAAACATATTGTTTAGATACTTCAAATAGTATGGCTATTGAAATAAAAAAAAGAATTAGAAAATTAACTCCAACTGAATGCGAGAGATTACAAACAATAAAAGATGGTTATACAAATTATGTTTCAGATAGTCAAAGATATAAAATGCTTGGAAACGGTTGGACTGTTGACGTAATATCTCATATTTTTTCCTATATTTGAAAAAACCAAAAACAAAATGATAAAAAAACTAACTGACTTTGAGAATGAAATTTTAGCATTTCATAAGCAAGGTATTCAAAAAGGCGACTATTGTGGATTTGATACTCTTGATGAATATTACACGAGGAAGAATGGATCAATGACTTTTATACTTGCATCACCACATTCCGGCAAAACCGAATTTAACTTGGAATTATTGCTTAACCTTTCTTTGCTTTACAATCAAAGGCATATTCTTTTTACACCCGAAACAGGCGACTATAAAGACATTGCTAAAGAACTCGTATCAAAGTATTGCAAGAAGCAATTTTTCGCAAGTGATTTCGAGCATTGTACTGAAGCCGAAATTTATAATGCTATAAACTTTCTATCGGATAAATTCTTTATTGTAGATAACGATGAAAATAGCTTTACATTTGACGATATTATAAACCAAACGAGATTGTTTGAAGCAGAAAATAATATCAAGATAGATAATATACTATTTGATCCTTATAACGAGATTAAACACGATATGAAAGATTATGCAGGTCGTCAAGATTTGTATATTGAAGATGCCATTGGCAAGTTAAGGAGATACGCAAAGAAAGAGAATAAGCATATCTTTATTTGTATGCACCCACAAGACCAAGCACCAATAACCGAAAACGGTGTTACGTTCTATCCACCACCACACCCAAGACAATCAGCTGGTGGCCAATCATTCTTTCGTAAGGCAATGGCATTTATAATTCTTTGGCGACCACCAAAAGGATTTATTGACAACGAAACGCAACAACCATACGAGGATAACGAAACGCAGATACATATTGCAAAGGCAAAACCAAAAGGTAGCGCTAAACTTGGTAAATGTAAATTGTATTTCGATTGGCGTAAGAATAGATTTTACGAACGAAAAGACGATGGTATTTACTTTGGGTTAGAAGCGAAAGCGAAACGTGAACGTAATGTAGATGCTGGTAATTTGGAATTATCTGCATTGAAAAATACATTTGGTAAAGAATTTAACGAAGCACCTTTTTAATATGAGCAATTACAAAAACCATTTAAACAATTTACAAAGCCAACTCGAAGGTTTGAGATATTTCCAAGATGAACGATTGCGTTTATTAATGCTTGGAATTGACTTGCAAATTATTAATCGTGATTTAGAAGATTTGAAAGGGTACGATGAAACTATTGACAAGGCATCTGCGTTAACTACAAAAGCAAAGGAACTACACGATACTATGTTTGCACGTTATGAAGCAGCTACTATTCAACTTGATATAGTTAGAAACGAAGCAATGGCATTATGCGAATACACGAAGGATTTAGAAAAACAATTAGAAGCACATAAAGAGTTATGACACCAAAAGAAAAAGCACAAGAGTTAGTTAATAAATATCTAACTATTGAAGAACATTTTAATGTAGATTTATTTTGTCCCGAATGTGGAATAGAATTAGCTGCAAAGTATTGCGCATTAATAGTAGTAGATGAATTGTTAGATAGCCATTGGAATGATAGAGAATGTGGAATAGGTAGTAAAGTTCAATTTTATAGAATGGTAAAATCAGAAATAAAAAAGTTATGAAGAACGCTGAAGATATAGTTCAACTTGCAGTAGTCAATTACTTACGTTTAAAATATCCGAAAGTAAGGTTTATGGCTAACTATCTTTCGGGTGCAAGATTGCCTATATATTTAGCTAAAAAAGCGAAAGCACTTGGACAAGCTGGGCAAGGAACACCCGATTTGTTTATCTTTTTCAACAATGGGAAATATACTTCATTGGCAATAGAACTCAAAGCACCGGGTAAAACACCGTTTAAAAAAGATGGAGTGTTGAAAACTGATGAACATTTGAATAAACAAAATGACTATATATGCTATCTAAATACTATTGGCTTTTATGCTACGTTCTGCGTTGGCATTGATGAAGCGATTAGCACAATAGATAGATATATGGCAAATGAACTCGAATAAATTAATAGCCGAGTATTACGAGAATAAGGAATTAGTTACTTTCTTTAAGAATATAGCTAATGAATGGTGGGAGGAATTGCGACAAGATGTGTTTTTGACTGTATGTGAATACGATAAAGACAAGATTTTAGAAATGCAATCTAAAAAATACCTTAAATTCTTCATCATTCGTATTGCTTTAAACCAATTCAGAAGCAAAACATCTAAATTTTATTACCAAAACTTCAAGAATAATAATATAGGGATCGCATTGACTGATGACGAAATGGTTGAAAATGCAGATGCAATACTATATTCCAATCTTATTTACGATACGCAAGGCGAAACTGCTTACGATATTGTAGAAGCAAAAATAGTTTCAGCAGAAACATCAATAGAAAAACTCCGATACTTTGAACGTGAAGTCCTAAAATTATATTTACAATTAGGTACTTACAAAAAAGTTTCAGAAGATACAGGCATTCCTATTCGCACAATAGCCAACGGAGTTAAAAACGCAATTCAAAATGTCAAATTAAATATCAAAGAAAATGAATGAGTTATTTTTAGTTATCGGTAGTGCTTGTGTTGGTTTCTCGTTTGCAGAAGTATCAATGTTACCACAAGCGTTTTCAAAATGGTTACTTGATAAATTCAATATTGGTAAAGATGTTAAGGGTTATCAATACATAAAAGTACCATACCGTTTAAAACCATTTGATTGTGGCTACTGCCTATCATTTTGGGTAGGTGTATTATCGTCTTATACTTTTAATTATAATTTAATAGCTTCGGTAATGATTGGCTTCGCTGCATCTATCGTTGCTATATTATTTAAAAAATGGTTATAATGGAATATTTAGAAAAAGCAATTTTAGAAAAATACAAAGAGCATTGGTATACTTTGCGAGATGCTGGTTTCATCAAGAACTTAAATAAAGAAAGTGTTGAAGAAATTGAAAGCGTATATAAAAAACTTATTGATCCTAATTTTTTCGTAAACAAATGGTGTATGTCTTGCGTTGCCGAAATGGTACGCATATTATACGTTGCCACAAAGTTTGATGAACAAGAAGTTGTACAAGATATTGTACAAGAAGAAATACTAATTGAAGAACAACCTAAACCACAGCCTAAAAAGCGTGGTCGTAAAAAGAAAAGCTAATGCCTGTATTTAAATGTTCAAATGGCAAATACCGGGTAGGAAATTCGGATTGCATATACGATACTAAAGAGAAAGCTGAAGAAGTTTGGAGAGCATTACTTGCAAAAGGTATCTATGCTGAAGAAACTTACGATGACTATCCACAAGCAGCTACCGAAAATGCTAAAATAGCTTTAAGGTGGGCAGAAGAAAATGATTGGGGTTCTTGTGGAACGCAGGTTGGTAAGGTTCGTGCAAACCAATTAGCAAATCGTGAGCCAATTAGTAGAGATACGATTGCAAGAATGAGTGCATTTCGCAGACACCAACAAAGTAGCCAAAAGGAATTAGGAGATGGTTGTGGTCGTTTAGTTTGGTTGGCTTGGGGTGGTGATGAAGGTATTGATTGGGCAGAACGTAAATTAAAGCAAATAGATGCCGAATAATGCGACCAATGAATGTTAGCGCACTTCAAGAAATTCAAGCACTAATAGAAGTTCTACGAGAGTTGGAAGATATTGATATGCTTGGGAACGGAATAGGAATTAAGATTAAGATACTAAATAGAATAGATAGTTTACTTGATACGTTATGATTGAAAAGGTAAGGATAACCGAAGTAATTGCAAACCCAAATAACCCAAGAGTTATTCGTGATGATAAGTTTAAAAAACTTGTAAAATCAATAAACGAGTTTCCCGAAATGTTAGAACTACGACCAATCGTTGTAAATGATGATATGGTTGTGCTTGGTGGGAATATGCGTTTAAAGGCGTGTAAAGAAGCTGGGTTAAAAGAAGTACACATTATCAAGGCATCTAATTTAAGTGAAGCACAACAAGCCGAATTTATTATTAAAGACAATGTAGGGTTTGGTGAGTGGGATTGGGATATGTTAGCTAATGAATACGATGAGAAAGATTTAAAAGATTGGGGATTAGATTTACCTGTATTTGAAAGCGTTAATGAATTAGAAGCAGAAGAAGATGATTTTGAAGCACCCGAATGTGGCATTGAAACGGATATTGTTTTAGGAGATTTATTTGATATAGGCGAACACCGATTGCTTTGTGGGGATAGTACCGATATAAATATAGTTGAAAGATTAATGGATAATACAATACCCGATTTTATTCATACTGACCCACCTTATGGTATTAGCCATAGTGGTAAAGGTATAAATGGTTCAACATCGGGTAATGATTTTGGTGAAATACTTGGTGATAATGATATAGATGTAGCTATTGACTCTTTTAATTTATGCAAAAGTTTATATCCAAATGCAACAACTATTTTTTGGGGTGCTAATTATTACGCATCTGCTTTGCAAGATGGTTTCGGTTGGATTGTGTGGGATAAACAAAGAGAGGGAGATACATTTAGTGGTGCAGAATTAGCATTTGTAAATAAAGGTATTAAAGTAGATGTATTTAGACATCAATGGCATGGCATGATAAAGGCAAGTGAGATGGGGCAAAAAAGAGTACACCCTACTCAAAAACCTATTGCATTGGTTGAATGGTGTTTTAATAATTATAATGCTGGTAAAAATGTGCTTGATTTATTTTTAGGAAGTGGTTCAACAATGGTGGCAGCACATCAAACTAATCGTAAATGCTACGGTATGGAATTAGACCCTAAATATTGCCAAGTGATTATAGACCGAATGTTAAAACTTGACCCAACATTAAAAGTATTGCGTAACGGTAAGCCCTATGAAGAAGCACACTAAACTTTATATGTCTTTCTTTGGTTACGATGAAAGCGACTTTATACCCTGCGAAATTTGTGGCGGGTTAGCAGTTGATATACATCATATTGAAGCACGAGGAATGGGTGGAACTAAACAAGAAGATACGATTGACAATATTATGGCTTTATGCAGGGAGCATCATTTGGAGTTTGGAGACAAGAAGCAACATAAAGAATACCTAAATAACACACACGAATTTTATATTGAATTAAGAAAAGCTGGTAAATTATAATGGCAAAGAAAGCAGTAGCATCAAATAAACAAGCATCGTTTGGTAAACGCAAAGTAGGCAAAGCAAAGAAGCATAAGAACAAACGTGATGATGCAAAGAAGTATAGAGGTCAAGGAAGATAAATAATAGTGAGATAATAGTGAGATAATGGCTAATAACGAAAACTTAAAACCATTCAAGAAAGGCGAAGTAGCCAATCCAAATGGTAGACCAAGAAAGTATGTAAGTGAACTTCGTGCGCAAGGATATAAACTTGCAGAAGTAAATGATGCAATACAAGTATTAATGTCAATGACAATAGATGAACTCAAAGAGGTTTACACAAATCCGAAAGCTACGGTACTTGAAAAAACTATCGCAAGTGCAATCCGAAAATCAATCGAGAAAGGCAGTTTATATTCTATTGAAACTTTACTTACACGAGTATATGGCAAACCTAAAGAACAAGTTGATTTAAATGCTTCGGGTGGTATGGAGATAAAGGTAGTTTATAGCGATGGAAGTAACGATACAACTGAATAAACCACACGATGGACAACGTGCAGTATTGGAAAGCGATGCGAGGTTTAAGGTTCTTATGTGTGGAAGACGCTGGGGTAAATCGCTTATTAGTAAAAATATTTCAATAACTGAAGCACTAAATGGCAGAATTACAGGATATGTTACACCTACTTATGCTTTGGCAAAGGTGTTTTTCGATGAAATTGCGAAGATAGTACCAAGCGAAATAGCTACACCAAATCGTTCGGACTTGACTTTCAAGTTTGTAACAGGTGGCGAAATACGTTTCTTCACAGGTGAACGCTTGGATAACTTTCGTGGTTTACGTTTGCACAATGTTATCATTGACGAAGCAGCATACATACCACATTTACAAGATGCTTGGAATAACGCAATAAGACCAACGCTAACGGACTTTCAAGGTAAAGCTATCTTCATATCAACACCAAGAGGAAAGGACTTCTTCTATGGCTTATATTTGCGTAACGAAGGAGATTGGCAATCATTTAAATATACAACTTATGACAACCCACATATTAAAACTCAAGAGATTGACGAAGCTCGTGCTTCGCTACCTAAAGCAGCGTTTGAACAAGAATACCTTGCGAACCCGGCAGAGAATGCAGCTAACCCTTTTGGTATTGATTTTATTAGGCAAAACATTTCGTCGTTATCCAATAGCAATGCTGTTTGTTATGGTATTGACCTTGCTAAATCTTACGATTATACTGTTATACTTGGGTTTGACAACAATGGCTACGTTTGTCATTTCGATAGGTTTCAGTGCGATTGGTCTGCTACGAAAGCCAAAATACGTCAATTAGATAACGTACCTAAATTAATTGATGCAACAGGTGTAGGCGATCCAATAGTTGAAGAATTACAACGTGAAGATTATTTGATTGAAGGGTTTAAATTTACAAGCACAAGCAAACAACAATTAATGGAAGGTTTAGTTACTTCAATTCAACAAGGCGCAATTAAATATCCTGATGGCATTATTGTAGATGAACTATCAATCTTTGAATATCTATATACTGCAAATGGTGTTAAATATTCGGCACCAAACGGAATGCACGATGATTGCGTTTGTGCTTTGGCATTGGCGAATAAGATATTCATCAAGTCCCAATCATTCGGTAAATACGCATTGATTTAGTATATTTGCAATATGAGAGATTTGGCGTTTAAATTTTTTCACGAGATGAAAGCTGGGCAAGTGGTTGCGATTAAAGAAATTGCAAAAAAAGATCCCGAAGCATTTAAGCAATACTTAAAAGATTACATTGACTTGGGTGGTCATATAACCGTTTCGAGTGATTGGAAGAAGTTTCGTAAGGATAGCGATCCGAAAGATTTTGTATAGGAGCATAAGGTATGTTCCTTTTTTTATACACTTATATTTATTAATATGAAGCATTGGAATAACTTAACCATTGAAGATTATCAGCACATCTACGGAATTATTGTAGATGAAAATTTAAACGACTTTGACAAAGAAGTAAAACTTGTCGCGCTGGTCAATGAATTGACCGAAGAAGAAGTAGATAATCTACCTATTGACAAGTTTAAATCAATGAAGGAAACACTTGCATTCTTGCACGATGGCAAGATTGAAGGTAAGTTGAAAAGTATTATCAAAGCAAATGGTACTAAATACCAAATATCGTTAGATGCTTTTAAAATAACATACGGACAATACGTTGATTTAACTTCGTTTATGAGCGCTGATGGTGGATTGGTTGGAAACTTACATTTAATTATGGCATCTTTAGCTATGCCTGTTAAACGTAATTGGTTAGGCATTCCTTACGTTGATGGTTATGGTGCGAAAGCACACGCTGAAGTTGCAGACGATATGCTAAAAGCAAACTTTGCTGATTGCCATAATACTTGTATTTTTTTTTGCAAACTTATAAACGACTTAACAAAAGTTACAGTTCGTTATTCGGTAAAGGAGATATTGAAGAACAAGAAAGCAACGAAGGAGAAATTGAGAGAAATACTCAAACCTTTGAAGCAAGATGGGGGTGGGTATACAATGCAGAACTTATTAAAGGATTTGAAGGAATTGAATTAGATAAGGTTTGGGAATTACCTATAATACAAGCATTGAACGGATTGGCTTATTTGAAAGATAAGAGTAAAAATGAACGTGAGCAGATAGAACAAATTAATAGAAAGAATGGCAGATAATTTAGGATTTCTTGGTGGACTTGGACAAAGCAGAAGTGTTTTGTCTACCGATATTAAGTTTGATAACATCGAAGAAGTTCTAATTGTTTTTGCTAATCGCATCGCATTACAAGCCGAAAAGAATTTGCGTTCAAACAAATTTGGTAAAGATAGCAACGCAAGTGGTAATTTATCTGAAAGTATACGAGTAACTCCTGTTTCATTTATGGGTGGTAATTATTCGATTGAAATAAATATGGATAAATATTGGCGATGGGTTGAAAATGGTAGAGGTCCCGGTAGAAGACCACCTGTAAAAGATATTATAAAGTGGATTAAAGACAAACAATTACGTCTTGACGATAAAGGAACAACTGCAAGAGGATATAAACGTGAAGGTACTTTAATTTCATCAAGTAAAAAGAAAGTATTAATGGGCAATAAAAAAGTTTCAATATTAGAAGCAACTGCCTACAAAATAGCATCTAAAATTGCAAAGTATGGAACGAAGGCAACAAACTTCCTATCAGATGCAGTCGCAGATTACAATGACGATTTAGTAAAAGAAATGGCAAAAGCATTAAAACGCGATGTCGTAACTATTATAAACACTTCAACAAGAATAGAAGCAAAATAAAATGGCAATAACCTATATACAAACTCCGAAAACTTGGACACCTGTTAGTAACGATATGATTTACTATGTGCAAACAAATAGCGCAATTAGTAATTTATGGTTGGAAATTTATGTTCAAAGTTCATTAGTAGCAAGAATTAAACTTGTCGTAAATGACGATGGGTTTGCATATTGCGATATTAAGCAATTCTTGCAATCGTTTATTAAGAACGACCAAATACATTTTGATAACGTATTATGGAAGGCATTGAACGATTTAAGTTACTTTGTAAATTATAGTGTTGTTTGTGTTGAAACGATTGGTGGTACTGAATATCCCGACGATACAAGATATGCGTTTAACGGTCAAATTCCTTTTGTTGATTTTGTTGAATATGACGAACAATATAATACTTCGTTAAGTCCTGTTGGTAAATTCTTAACTAATTCACCAAGAACGCTTAAAACCGATTTTATTCGCACGAACTTTTTAAGTTATATCGATGGATCTCCAACTGCTGTTAAGATACGTTTAAGGACTTACGAAAGTGGCGCAACAACACCAACGCACGTTTACGAAATAGATATAGACGATTTATCGGCACTTGCTGGTATTATAGCATTGAATAAAGAAAGCATTGGTGGCGAAATTGTATTATGGGAAGATGTATCTGAATTATGGGAAGATTTATCAACTCAAACTTGGGACGGAATGGGTGGATATATTATCAATCCAAACGTAACACAATACGATGTTTGCTTAATTGATACTGAAGGTGATGAAGTTACTGAAAGATTTTACTTTAAGCTGGACACCTATTGTTCTAAATACGAGAAAACAAATGTGTATTGGCAAAACTCTTTAGGTGGGTTCGATAGCTTCACTTTTAATATGGTTAAAAAGAAGCGATATAACATTGATAGAAAATCTATTCAATCAAATCCATATAATTTCACAAACGAAGGTTATTCGCAACATACAGGCAATGTATTTAATTTATCAAATCAAAACTATTTTAGCAATTACAACGAAGCAGTAGTTTTAAATTCTGATTTACTCACAAACGAAGAACACGCTTGGTTATGGGAACTTGTAAAAGCACATTCAATTTATATTGAACAAGTGATTAATGGAGTTAGTTATTACATACCGACTACAATAAAGGCAACAAACTACGAACCTAAAATTAGAATAGTTGATGGTTTGCAAAATATTACGATTGAATTAGAATACGGTTACGACAATATCAAGATAACTAAATAATGGCTACACAAAGAACGCAAATATATTTAGAGGGCGTTGCTCTTGATTTAGATAGAAATGTTGATATTGATTTTACTTATTCAATTACCGATATTTCTGATTTCGAAAAACGCACAACAACTTATTCTAAAACGATAGTTCTTCCGGGTACTGCGCACAATAACTTTTTGTTAGGTAATTACTTTGATTTTAATATCAATAATGATTATAGCGATATAGTTAATAACGTAGGTGTAAACTTTAATCCATTAAAGAAAGCATTTGCAAAAGTAACACTTGATAATGTCGAAGTATTTGTAGGCGTTTTAAGGTTATTAGAGATAACTTCTAAAGACGGAGAGATACAATACCAATGCGCACTATTCGGTTCGTTAGGTGGCTTGTTTACTGCATTAGGTGATACGTTATTAACTGATTTAGATTTAAGTGATTTAGACCATACTTACGATATAACTACAATTACTAATTCTTGGGACACAACTGATTTAGTTGCAGACGGTTTTGTTTATCCAAGTGCAAATTATGGACTTGGTGTAAATGCTACTGAAACTGAATACGATGTAATGAATTTAAGACCTGCTGTTTCAGTCAAAAGATTATTTGATGAAATTATTGCACAAGCTGGTTACACATATCAAGGAAACTTTTGGGACACCAATAATCTTGATAAATTAATTCTTCAAAATGGCGAAGAAAAGTTTAGTGCTTTTTATGATGAATTAGCTTCTGCTAATTATGTTTCAAGAACCACAAATGGCGCACTTGAAATTACACCAATATCTTCTAATGGTATAACTATAAATACTACACTTGATAGATTTATAAATAATAGTGCAAATACCATAAATTTAAAATTGACATACGATATTTATGGAACTAATG
>Ga0247723_1002106_pt1 | contig 10912 bp, 12 predicted proteins | sample MSEWelMarce5H_FC_FD_189079 | JGI IMG/M metagenome (GOLD analysis project Ga0247723, IMG submission 189079) | Subsurface sediment microbial communities from gas well in West Virginia, United States - MSEEL Well Study Marcellus 5H_FC | ecosystem: Environmental > Terrestrial > Deep subsurface >...
ACACAACGTACTTATCTATAAGCGTACTACCCTCGGTATCGTTACTTACATAGAACCACCAAACCTCGTTGTAGCCCTCGTTAGAAGCTGCAAATATCTGGTAGTTTTGGTCAATGTTTACGTCTTGGAAAATATACTGACGGACTGTACAAGGCAGAGTTTCTACTCGACCCGTATACATATAGAACTTGTCACGCCCCATCCAGTAAGTTACGTTATTAACTGTAACCATAGCGTTAGGAGACATAATAGACAAGTTGTCCATTAAAATCTGAAAGCCCCAAACATAAGGTGCGCCTAAGTACTGCATAGAATACAAGGCGGTATCTGTCCAAATAAGAATCTCTTGGCGGGTTGTTCTAGCGCCAATAATTTCTGAGCCGTTAGATAACGCAAATTCACCTGATTGATTAGTTACTTCTGGAACCCATTGATACTCATTTGCTTGGTCAGACCAGCGTACAAGTAACGGGTTAAATGTTGTGTTTGGTGTACCTGATTGATAAGGGTTTGACCCCATACAGATAACAAACTGTTGAATTGGCGCAGTTATAACTTGCAAAACATTGTTTGGAACATAAGCACCATCTTCTCCAGCCAAAGTAGCTAAAGCATCTAAAGGTTTTGCCCGTGTAGCTACACCGTCAGAGGCTAACCAATAATATACAGCGCCAGTACGAGGAGCAATAAATAAGTTTTGTCCGTAGTTATCATTAGACCAAAGACGTAATTGGCTACTTAATACCGATGTATAGCCAGAACCCCATGCGCCTCGACTCCAAGGACCTGTACCCCAACCTGTACCAAATGTAGCTACGTTTGTACCTACGGGAATTTGATAAGCAACAGCAATAGTGCCACCTTGTGAAGTTGCTAAAGAAGTAGCAAAGGTAGACGCAGTGATTGTATAAGTACTACCAGACGGAACTCCGCTAACTACATACTCTCCTGATAACGTAATACCACCAAAAGCTGAACCGCCAGTAATAGTTAAATAGTCTCCGGCAAACGGGTTATAACTTACATCAGTTATGGTTACGGTATACCCACCTACGTTTGCGCCTGTTGTATGTGGAGCGGCAACTGTGCCGTTTATGCCACGAATTAACCCAGTTAAAGTAGCCCCGCTTACGCCTGTGTAAGAAATATCTTCCGAGTCAATCCGTATAATTCCACCTGTTGTAGGAAAGCTTGCCGTAGCAGTAAGAGTTATAGTTGTGGCTGTAGCAGTTATAGTGCCGTTAAGCGTAGAGAAAGCAGTAGAACATTTATTAACTAAAGTGCTAGTTGTAATGATAGGCGTTACGTCAAAATAATCAGCGCCCTTTTCAATATAGTATTTAAGGTTAGTCCCAATTCCTAAATAGTTATTACCAGCTAAGTCAACCCAACCCCACAAAGCACGAGCCACACCTAAGTATTGGTTAGGAGACTGCTGAGTCCAACCGCCTATCTTTTCAGGAAAGCCTGAACGAAAACGAATTTTATCGCAGTCGTACCAGCCACCCTCATTAGAGTAGTTAGTGCTCTCTCTATTAATTCCGGGTTTAAACTGTAGTTTTTGTAATGGCATACAACCGAGTTCCCTGTTTGTCAATAATCAATGCTTGTTTACGGGGTGCGTTATGGATAGAATTAGGGATACTAATATGAGTCCATCTGTCAAACTCACGAATAATCTGGTCATACGCTAAGTCTGAAGCAATCACAGCTTTAACTACTTCATCAGGAGTTACGCCCGGAACTCTTATGTCGGCAGCACAACCCACCCGATGCTGACTAGTATCTTTAGAACCAACAGCATCATTAACCAGTTTAGAGCGGAAAGCACTATTAACCATAATGGGCTTGTTTCCCAGAAGTGTTTTAACTTGCTCCAAAAACTCTGCAAGACGGGTGAGGTTTTTAAGTTCATCATCATTTGGTGTGTTATCTAATGTACGGTGGTCTGTATGCGTTAATTCTTCATAAGTAAAGTGAGCAGTTAAGTTCATTTCTTACCCTTCATATCCATGATTTTCTCAAGGGTTCTGCCGCCAAAGTAAAAGCTCATTATAAGCATTCCCCACTGACCAAGCAACTCTACATAGTTATTGTTTACCTCAACATCCCATGCGCTCATCATACCAAAAGTAGTGTATGTAACCAAGATAAATACTAGCGTCATAGGGCGAATGTTCTTAGATAGCCAAGAGTCTGACATCATGTCGGCTTGAACCCGTTTAGTCAGTTCTTGTTGCTCGTTCATGTCTGCTTGTAGTTGGGCTAACTCACCATTCTTCTGCATTTCTAATAACTTGAGTTGGGCTTCTTGTTTAGCCTGTGGGTCGGGCACAAACTTATCTACGAGCTTCATGCCAACACTTAGAATGTCATCAATTCCGAACATTAGTTTTCCCCTTTTCACGCTCCTCTAGCAACTGTACTTTAACTTGTAGTTGATGTATATCTCTGTAAATTTCTTCTTTCATTGCATGACGCTTTTCGGCAGACAAAGGCGAGTCAGTCGGCACATTTTCTTTGGTGATTAGTGCTGGCATCTGCCCTTCAATTTTAGTTAGCCGTGTAGAGAAGTCTGATACTTGACCAAGTAGCCAAGCCAAACACGCTACAACAATTGGCAGTACTGCTTTTAAAATGTCTTGTATATTCATTTTTTATTTACCAAGTCAAATAAAGCTTTTACCTTTTCCTCAAGGACGGCAATCTGATTGTGCATCTTAGCCAATACAATAACCAGCGTAACAAACGCTATTAACAAGCTAGACATCTTAGAGATTGTGTCTAGTAAGTCCATTTAAGCTGACCTTACCCACATATAAACTACTTGGTATGGTTGCATGTTTGCGTTTGTACCTGACACACCATCCAAATTAATTTGATGAACGTGACCTACGTTATTAGCATCTGTAGTTGTACTAAAAGTATGGCTATGGTCTACACTAGCACCGCCTGTTACAAAAGTTCCGTTTGCAGTTGAGCCATATACCGCAGAAATATAGTCCCCACCAAAATTACCGCCCGCATTTTGATATGTTCCACCAGAAGGCTCAAGTGTAGAGTGATTATGTGAAACACTTTGTCCGCCTGTTGTTCCAGCAAGTGTGTGTACATGGTTTGCAGATTGAGATTGTGTAACTCCACCATGACTATGACTTACAATAACAGCATCAGCAGAACCGCCTGTACCACTAAATGCACCACCGGCACCAACTAATACTCTACCAGCAGCATACGCATCCCAAGTACCAAACCCAAATGTAGCAGCTGGGTTAGTGGCGGATGTAGATGAGTAAATAGAACCTATGGGATATAAAGCCCGTACAACTGCTTGAACAAAAGCAGTAGTTGCTATTTGAGTATTATTTGTACTAGACGCTTGTGTCGTTCCTACTGCGCCACTTGCTACAGTTGTTGAGACTGTTACCGCAGTTGTTGCGGTTGTTGCGTTTGTTGCGTTTGTAGCATTACCTACAGTCATACTTGCATTTGTTCCACTAACCCCGTTAATTGTTCCACCAGTAATAGCTACGTTATTAGCATTTTGGGTAGACATTGTGCCTAAAGTACCTAAGCCATTAGTTACAGCTGTAGCTACATAAGCGGTAGTTGCCATCTTTGTTGAGTTATCACCGGCAGTCTGGGTTGTACCTGTTGCTCCGCTTGCCACGGTAGTTGAAACTGTAGTTGCTGTAGCTGCATTACCACCAATACTTAATCCAGCAGCTGTTCCGCTAATACCTGTACCCGGTCCTGAAAATTGTGTAGAAGCTGTTATTGTTGTGCCAGATACTGCACCTGAACTTGTAAGTGAAGTACAGTTAATTGCACCTGTGGTAATTGTTCCACCAGTAACAAGATTCTGGGCGTTCTGTACATAATTTAAAACACCCCATGATGCTCCTATAACTCCAGTACAGTACAAGTACATAGTCTGTCCGTTAGGAACTTGAGTTGTAGTACCGCCTGACATTTTGATATACGCAACTTGCGGAGAAGTTAAGCTATTAGTAACCATGTAAAGCTTTGGAACCGCTGGGACTATTACGCTATATGTAGCATTTTGAGTACCTGTAACTATGATTACCGCACTTCTTGCCTCGTCTGTAGTACCGTTTAGGTTTGTTAGGGTGTAGTCGGCATTAGCCATTATGATGGTAGTCTGACCAACAATAGCCTGTTCAAGTAGGGTGCCAAAGTTTGTATTGGTAGTTGAGCCCCAAGTACCTGTTTGTTCGCCATCCCCAATTAGGGTTAGTTTTAGTGAGGTTGAATACGTTGCCATAATTTATCCTTGAAAATTATTTATCTCTACCCAGCCTTCAGTTTGGCTGTTATTAATCTGTACCCAGTTAGCGTTTGTGTCAGGCACGATTGGGTTTGGTACATTACCTGAGATAACCGCATACCCAGCAAATGATAATGAAGCAAACGGCATCCCCCCAAAATTAGCTACATCAGTAAATGTCTGTTGCCTGAATCCCCAGTTAGCGTTCTGACTATCATCAATTGTAAACCAACCACGAGGAAATTGGGAATCTAAAAGAGCTACTGCCTCGGTAATAGTCTGTAAGAAGTTAGACTGCTGGGTGCTAGAATCGGCTGAATTGAGGTTCTCAACGATAGAGTTCTGAAACTGCGCAGCTATTAGCTCTACAGAAGCAGGGTTTGAGTTCTCTACAATCGTAAAGAAAATTAATGAAATTAGGGTTGCAGCGTCAGCAGCTGTGGTGTTCTCGGTTATAACTGTATTAAACTGAGCCAGAATAGACTGGTTATTATTTACTGTAAAGTTCTCAGTTATGCTTGCAGCAAACTGCGCCAAGATTGTTGGTGCGTCATTTAGAGTTGTATTCTCGGTAATACTTGCTGCAAACTGAGCCGTAATTGTCGGTGCATCCGCAAGGTTTGAGTTCTCAGTTATAGACTGAAAGAACTGATTTATGATTGTCTGCGTGGTGTCAAGTACGGAGTCTTCAGCAATACTTACGTTAAACTGCGCCAAAATAGACTGCGCATTGTCTATAGTAGTTGGTTCTGTTTGAGTAAAGTAGAAGCCTTGGCTTGCAGTCAGTAAGTCTGCTAAATCGGAGTTTTCACTTATGGATTGTAAGAAAGCAGAAGACTGTGTGCTGGAGTCATCAACACTTATATTGTCGGTAAAGCTGGCTAAGAACTGCGCAGTGATTATTTGCGCATTATCTACTGTGACATTCTCGGATAATGCTAAGTCATAACCCACCCCTAATGCAGCAAATGGTGCCTGAGCAAAAGAGGTGAATCCAAACATATTAGTTTGTTACTTCAGGGATTACCTCTAAAGACTGTTTTAACATGGTAAAAAAGGCGTTCTTACCCACGCTTAACTGGTCAAGGTTAAACTGAGCTGAAGCAATTTTACGGTCAAGGTCTATGCAATGTTGAAACAATTTTTGCTGTTCCTCGGTTAAGTCTTCAAGGGTGTAATCTACATCATCAATAGTAATCGGGGTTGTTTTTTTCTCGCCCATTCTATTCTCCTAGGTTGTACTACGGTTTAAAAATCTATACGGCTGGTGTATTCCACGGTAAAGGTGGAGTTACTACAGGAGGGTTGACTAAGTTAGCCAACTGATTTCCTACAGCCTCTTCTGTTGCGTCCTTATCTACACCGTTAGCCCAGCACCATCCTAAGACTTGTTCTTGCGTTAAGTCTGCGTAAGGTGTGAATGTGCCTTCAGGTGGTGCGAATGAACAAGTAGAGTAGACAGAGGCGTTATAAGTGCCGTCTGTTCCTGCACAAGTCCAATGTGCGGTGATTACAGTATCAGGATTAGTCTCTGTAGTAGAGCAGTCCATACAAGTAATTGTCCATGTGTATACGTTTGCCATTATTTATTCTCCAATGCTGTTAGTCGGGTTGTTAATGATTCTATTAATGCTTGTTGCTCTTGGATTGCTTTTATCATTGCTGGAACTAAAACGGATGTATCAACTGCCCAAGCCCTTTTTATAGAACCATCTTCTTTATCTTCTCCTTGCGTGACTGTTTCAGGAGCAACTTGTTCAAGTTCTTGTGCAATCACACCAAAATCAATATGATTTCCTGTTTCTATCCAATCAAAACTTCTAATTTGAATTGAATTTATTTTAGATAACGCAGATGGTGCATTAATAATATTTGTTTTTAATCGTTGGTCAGATGTGGTGTTATAAACTGTTAACCCACCTGCTCTGTTATATGTAATTGAACCTCGAGCCGTGTAACTTGTTTCAGTTGCAAACTCTACAAATAAATTATTTCCCGTTGTGTCAGCATTCCAAAAATCACACGCCCAAGCAGCTGTTGCACCCGCAGTAGTTTTAAACATACCAGCAGTTGAAGCACTACCACTATGAACCTCAAGCCGACCTGTTTGTGTGGATTGGCTTGTAGTACCCACTAATAAATTACCACTAGAGTCTATACGCATCTTTTCTGTACCATTAGTAAGAAATATTACTGGCGCATTTTCATATTGACCAAAATAAGCAGCAGGTGAAGAACCTACACCCAACCCAATTAATAAACCATCAGTAGCAGTTGTTCCAGTATCTAATGTAGTAAATTGAGCATATACAGATGAATCACCAACAGTTCCACCACCTTTTACATTTAAACGATAATTACTTGCAGTAGTTCCCAACAACAAGTTCCCACCATTGTCCAATGTCATTGTTCTAGTCGCTGAACCAAATACATTATCAGTAGACATAAATGCAATGTTATTACCTTGAACATTAAGGAATCCACCACCACTTATAGAATTTGCCGCACCTCTCCATATTCCTACATAGTTACTTGAAATTGTTGAATCACCTAAAGCAACTGCACCACCACCTAAACCATCTGCAACTTTTAATACAGGAAAAGCACTACTTGTAACTTGTAAGTTTGCTTGAGGACTAGTAGTACCTATACCTACATTACCAGCACTTGTGATACGCATCCGTTCTGAAACTGAAGTGCCGTTGTTTGTATTAAAAGCATACAAACCTTTATTAGTTGCACCATCAGCATTAACATCCAATGAAGCAAGTAATGTAGAGCCATTAAAAAACGCAACTGTTCCAGCAACTCCTGATGAGCCAGTAGATGTATTTTGTAGGCTCAATCTTCCTCGATTAGTTGCAACGCCTGTTATTCCTAAAATTCTTTCTGTTGCACCATAAGAACCATAATCAGGGTCGGTAGTACCTAATCCCAAGTTACCACTAGCAGTTAGTGTCATTGCTTGGGTAAAAGTTATTGCGTTTCCTGCTGTGCCTGATGGTGCTGTAAAGAATTGATGCTGACCGCTAAGTTGCGTATACTTTGTAGCAAAGTCCGTGACTTTATAAATAAAATTAGTGCCATTGTAATATCCATTAAACACAACATTTAGGTCAGCAGTTGCACCATATAAACAACCATTTACAATATCAAATGATTTAATTCCGTAATTTGTTGTCCAAGCACTAGGAGTAACTCCAAGACCTAGGTTGCCAGCGGCAGTAATTCGCATCCGTTCTGTTTTAGTGCTACCAGTAGCATTGCTAAATAAAAAATCTCCAGTAACTTGATTGTCTCGCCCAGTCTCCCAGTAATAAGTAACATCTGCCGACCTTGCATAACGCAATTGACCAGTAGTTGTAGTGTCATCAGTAGCAAGAACTAATCGAGTTCCAATAGTTGCAGTTGCCGTACCTATACCAACATTACCGTTAGCATCTATACGCATCCTTGATATTAAAGTACCACTAGTATTTGTTGTAGCAAATAATAACCGCCCATTAAGATTAGAAGCATCATCATACTCACCAGTAATTTGCGCTCTTTTGTATTGGTCAGAACCTGAAATTTCGTTAGTTACAAAACTAATTGCTGCGCCACTAGAACTTGTGTTTACTCTAGTATTAGCAATTTGTAAAAGTTCTGTACCTGCACCAGCTGTATTTGTAACCGAATTAGATACATGAAGCGTTACAAGAGGACTACTAGTACCTATACCTACAAAGCCAGTACTAGTAATTCTCATTCTTTCTGTGTTATTTGTACCAAAAGTTATTCCAGCATTTGAAGCATTAAATATATCAAATTGACCACCTGAATTTCTTGCTGATAGATATAAATCATTTGTGCCAGCCTGTAATCGTATTTCAGCATCATCAGATACTTTATAAATAGTTAAAGGTTTATTAGGAGTAACTCCAGTTCCAATTCCTAAGTTAGTTCCGTTAAATACCAAATTAGCACTATCCGTCAACAACCCATCAGTAGTAGCGTAAGCAACACGACCAGAAGTTAATGCGGCTGAACTTAAATTAACAGACCGCTCACTAGGATAAGTTAGGAATACGTTCTGTGAACCAGTACTGAAATTAGTTAAAGAGCCAGCATTAGATGAGGAAAGAACCGTGGTACGGGCTAATGTTCCAGACGAGTAAGTACCAATACCTACTTCCCAGTTTGCTCCGTTTTGGTCGGCTATAGCGTAGTAACAAGTATTGCCGTTGCCTACCGTGCTAAATGCTTGATAGCCTGTAACTGCGCCTAATAACGTAATCGTACCTGTACCGGGAGAAGTACAGGTCTCTAGAACTCTGTCCTTTAATACTAATGCCATGATTTATTCTCCCAAAGTTCTCTGTGCCATGTATACCCTTTATGGGACTTTCGCTGACCGTTAAGACATTTTATGACGTTTGAATGTTGAATGCCGGCTGCTTTCATTTCTTTTTCACCTATAAATTTTACAACTTCGCCAGTAATTACATTAGTGCCAACCCATACCCATTTGCGGTTATTTGTATTTCCAGCGGCATGACTATTACCTTTTGACAATGCGCTTGCTATAGCTTTTTGTTTGGCGGATGTTGGAATACCCTGCCGCCATTTATTGCCTTTATGAAAATCACTAAGCTTTTGTTTAGATTCTTCCGTGTGCATTGGTTTACCTAATTTAGCTTTTCTTGTTTTTTCTTTATGCTCTTCTGTTTGTTTATATCCAGAAGTTCCATCGCCACCATCTGTTAAGTTAGCCAGCTCATAACCCATATCACGAAAACAATTAATTAATAATACTTCGTGACTAAAGGCTTCTTCTTCCGTATCCCAATCAGCTAATATCTGAACAGATGGTTTGCCGTATTTAGCAACAATTTTATTCCAGTAGTTATTTCTACCATTCATGCGATTAGCACGGTAATGCCCACTACCTTTTCCTATATAGAAAAGGCGACCTTGAGGTGTATAGTGGGCGTATGTACAAAACACAAAAAGTCCTTTTAAATTAAAGACTTATGAAGTGGCGGTGGTCGAAAATGTGACAGAAACTGTATCACCAGCTGTAGTTGCTTTAGCTGTACTAAAATTACCTTCAGAATAAAGCGTACCAGCAGTTGAGCTTTGTGTACTAACAGCGCCTGTACCTGTTACCAAGAAGCATCCGTAAACTGTTCCGCCAGCGCCCGTGATTGTATAAGTAATCGCAGTTGCCGCAGATGTAGTGACGTTACTTGGAGTCGTACCAGCCGATGTAGCTGATGCAAACACCGCTGTTCCACGAACTGCTGAACCACCAACTGTGTAGTTAGTAAACTCTTTACCACCGCCAACCAAAGTTGTCATGGTGTCTGTAGCAGCTGGGGTTAAGGTAGCGTTTGTTAAACCTAAGAATGGTCCAACTGTAGTGTATGTACCAGAGGTTCTGAGTAGTGTATCAAGCATTAACTGCTTACCTACCGCTACGACTAAGTTAGGAAACTCTTCTTCCCATTTTAGATTACCAGAAGCATCACGGCACTCTACTTTATAAAAACCATCTACGCCCATTCCTTCAGGAATAGTTACGTTTGCTTGTAATGAGGCTACAGCGTTATCACCGCAGCTTGCTTTTTCGTTTGTCATAATTACTCCTAATTAAGAAGAATAACAGCGGTTGTTGAAGTCGCTGAAGGGAAAGTTATAGTAAATGTTCCTGATGCTGTTTTATTTGAACCAAAATCTAACACACAAATAGCCGCAGACGTTGTGCTATTATAAATCAAAGCCCCTCGTGTAGTAAAGGATGCTCCTGTCCAAACCACATTATCAAATGAAATATATGCGGTATCGTTTATAAAATCAACTGCTGGCACTATTGGAGTTAAGGTTTTTCCTCCGGCGGTGTATCCCCCGCCAACAATCTCATTGCTAGTAGTATAAGCAAGAGTTGAGCTGTCCAGAGTAGCCAGAGATGTATAAAGTGCAATTTTATAAACATAAGTAGTTCCTACGGCAAAATTTTCTAAGCCACTTAAAAGATTCTTTTTAAATATTGTAGTTTGGCCTTGGGTAAAAGACATTAACTAACCCCTATCTTAACTTGACCATCTCTATAAGCATCGCCACGTTCCAGACCATCACCAAGGCGTTTAGCTAGAGCTACTGCTTCAGTAAACTTTTGCTCATAATAAGTGACCATATCCTGCTCACCCTTCATAAATATCATAGCTTCACGCATTGAACCGTACAGGAGAACAGGGTCAAAGTTATCACCAAGCCAAGAAGTTCCAGTAGTATTATTAACCGCAGTCACGGCTATAGCAAAACCAGAACCAGAACCAACACCAATATTAGCTGCGTTAAAACTTAGGGTATCCCCTACTACATAAAATTGTCCGCCATTAGTCAGAGTTACGTTTGTAACAATACCAGCAACAATAGTTAATGTAGCTACAGCCCCCATACCAGAACCGCCTGTTAGTGGTATGTTTGTATAAGTTCCGCTAGTGTAGTTTGTACCGCCAGTAAAGGAAGCGGTGTTAAGTAAGGTAACAATACCCTGCACAATAGAGGCTGGGTAGAAGAAATAGTGTAACTCTACAGGATAGCTAGAGTTTGGGGTAGGCCCCATAATGACTGATAACTCAG
>Ga0247723_1002107_pt1 | contig 10911 bp, 16 predicted proteins | sample MSEWelMarce5H_FC_FD_189079 | JGI IMG/M metagenome (GOLD analysis project Ga0247723, IMG submission 189079) | Subsurface sediment microbial communities from gas well in West Virginia, United States - MSEEL Well Study Marcellus 5H_FC | ecosystem: Environmental > Terrestrial > Deep subsurface >...
CTAAAACATACAAAGGACGCAAAAGTACTGGAATTGTTCATGCTAAAGAACTAGTTCCTACACAGGAACTAAAAGATCATATGATGAGACACCCTAAACGTGATGATCTTGCGGATTCCTTTTTACAGGGATTATGGGTACTAGAGAATAACAGATGAAAAAGATTTTTATGTGGATTGAAGATGCGTGGGCCATGGGAAAAATTCATCGTGATGTAGCTATGCATCTTTCAGACGAATTTGAAATTACAATCTGTGATTGGACTGGTTGGGCTATTTTTAATGAACAAAAAAAAGAGTTTGATAACTGTGATATTATTTTAGTTTGTTATGCAGGTCAAGATTATGTATCAGCACATCTTTCTCATATAAGTATGAAGAAATGTATATTTGTATCATATGGATTTGCTGAAATGAGTATAATCAAAAATCCATCACCTCTTGCTACATACGGTATGGCAAGTCGAACAATAGAACATTTATTTCCATCTACTATAACTCCATTTTACGTACCAATTTGCGTAGAGTTATCTAATTTTAATTATAAAGAACATTTGGGATCAATAAATAATATAGGATGGTGTGGAGCTCCAAATGTGTTATTCAAACAGTTTCATTGGGCCCAAGAAATAGCAAAAAAAATAGATATCAAACTTCGAGTTTCTTCAAAAGGTCAATTTGAAGACATAAAAGACTGGGTACGTCTATCACCTGAGGAAACAAAAGAATTTTATTCAACGTTAGATATTCTTCTAATTACTTCAATTCCTAATGGTGAATCGGAAACAGGTCCACTTCCAGCATTTGAAGCTATTGCATCAGGTGTTCTTGTAATTGGTACTCCTGTAGGTAACTTCAAAGAAGTACCTGGACCTAAATTTTCTACAGTTGAAGAAGCAGTTCAAATTTTGAACGAGCTAAAGTCTGATCCAGAACGAGTCAAACAAATAGCAAAGGAACAGTATGACTGTATTGTTGAGAAGTGGAATTACAAGGTTGTTGCAGAAAAATGGAAAGAAATGTTTCGTTCTGCTTTGAAGAATGCCGAATCTACTTAATATAATGAAGCCTACGTTGCTTATTTTTGATCAAGGAGTTGGAGCTGTTCGTAATGTACATACTGATCTAGAACCATACCTGACAGATGATTTTACTATTGTCTATCATGATTGGCATTATACAGATGATGAATTTTACGAAAAAGAACGAAATGCGGATATTGTTATGACCGGACTTGATGCATATTATTACCTAAAAAATGTGTTTCCGTTTGAGCACTTTAAAAAGTATATCTTTGTTTCACATGGCTATCCAGAATTTACAAATCCACTACCAGTAGGACTAACATATGGAATGACAAGCTACTTTATTAGTCATTTTTTTCCTAAAGGAAGTTCTGTTTTTCTAGTAAAGAACGGTGTTAATCATACTCTTTTTCCTTATGTTAAACGATCAGGAACTTTATACGACGTTGGTTGGTGTGGGAGATCAAATTTTCCATCAAAGCGATTTCCAATGGCTGTTGAAATTATATATGGTGCTAATTTGAAGTTAAATGTAGCAGATGGATCAAATGGGTTTTCTCGAACGGAAATGGTATCTTGGTATCATAAGATTGATGTATTATTGATTACAGCAGGACCCGAAGATTGGTGTGAAACAGGGCCACTTCCAGCATTTGAAGCTATTGCGTCAGGTGTTCTTGTAATAGGAACAAATGTAGGTAATTTTTCACGTGTTCCGGGACCAAAGTTTTCTACAGTTGAAGAAGGTATTGCTATTTTACAGTATTTAAAACTAAACCCTAAGAAAGTAAAAGAAATAGCAAAACAGCAATATGATTGTGTAATGGAATTGTGGACATATGAAAAAAATGCAGGTCAGTGGAAAACATTGTTAAATCATGGACTTGAGAAAGCGCGTTCTAGTTTTCAGAACTGACTCGTTTAGATGAAATAAATGGATGTACTAGGAGCAGATTTTTTAACAAATGCGGCAATGTCATCTGTAAATATTGATTTACCGTCGGAAGCGACAACTTTCAATCTCCCAAGTGTTGATTTTAATGATGGGCCCAAGCTTGTACCCAGCATGGAACATATTGGGTCAGTACGAACAACTGAAGGTCTTGAGAATCTAAATGCAGAGTCTTATTTTCCATCTCAGTCTAGCTCTCGTAAAATGTCAGATGAACACCTCATAAGAGAAAAATATGAAATGCTTCGTAAGTTTAAGCGTTTCCAAGCTGCCGGTCTTCCTATGCGTAAGAATTTTACACTAGAGTCACCGCTTGAGGAGATGAAGATGGAGCTTGAGTTCATCAAGAAAGAGAAGGACATGGATGCAACAATTAAGCAGTTTTGTGACTGGTTTGTTACTGCAATGTCTGCAATGGAGTGGAGCTCAAAGAATGTACCAATTATGAAGGCGTTTGGTCTGCGCCTTGATGGTTTATCTGAGTCTGCTCAGATGAATTCAGTTGATATGGAGGAAGACTTTGAAGAACTATATGACATGTACGGTGATTCTATTAAGATGCATCCTCTCGTTCGTATTCCAATCCGTACTTGCATGATGATCTACATGGTTCATCTAACAAACCAAATGGCAATGAAGGCTCCAGTTCCTAATATTGATGAAGTTCTTCGTACAAATCCTGATATTGCTCGCCAGCTAGCTACAGCAGCAATGCAACAGCAGACACAAAACATTCGTTCAGGTGGAATGGCTCAGCAGGCTCAACAGAATAACCCTCTTTCAGGTCTCGCAAGTTTTATGAGTGGTATGGTACCTCCTCCTCCTCAACAGACAAATGTACGGCCTCAGGTTCCTGCTTCAATCAAGTCACCTGTAAAGCTACCTCAGCGCCCGAATCCTCAGCCACAGATTCCTAGATCTACCCCCACACCTCCTCCCGCACCTGTTCGTGAAATGAAGGGCCCTGAAGTAAACATTGACGATCTACTGAAGCGTGTAAATGCAGATCAAGCCAAGAAGGTTACAACTAGTTCAATGAAGAAACCAGGTGGTTCAACGGGTAAGAATTCAGTCACAATTAAGCTCTAACTAGTAGGTCCTTTATAAGGTAAATCACTTACATCGTCATCAATACGATTTTGAAAGTAACCTAAAAAGATAGGATTTAATTTTGTTTTATCAATCCATTCGTACACTCCATTTTTATTAATTGTTATCAGTGTTCGTATATCTTCATTCATATCAATCATTTTATGACGATCAACGTATTGACGATTTGTTTTTGAACCATGATATAGATGTATAATTTCACATCCTTTGTAATATGTAATTCTTGGAAGCGGCTTGGCAGTGAACTCACTATAAGCCTTTTTCAAACTAATAGGTAAAGATTTGAATACTTTAGGAAATTGTTTACCTAACCATCCAGCAGATGAAAGTGTATCACCACTTCCACTTACAGCCCAATCAAAAAACCCTACTTTTTTATACCATTCGCGACGAAATGCCCACGCAAATCCAGGATGATAATTATAGTTCCATTCTTTTTCTTTCATAAATAGCACTGATTTGCGTGTCAATGTTTTATTTGTATATGTTAAATCTAACCAATGACATGTCTCAAACGGTTGAACAACATCATGTGTATTTAGTAAATTAGAAATATCAGTATACCATGAATTATTTGTAAAAAGAACATCACTATCAATAAAAAGTAATTTTTTATACATTGATGGAATTTTAGTCTCAAGAACACGACACATTCGTTCTTTATGAAACATAAATGAATCACATTCTACATGGAATGCATTTGGAAGTTCTGGTTCTCTTCCTTTAAATACCAATTCTAACGTAAAAAATGGTAATTTTTTAAGTTGAAATTGATTAATTGTATACAAATAGTTCATAATAATTCTTTTTGACTTTGATGGGTTGAAAATAACAAGGCAAATGGCCATGTCATGTTTAGACGAACAACCTCCCATTAATTTAAAACATAGGTTTTACATCCTTGTCATATGCTGGAGCATCAACTTTGCCATGTAATCCAGCAGAAGCTCTCATTTTATCGTCAGAAGATGACATCATTCCTTCTCTTGCAAATGTTGATTTATCACGTAAAAATCCAGATGCCAAAATTACAAAACAAGCGGTTAATAGAATTGATGTAATTAAGTCACGTGTGCCAACAAAACAAACAGCAAATATAGTTAGACGACGAAGAAGAATGTTTTGACTATATTCTTCATCATTATTGCTAAACTCATGTACAATGTAGCGACTTCCTACATTAAGAAGTAACATCATTGCTCCAAGTACAAATGGAGATGATGCTATATCGGAAATTTGTTCATGAATCATCCTATTAATCAAAAGACGCTAAAGTTTTCAATTTTTTCAGGAGCCGCGGGCTTGGGAGGTGTGTGCATTACTATGGGCTTGACAGCATCAGCCTTCTCCTGAGACTGAGGGAGCCGACTGTCACCTTTTTTCTTTCCGGTCATAGCTGCTAACATACCCGAAATAGCTGCAGGAGGAATACCATTTGCTTTGGGTTGAGGCACAGTCGGTTTCTGCTCTTTAGGGTCAAGATACTCAAGCGTTTTTGATGTGCTCATGACATACGCAATACCTAAAAAGAGACCAAGAATCATACTACGATAAACAGCTAAATAGAGAATTGTTAGTAACATCACACCATGTCCAATAGGGCTTGTCAATAGCTGGGTGACTAGGTCAGGCGGAGGGTGAGTAAAAAACGCAATATACACAATTAAAAGTGCGACGCCACCTAGCTCAAGTGCTGATAGCTTCATTTGTTTGAACGGAATGTTAATATTTTTCTATGGTTTAGTGAACAAGTGAGATGGCAAGTCTTGAAGAAGTATGGGGCTCGTCATTCCCCAAAAAACACTTTGATATGACATCTAAACATGATATTGCTCAGCCAAAACGTGATGCAGAAAAGGAAGGTCGTATTCACCCAACACCCATCCATAGAACAACTGCTGCTCTACAGAAGCACAAAAAGACAATCGATGACCTGTCGAAGTCACTTCCAATTGGTGGATCAGATGAAGATATGGAGTCTAACTATGGTCCTGCACGTGTACCGTCTACGAAGGAACATATGACCGACTTCTCATCAACAAAAACGAAGCAAACAAATCCTTATTATCCTAAAGATGATGGAGTTGATTTTGCATATGCACCTCCTGCTTTTCAAAGCGCAGCCCATGATATAAAACTCGATCGCATCCTACGTATGATAGAACAGAATCGAACTGGATATGAGGCAGGTGGAACTCAAGATATGATGTTATACATTTTTACAGGTGTATTCTTTTTGTACACTCTTGATACATTTGTAAACTTAGGCCGTCGTATGAAGTAAATTAGTTACGATTAATATCAACTCCTTCTCCTTTGTTGTAAATACGAGTTTCAAAGGATGAGAATGAATCAAACACATTATCCATGTATTCAATTTCAAGAGTCATTGAAAATGTTTGGTAACCACTTGCATACCAATAGATAAATCCCTGATTACCCTGTTGGGAGTGAAGACGTGTGCGAATATGTAGACGGTCTAGATTCTCAATCGGAGGTGTATACCGAGAAATGTTATCTTGAGCCGAATGATCATTGTATTCAATATATCCGGTTGAAGCAGAAATAGGTATCTTAGCAAATGTACTGTCAACAAATGACGAACGATCTGCGCCAACGCGTGTTTCGTCTGTCTTATTTAGACCTTCAATATCAATCAAAAAATACTGAGCTGTTGATACACCCGTTGCGCTATCAGTTCCATTTGCACCCTTATTAGCACCATATGTTGTTGACTCTCCATTAGCAACGGCAGCTCCGTATGTGTGAGTGAATGCAGTAGAAATTGATGGAAATTCAGCTGCCATAAGGCGAATAGATACAATATTCTTGTATACACGAGGAAGGTATACTACAAAATCACCACCTGAGCTATATTTAAGAACATCACGATCAGCGGAATCAATTAGTAGAGTTTTTCTAACAGTTTTGAGTTCCTTAGTCGGACGAGATGCCGACACAGTTACTCCATTATGGTCAAATGCGCGATTCATCTTTGTCTAATACAAGTTAAAAATACTTAAATCTTTACATCTTCATCTTCTTAAATATATCTGCAAGATCTTCTTCTGAAGAACCTGTATCTGTAACTATAATCTCCATCATTTTTGAAATTGTTTTACAAAATACATAATAACAATCTAGATTTAGATTTGTTGTTTTTCTATAAACTTCAGCTAGATATCTAACTGTGATCTCCGATTGTTCGTATAATTTAATGTATTCTTCTTTGTTTAGAATATCTTCAGTTCCACTCAGCAAGTCCATATGAGCATGATAGCTCAGAATTAAATCAATATGTTCTTCAATAGGAATTTCAAATGATGGTTTTCGTCTTTCTAAGAAATCAATTGCATCCTGAATAACATCAGAATGATATTCACGTTCATCTTCTGTATAGACTTCCATTCTTTCTTTATAAGTTAGCGTCTCAACTTTCTACTTTTCGTTTTTACAGTTAATGTAGCTACCATATTTGTTAGCTCATTTATACCACCATCTAGTGTTTCAAGAATACTTAAACATTGGTTCTGTTTTTTACAAAATTCATAAAACAAACGCGTGTTTAACATACCAGATTCTCTGATCTCTTTCCGCAAATATTCTAGAAGAGATTCGCTCTCAGACATGAGTTCGCGAAATCTATAATCCTTTACTGTAGGATTTGCTTGTGATAGTTTTGGAAAATTTGCAGAGAAACTTGAAATTAAATCTTTAGACTCGTCCAGAAAGTCTTCGGTTAGTGGACGATTCTCAGTATGGAATTTAATACCATTTTCTAGAACTCTATAGTGATTTTCTCTATCTTCATCTGTATACTCACACATACTGAACGGAGATCCTAGTTTATCCATTATTTTTTATTTAACTAAATTTGATTAATTAATTTTCGTTTTTAAACTTTGATCATAGAACCTACAACCCAAACAAATGCAGCTGCACCAAACTGTGACATCATATACGTTAATGCCTTTTGTTGTCCAATCTTTCCTGAAGCGAGCTGCAATGCTGTCACTGCAGGATTGAAGTGTCCACCCGATACCTTACCACCAAGACCCAGTGCAAGTGCAATAGCAGACATGACAAAAATAGGATTTGAAGTAAAAACAACGGCTGCCAAAATTAAGGATGTGCCGAGAAATTCTACAAGAGCAGGTGTATACATTTATATAAGAGAATGAAATATTTAGTTGTAAAAGGTTGGCTTGGATTTGGTGATCGTATGGAAAGTCTACAAATGGCAGTAAAGTTTGCTTTAGATCACAAATTACAAATTTATGTAGATTGGCGAGATAGTATGTGGACACACGGAGATGAAGATTTCTACACCTATTTCAAACTTGTAAATATTCCAGTGATTAATTCTTTATCTGATATCCCAGAAGATGCAACTGTGTATCCTCCTTTTTGGAAAGATAAGCTTAATCAGCAGTTATCTAACGAGTTTTTTAATGAACATATAAAAGAAGATATACACATTGGTCAATTAAATAAAGTATATCCTGCAGATGTTATCGTTTCAACTTTAAACTACCGAACAATATATAACGATTTAAGTTTTTTTGCAGATGTATTTCGTGTAATAGATCCAAATGTTAAAGATAAATTAAATCAACGTAAACAAAAATTACCTTTAGCAAATGCTTGGGGAATTCATATTCGGGGAACAGACCGAACAAATAGTAAAAATAGAGATATGGCCATTCAAAGCATAGCATCTCATGTTACAACAATGGGTGGCTTAAATGGTGTAAAAATGATAGCTGTTTCAGATGATAAAGATTGTTTAGCAATATGGAAACGATTTTATCCAGATACAATTGTTGCTAGCGAATTATCTATTTCTCAAACTTCTTTAAAGGGAAACCATAATTTAGCAAAAGATTCTCTCAGTGTTTCAAAATATCAAATGAATGTTGATATGTTAACTGATTTTTTTACTCTTGCTAGTTGTTCACGAATTTTTTCAACATTTAAATCAGGTCGTTTCTTTAAAGAAGCTCTACGACTTTCACCTCATGTAGATAAAATGTTTAGTTTTCAGTAATATATAATGTCATTTGGAAAATATTCATATACACAATCAAACGTTACTACTGGTTATGGTGGAGCTAAATTAGTTGTTGGTAATTTTACATCCATTGCACCAAATGTAAAAATATATTTGGGTGGCAATCATAGAACTGATTGGGTTACTACATATCCATTTGGTCATCTACATAAAAACATATTTGATAAATTTGATGGAGTAGGCCATCCATCAACAAAAGGAGATATAGTGATCGGCAATGACGTGTGGATTGGAGCTAATGTAATTATTATGTCAGGTGTTACTATTGGTGATGGAGCTGTAATTGCTAATAACAGTCACGTGGTTAAAAATGTAGAGCCATACAGTTTAGTTGGAGGAAATCCGGCAAAATTAATTAAATACAGATTTAAACCAGAACAAATAAAAAAATTATTAGAAATTAAATGGTGGTATTGGGATGACAAAAAAATAAATACTTTTACACCATTACTATGTAATACAAATATTGATGATTTTATAGAAGCAGCAATTAAAACCCCATAACTTGCTTAATAATGCTCTGAATCCAAGTTTCTGGAAAAATATCAAACAGAGTAGATTCAACTACATTGCAATTTAAAGTTCCGCCACTTGTCTTTTGTGCAAACAATCCAGCTATGTATTGTCCATCAAATGTATGAAACTGACCATATAATGTTGTAATAAGTATATCTGTAATTCCTATGAATGATATACTTATCAAATTTCCGTAAATTAGCTCATTTACACTTTCACCAATATATGCAGTTGCTATAAAGCAAAGTGTGAGAGTAACAATTGCAAATGTAAATACACCTACAAATACAGGAGTTAGTAGTTTTCTATTTGAATCATTTTCAGCTTGTACCATGCTATCAATCGCATCATCAACAGGACCTGTTGATTCGTTTAATGCTGTATTTATTGTCTGCAAAACACTTTGGGGCATTGATATTGAAATAAATGAGATGAACTGGGTCAGTAAACTTGAAAACTGATTTGAAACTGACATTCCCTGAATGAACCCTACAAATGTCACATAAAAGAGGGTGAGAAAAATGATAAAAAATGATATATGAGAAAGTAGTTCAATCAAAAACATCCCTATTATTAAATGGATACTACCAATTATTGGACAGGAAAGGAATACATTGCACATGGTATCGTAAACGGGTTGTTAGGATCTGCTTCTTTGTGGATATTTTGGACGCCATTTATTACATTTCTTGCATTGCCAATATCATCTGCTATGACAAAACAAGTTATATGTACTACAGTGAATAGCATGCCAGCTGTAAACATTCTACCATCTTATGTAAACACAAATGCAAATATATTAATCAATCAAGATGAATCGGGAATGATGATGTCAAATATTGGTTATTTATCAACATTTTGGTTACTGGCTGCATTTTCTGTGACTCTTTCATTATGGTTAGCACAAACCGTTGTACAACAAGCTAATTTGAATTGGAGTGAAATTATTCTATTTAATTCAATTCTTTTTGTATGTTTAGTATTTATTGAACTTACCTTTTTTATCTATATTGGGTTACAGTTTATTCCTTTTAACTTAAAAGACATCTACCAAGAAATCATAAATGATCTAACAACCCAATTAAACCCATACGTTGCTACATAAGTAAATGACACGATTAAATGAATGTTTATCTGTTGTGAAACAGCTTCGGGATTTAGGAATTGATAAAAACTATCAACCTCTGAAAGAACTATCACGAAAACTATCAGATTATGTAAAAACAGGAGAAGCATCAACATTTAGTATAGAAATGTTACGTTATGGACGTGTTGCTCATGTTACGCTTCCGTCAGATCCTCAATCTCGCGTTCATCTAACATTGAAGGCGATGGGTCACGTCGACGATGATAACAAAAACTAGATAAATAACATATTCCGGCAATACTTGTAACAATTGCAAAAACACTTATAGCAGTAAGCACATCTTGATCCATTAAATAAAAATGGATGAGAACATGAAAATAACAGCTAACAGTAATGGCACTCACATTGGGTGGTTATCAAATTGCAAAAAGTGCTATTGAAAATATTCATCATACAAAAGGACTTTTAAATGTAAAACCTTACATTCCTTCTGTATTTGTAAAGCCTCAGTTTGTTAAACGTTATCCGGTCTTTAAAGAATCTGAAGAGTTTCTATATGTTCCCAAACATTACGGAATTGAAACATTTGGACCATTTAAGACTTCAACACGCGAAGTATCACAAACGGATCCTAAATTTTGGGAATTTGTAGGAACAATTCGCGATAATCAGAAAGAAGTAGTAAACTCATATTTGCTTCCAGAACCACACGATGGTGTTATATCTCTTCAAACAGGTGGAGGTAAAACAGTTTGTGCTCTTTACATCGCATCTCAATTAAAAGTTCCAACAATTGTTTTGGTTCATAATACATTTCTAAGAGATCAGTGGGTTGAACGAATTAAAGCATTTCTTCCAAAAGCAAGAATAGGATTTGTTCAAGGAGATCAAGCTCAAACCGAAGATGTAGAATTTACAGTTGCTATGCTTCAAACTGTTTCGCAACGAGACTATCACCAAAAAACATTCAAACCGATTGGTCTCGTAATTGTAGATGAATGTCATCATATTGCAACAGAATCGTTCAGTAACGCAATGACAAAATTAACTTCTAAGCACGTTCTTGGTCTTTCCGCTACACTTGATCGCAAAGATGGATTGATGCATGTAATTCATTGGTTTCTTGGTCCGTTGCTTTACAAGTCAAATAC
>Ga0247723_1002108_pt1 | contig 10909 bp, 16 predicted proteins | sample MSEWelMarce5H_FC_FD_189079 | JGI IMG/M metagenome (GOLD analysis project Ga0247723, IMG submission 189079) | Subsurface sediment microbial communities from gas well in West Virginia, United States - MSEEL Well Study Marcellus 5H_FC | ecosystem: Environmental > Terrestrial > Deep subsurface >...
CGTGTAAGGTAACCATGGGAGTTTTGTTTGATTATTTTGATTTTTTGTTTATATCTAGTCTTCGTTCGTGTATGTAGACCATGGGATGTTTGTTTGATTGTTTTGATTTTGTGTTTATATCTAGTCTGCGTTCGTGTATGTAGACCATGGGATGTTTGTTTAATTGTTCTGATTTTGTGTTTATATCTAGTCTTCGTTCGTGTATGTAGACCATGGGAATTTTGTTTATATGCTTTGATTTTGTGTTTATATCTAGTCTTCGTTCGTGTATGTAGACCATGGGTGTTTTGTTTGATTGTTTTGATTTTGTGTTTATATCTAGTCTTCGTTCGTGTATGTAGACCATGGGAGTTTTGTTTATATGTTTTGATTTTGTGTTTATATCTAGTCTGCGTTCGTGTATGTAGACCATGGGAGATTTGTTTAAGTGTGATGTATTTTACTTGATTTTTTTTCTTTCTTCCGATTTTACCTCTATTATTTTTACTGTTTTTTTTACTTTTCGTTTGTTTTAACTGGTTCAAGGGTACGGTTTTTGAAAATTTCGCATTTCTGCAGGAAAAATAGTTTTTACATGTAACTCTGAAACCAGCGAGAATAGTATCTAATGTTGGTTGGTGTATGTAGACCATGGGTGTTTTGTTTGATTGTTTTGATTTTGTGTTTATATCTAGTCTGCGTTCGTGTATGTAGACCATGGGAGATTTGTTTGAGTGTTTTGATTTTGTGTTTATATCTAGTCTGCGTTCGTGTATGTAGACCATGGGAGTTTTGTTTGAATGTTTTGATTTTGTGTTTATATCTAGTCTGCGTTCGTGTATGTAGACCATGGGAGATTTGTTTGAGTGTGATGTATTTTACTTGATTTTTTTTCTTTCTTCCGATTTTACCTCTATTATTTTTACTGTTTTTTTTACTTTTCATTTGTTTTAACTGGTTCAAGGGTACGGTTTTTGAAAATTTCAAATTTCTGCATGAAAAAAAGATTTTACATGTAACACTGCAACCAACGAGAAAAGTATCAGTTCCCAGACTGCAACCAACGAGAAAAGTATCAGTTCCCAGACTGCAACCAACGAGAAAAGTATCAGTTCCCAGTCTGCAACCAACGAGAAAAGTATCAGTTCCCAGACTGCAACCAACGAGAAAAGTATCAGTTCCCAGACTGCAACCAACGAGAAAAGTATCAGTTCCCAGTACCCAATCCTCCAGCGCACAATTTCAGCAGGCTCCTTCGTCGACACTGCTTCAATTTTGCCAAAGCTTCACACTCATAAGCTTTTCGCAGGCTCCTTCGTCGACACTGCTTCAGCTTATTTCCATTGCGCATTGATTTCCTTCCGCAATTTCAGCAGGCTCCTTCGTCGACACTGCTTCAATTATTTCCAAAGCTTTTTTTGCCCTCGCGCTATCTTTTTTCGGCTTCTTCACTTAACAGTTCAGTGAGCGCAAACCCTAAAGGGAACCTATTTAACATAAGTTGTCTTATGTCCCGCTTCGCTTAAATACTCGGTTTAAGCTTTTGCCAAGCCTTTAGCAAGCTTCCATTTCTCTAGCTTCTCCCTTCGTATTTAACATAAGTAGCTTATATTAAATAGGTTTGCGCTCAGCTCCTTCTTCGTCAATTTTTCGCTTTTTCCTATCCTTTAGCAAGCTTCCATTTCATAAGCTTCAAAAAATTCCTCAGTCGTAGCAGCCGAAACAAAGATTTTTCCTTCCCGCAAAATCACACAGCCATCCCACAATTACTGCGGGCTCGTTCCTCGACACCGCAGTAATTTTCTTCCCGGACACTCCAAGCTCAAAACACCCATGCCAAGCACTTACTGCGGGCTCCTTCGTCGACACCGCAGTAACTAGACCGACAACACTCAGATAATGCAATTTTTTAGTTTTTTGGTATTCATTTGACTATAATTTTGTTGTTTTTAAATTTTTTTTTGGTTGTTTTCGATAATTTTTCAATACCCTCTTTCATGTTATTTTATGCATCAAAATTTACCTTCATTTTTAGGTGTTTTTTCCATTTTTTTTGTTCATTATTACTTTACATTTATTTTACTACACGTTTTGGTATTTAGACATGTCAAATAGTAGTCTTTTTTAGTCATTTTTTTTGCTTCTCTAAGCGTTTTGTGTTTAAATCGATACAATACTTATCGTGTTGTTACGGTGTTGTTTAAAAACAAGAATTTGGAATTATCCAAAAACATTATTTATTTAGCAACTTAATTTTTAAAATTTTTCAATTATGGCAAAAGTCAAATTCACTGCAATCGTTGCAGACATGAGAAACAAATTAAATGGTTCCGTTTTCTCAAAAAACAGGGGTGGTGCTTATGTACGTACAAAAGTAACTCCAGTAAATGCTCAAACAGTTCGTCAGGTTGAAGCTCGTTCTTTACTAGCTTCTTTAGCTCAATCTTTCAGAAGTTTGACTCAGGAGCAAATTGCTGCTTGGAATAGCGCAGTTGACCAATGGCAAAGAACTGACATCTTTGGTGATTTAGTTCGTCCAACAGGTCTTGCGTTATATGTTCGCTTAAATGCCAACATTTCAAATGCAGGTGGTACTTTGTTGACAAATCCTCCAGCTCCAGTTGGTGCAGCTGCAGTATCTACTTTAGGTATAGGGGCTGCCGTTACTGGAGATGTGTTTGATGTATCTTTCGCTCCTGCTTCTGTTCCTACAGACCATGCAATGTATTTGGAGTCAACTTCAATGCAATCACCAGGCATTAACAATGCTAACAGTAAATTCCGTTTCATTGCAGTTGCTGGTTCTTCAAGTACATCTCCTTATGATGCTTTCTCAGACCAAACAGCTAAATTTGGTCCGTTGGTTGCAGGTCAAAAAGCATTCGTTCGTGCGAAGTTTATTAACACTGTTACTGGTGAAGTGAGCCAAAGCCTCGTTGCTCAAACTATTGTAGCTGCATAAGAATTTTATTCTTATATTTGTTCTATCATTCTGAGGATAAAGAGCAATGCAGAGGTGCAACTCAATAACGTAAGAATTGATTGGTTCGAGCAGGTGTTTACACCACACTTCTACAAACATTAAGGGGCTTTTTTCAAGGCCCCTTTCTTATTTAATTAATCATTTAAATTTATTATTATGCCAAAAATTCGTTTATCCGCACTGGTTACTGATATGAAAGGTAAAGCTGGCGGTTCAGTTTTCTCCAAAAACAAAGGAGGAAACTACTTTAGAAACAATCCAAACGGTGGTGGTCGCAAATCACAAGTTTGGGATAGTCAAAAAAACTTGTTTGGCTCTCTAGCTACTCGTTGGAAATCATTAACAGAGGAACAGCAACAAGCTTGGAATGATGCAGCAGTATTATATCCAACGTTAAATGCTTGGTCTGAAAGCTATCTTCCTTCTGGATACCAACTTTACATGAAGTTGAACGGTTCGCTTTTGAGCGCAGGTTTAAGTTCTTTAAATACTCCTCAAAGTCCTCGTGAGTTTCCAGTACAACCAACAATGGATGTGTTTTCTCCAGATTTGTACCAATTTCAACCACGTAAAGTTGTGAAATTCAATTTTCAAGGCGGTATTAAAAGGTATTTGTACAATGGTACTTTCTTCGATGAAGCTAATATGACTTCTCCAATTACTCTTAGTTGTAATTTCATGCCGGATAGAAGTTTTAAAACTCCTCCAATAGCAGGTGATGTCATTCCTTTATTTTCTTACAGATTAGCGCCAAGTAATGGTGTTGGTATTTATTTGTATGTAGTAAATTCTTCTGAATCTCGCATTTATGTTGTGTCCAATGTAGAAGATACTGGTGAAAAACCTTACTGCCATGTACAGTACACGACAATCAACAATTCAGTTTTACAATCTCCTTTTTCTCTAATTGTTCGAAAAGGTTTCGGAGCTACCTACGTAAGTGATGTTTACTTAAATTCTGTTTTACTCACAACTGATTTTAATTATTGGTATGACAAGCATTACAACGACCCAAAAGTAATTTTTACATTGTCAAGTACAGTTGTAGCACAACCAACTCTTGCTGATTATAGCGATGTAACTAGTCCTTTAGCTATTTGCAGAACTGCTGATTATGGTACTTCTCGTTTTTACGCTTCTGATTTTCGTTACATTAATGCAGCAAATGGTAATCCAGGTAATTGTTGTGAAGGTACTGAGTGTGGTACAGATATGGATTGCTACCAGTGTGAGTGTACATTGTCTTATGACAAAGAAATTAGCTGTGTTGCTGCATGGATACGTGAAATGTCATTAGGTTATGTACTTGGTTTTGAAACTGCCATTGTTGGTTTGCATGAAGCAACAGAAGGATTTTTTCCAAATGTTATGGAGAGTGGTTCATCCATGGGCTTAAATTTCATTTCATCGGAAGATTGTGAAAATGACGAGGATTGTGGTTTTTCAGATGAAGCTTGTGTAGACGGTTGTTGTGTTTATGTAGGTGATGAATGGTACCCGGGTGAAGGTCCTTCACAAGTTTATGCACCATGGGTTTTAGTTTCTCCATATTCAGTTGAAGGAGAAAACTACAATGTAAATATCTATGCAACTGGTCCAATTTCAGCTGGTAAATCTCCCGAGCAAGTGCCTTACAAATTAGTCGGTTCTTATCCAGTAAATGGTGCATCGATAGACCTAACTCAACGTATGTTTGAAATGTTTGGTAGTTTTTCAGGTGGTTGCGCTTTTACTTTCAAGGCTTATTTGATGGATACAACAACAGGTGTTGTTTCTGGTAGTCAAATTCCAATGATTAAGAGACCAAAAGCTAAAAAAGTTATACGTTTTAAAGCAGGTTCAGAGCTTTCAAGTTCTATGAATTAGAATTTTGAGTTTTTTTCCTGCTTAACCATAGTACGTAAATAAACCTATCGAGAAGCCATTGGGACGTAATATCTCAATGGTTTTTCTTTTTAGAGGCAGTTCCCTTTCAGGTCGGGCTTTTCGTTTCAAGTCCTCATACTTGTGGGCTTTACTCTTCAATCCCTAACTGTAAAAAATCAAGCTCCTTCGCATTTTGTGCCTTTTCTCACACGCTTTATTTTTAAATTTTTAGCTGTCCCTACAGCCCTAAAAAACTCTCAAAAAATCAGCTAATTTGGGCGTCGTTCGCAGTTCAGCAAGGGTATAACAAGCGCTTCGTCGTGCCTCCTTGCGCCCTTGCTTTAACTGTCGTTCCGCTTCGCTTCACTCTCTCTTACCGCCCCTTAAAATTGCTTTCTTTTTTTTCGTTTTTTCTTTTGGGCTGGTGGGCTGTGTGTGTGGGGGGTTGGGTCGGTTCGGTGCTTTGTGGGTTGGGTTTGTGGTCGTGTTGTTCGGCGTTTTGTTGTTTTTTTTTTCTTTTTGTTGTGGTGTCTGTTTCTGTTCTTCCTTCTTCCGTTGCTTCGCTTCTTTCGCGTGCTTCTTCGTTTGGTTTCTGTGGTTCTCGTTCCGTTGTTCCTTCCCCTTCTGTGTGGTCGGCTGTGGTTGCTTCCGTTCCTGCTGGTTCCCCCGTTTCGTGTGGTTGTGTCGGTGGTTTGTGTGGTCTTGCTCGTGCTTCGTTTGCTGGTGCTTCCGTTTTTCGTGCTTCCTCGTTTGGTTTCGGGCGTGGTGCTTTTGCTGCTCGTTCTGTTGCTTTGGTGCGTTCCGTTGCTTCTGGTCCTCGTCCTTTGTGGGTTTCCTTTCCGGGTCGTTCGTGCCCTCCTGGGCTCGTTCCTTCTTCTCGTCCTGGTGCGTGTTTTTGTGGTTTGGGTTCTGGTTCGTGGGCTTCTCTTGCTTTTGCTTGTGGGCTCGGTGTTCCTGCTTTGGTTTTTCTTCCTGTTGGTTCTTCTGTTCCTTCTTCGTGGGGCTTCGTTTCTTTGGGTTGTGGTTGGTTTTTTCGTCCTTAGTTTTTTAATCTTTTAATTTTTTATCTTATGGCTTTTGTTAATAATTTCGTCGGTGGTGCTTATGCTTCTCGCAAAATTGCGCTTCAATGGTTGGCTGTCATTCAGCCAGTGCACAAAGAAAAACTTCGTGTCTTGCGTGTTAAACGCGATGATTGTTTTTTGTATTATGTAGTTTATTAATCTTTAAATTTTTGTTATTATGGAGTTTTCAAATGTTCAAGCAGTTGCTACTACTTATGTTCGTCAGGGTTCTAAATGGGTTTTTAATTCTTCCGAGATTATCCATTATTCAAAAGAACAGTATCTCAATTTTATTTCAAAAGATACTCTAATGTGGTTTAGGCGTTTAGGTAGTAGGCAGGTTTTAGTAAATAGTTCAACTTCTTTCGGTCGTTTATGCGTTCAGTTGTCTAGTTATTCCCCTTGTGGCGAAGAAAAAAAAGTTTATAATTTTAGGTTTATTCAATAATTTTTAATTCTCTATTTCATGAAAGATTATAGTAACTCAGTTCCCCGCTTTGAATTAGTTAAGGTTCAAACAAATTTTCCTTGTATCAAGGTTAACACTTCGGAGCTCGCATCTAGTTTTATTCGTCAATTCTATTCTGATGATATACACATTTTTGAAAGTTTTTTTGTTTTACTTGTTAATAACTCCAATGAAACTATTGGTTTTGCCAAAATTTCTCAAGGTGGTATAACTTCAACTATTGTAGATTGTCGTTTAGTTGCTCATTATGCAGTTCAATCACTTGCGGTTGGTATTATTATCGCTCATAATCACCCCTCTGGTAATTGCCAGCCTTCAGAAGCAGATAAACAAATCACCAAGAAATTGAAAGAAGGTTTAAGGCTTTTAGATATTACTATCCTTGACCATATAATATTAACGGGTGCGTCTTACTATTCGTTTTCGGATAATGGTATACTTTGATAATTTTAAACTCGTTAGAGGGGCTTATTCAGCCCCTTTTTTTTTCGTTAATTTGTTTTATTGAAAATTTTTGATTTATATTTGACCAACAGTTTGTAGAAGGACTCATGACAAAATTCAATTTTATTCCCGTTTTTCATCTCTTGGAACTTCCTTTATATAGTTCTTATTATTGGTTTATCATAGCGCCCACAACTGCAAAAAAATCACTTAACACCTTTTGCAACCCAATATGAGCACATCACCAGTTTTAGAACTCCATATAAACCCAACATATTCTGTTTGTATCCCCCAGAGAGACAACAGCGAAAGATTTCGAACCGAGACACAACGTAAAAATGAACAGAACTTAAAGGACAACAGCAACAAAGGCGTAATGAGTGCGAAGGCAACCAAAAGATTGACAAATGCAGTCAACTGGCTTGTTGCTTCTGCTAAAAATAAATGGGTTTATGACAAAAATTCAAACAAACGTTTTAATTTCAGGGTAAACTTTGTTACTCTTACTTTGCCAACTACTGACCATGACATTACAGACAATCAATTCAAGGCAGACCTACTCCATAATTTTATCAATACCTGCCGGTACAGATATGACATGAAAAATTTTGTTTGGAAAGTTGAAGCGCAAGAAAATGGCAACATTCATGCTCATTTTACTACCGACACATTTATTCACTGGAAGGACCTTCGTAATGTTTGGAACCGTATTCTGCAGAAAAGAGGATTGATTGATAAGTATAGAGACAAACATTCAAAAATGACATTCGATGAGTATAATAATTTGTATAATCCTACTGGCGAAAAGACAATTGAACAAATCAGACGTTCATTCGAAATAGGTAAAAATTCAAATTGGTCAGACCCAAATACAACAGATGTTCATTCTGTTTTTCGTGTAAAAGACCTTGCTGCATATCTAGCAAAATATATGAGTAAGAAAGAGGAGGACAGAAGAAAAATAAAAGGTAGGTTATGGGGTTGTTCATATAACCTTTCTGAAAATAATAAATTGGTTGTTGAAATTCAAGGACAATCAGATTATGACTTACTACATGAACTATTTAAACCAGAAATACATTACAAACGTATCGAAGCTCAAAGTAAATTATCTCGGCTTCCTTTCACCATTGGTGAGATTTTCTTCTACAAACTTTCCGATTGGGGTAAGGTTTTAAAGGGAAGACTACTAGAAAAATTCAACGAACATCGATTTAATATCAGGTATAACATTGATGTTCTCAGACCTAAAAAATACTTTGTGGACGAAGTAGAACAACCACTAGAATACGTGTTTTTCTCCCCAGCCACAAATTCATTAACCGGTAACCAATTAAATTTAAGTATATGAGTAATGCAAATGAATTGATTTGTAAGCGTATAGAAGCGCAAAGAAAAGACAAAGAGCAAGCAGAGAAACTGAAAACTCTAATTTTAAAACTCGATGAAATACAAGTTTCTTTTGATAAAGCAGAAACCAACGAGCAGAAAATTTGTGTAGTTTCAGAAGCTCAAGAAATAGTTGAAGCGGAAATTGTATTCTGGAATAACAAATTAACAGAATTGTTTGAGGGTGAGGAACTCACTGACTTTCTTCTGGAGGAGCTAATAAATGAAAATCTAAAAAACATGGAAAGTGTTATGTTAAACTTACGTCAATTAATGGTCGAACTAGTTAATTCTTAATCATGGACTATTCCTTATATCACCCAGACTGGAAAGATATTATTCGTCCGCAAATTTTAAAACGTGACGGGTATAAATGTTTGCATTGTGGTGCACGTCATAAATCACGTGTTTATAAGGATACCACTGGTAAGTATATCGAGTGCGATGAATTCCTTGAGGCATGGGCAATTAGTTCAGGTCGTAAAGTATTTACGCTTTACTTGCAAGTTGCTCACATAAACCATGATAAAACTAACAATGAGCCCGAAAATCTTATGACATTGTGCCCTGTACACCATGCAAGGTTTGATACAGAGCATAAGAAGTTCCAACGTTTAGCATATCGTGATAAAATCAAGTATACCGCACAAAATATCAAGGGAAAACCAACCGAAGTAAGAGATAAGTTAATTGAAATTATCCGTAGTACAATTCATGTTCATGCTAATACTAAAATCAGCAAGGATGTTGCTATAACTGTACTGGATAACATCATGTCAAATATCAAATAAGTATTTTTTTTTAATGTTTAATAAATAAATTATGAGTAAAACAAATCACGTTCGTTTAATCGGACACGCAGGACAAAAACCTAAATTGATTAATTTAGAGAATCAACAATCAATCATTAGCATGTCAGTAGCTACAAATGAAAGTTTCAAGGATGCAAATGGTGTCAAACAAACTAAAACAGATTGGCACAATGTGGTAGCGTTTGGAAAAGTTGCTACACTCATTAATCAGTATGTTAATAAAGGTGACCATATCATGATTGAGGGTAAATTACAAACCAGACAATTTATCACGAAGGACGGTGAACAGCGATACACCACAGAAGTTATTTGTCAGGATGTCTTATTTTTAGGTTCTAAGAATTCAGAAATACAACAACAATAATTTTTAAGGTTATGGAAAACTTATTCCCAGTTAATAAATCAGATATATTCTGGAACCACCACAATTTATTAGGTGTTTTATCTCATAGACCGCTTCCAATTCGTTCTGTAATACGTTACAATCAATTTTTATTTGAGGTAAAGCATCACGAGAAAGTAACTATAACCTATTATGCCAAGAGTTCTAAGCTTGTAATTACAATCAACTTTCAAAGGATATCAGCTACAAAAGAAGTATTGGAATTTGTTAAAGGTCTAGGGTTTCAGGAAATTAGGTCCTTCATGCTTTTTCACATGAGCCATTGTGATTTAGATGGTAATTGTGCAACAAAAACACTTTGGTATAATCATTTTACAGATATATCGAGATTTCCTAGTGTTTAATAGTTAAAGGCCTGATTTTAATATCAGGCTTTTTTATTTACATTTGTTCATAAATCATTAAATCTTATACAATGGATACTTTATTGCTACAAACCACTATTGATACTGGAGAGGCACTTGGTAACACTCCAATAACAAATAAAACTGAGTTAATTACATGCGTGGTTACTATTATCATTGGTGCAATTATCAGAGCTATTGAGAAAAGAAAGATGAATAAAAGAAAATAATTAATGTCATGGAAGTAGTTTTAAAGCGTTTACGATGTTATGATAAGTATACCCTAGGTATTCTAACTATTGATAATGTTTTTCAGTGTTTTACCTTAGAGGATGTTAAGCGTGATGTTAAGGTATATGGTGAAACTAGAATACCAGCAGGTCGTTTTAAACTGCGTTTACAACTTGCTGGCCGGTTACATGATAAATACAAAAAGCTATATCCATTCCATAAGGGTATGATAAACATTTGCAACGTACCTAATTTTGCGGGGGTTATGATACATGTAGGTAATACAGATAGAGATACAGCAGGTTGTATATTGTTAGGTAATTCACATGATATAGGGTCTGATTTTATAGGTAATTCAACCAAGGCGTATACAAATGCATATTTATTGATATCTAATGATATTATTCGAGGAAATGATGTATATTTGAATGTGGTTGATGAAGTAGTGTAGAAAGCGAAAAAAATGTCATAAATACGTTATTTGTTAGGTTTGTTTATTATTCGTTAAGTTTCCTTGTTTCTTCCTATTTGTGTTTCGTAATTTTTTAAAGTCTCAGTAATGAGGCTTTTTTTTTGCCCTGGTATTTAGATTGTTTTGTCTTTGTGTTTATATCTAGTCTTCGTTCGTGTAAGGTAACCATGGGAGTTTTGTTTGATTATTTTGATTTTTTGTTTATATCTAGTCTTCGTTCGTGTATGTAGACCATGGGATGTTTGTTTGATTGTTTTGATTTTGTGTTTATATCTAGTCTTCGTTCGTGTATGTAGACCATGGGATGTTTGTTTGATTGTTTTGATTTTGTGTTTATATCTAGTCTTCGTTCGTGTAAGGTAACCATGGGAGTTTTGTTTGATTATTTTGATTTTTTGTTTATATCTAGTCTTCGTTCGTGTATGTAGACCATGGGATGTTTGTTTGATTGTT
>Ga0247723_1002109_pt1 | contig 10909 bp, 6 predicted proteins | sample MSEWelMarce5H_FC_FD_189079 | JGI IMG/M metagenome (GOLD analysis project Ga0247723, IMG submission 189079) | Subsurface sediment microbial communities from gas well in West Virginia, United States - MSEEL Well Study Marcellus 5H_FC | ecosystem: Environmental > Terrestrial > Deep subsurface > Rock...
TTCCTGTTTATAAAACAGAATATAATTACCCTGGTCAAGTTATCTACAACCCTCCTTTTGGTACTACCAACGGTGGATCAAATGTGGTAACAAGTCCTGGTGACAATGTTAGAAGAACTTTCTTAGGGTTCTCAAGTTCTCTTGGTATCGATGAGTCATTCTTAATGTTCAAAGGTTTCCAAAACAATTTAAATCATTGTAATGTTATTGATGGTACACCTTGGAATACTAAGACTAAAGGTTTCCATATGGATTCAGGTGCAACTGTTGTTACAATTGGAAATGTGTTTACAACAAGTGGTGAATCAGCTTTCTATGTTGGAGACGCAAGTTTCAATTCAGAACCAACAAGTCCTGAAAATCCATATTATAGATTATACGCTAGAAAATTCACTTTATGTTTTGCTAAGGGATTTGATGGATGGGATATCTATAGAGAGTCAAGAACAAATGGTGACGATTTTATCTTAGGTGCAACAGGTTATTTAAAAGGAGCTTGTCCAACATCAAGATACCCAACAGCAACTGGATGGGGAGCGTTTAAAAATATTTCAATTAATGGAGATGATTCAGATTGGGCAAATACTGACTATTATGCTTATCAATTAGGTATCGCAACATTTGCTAATCCTGAGGCGACAAATATTAACGTATTTGCAACTTCATCAATTGATTATGTTAATAACTCTAACTTAGTTGAAGGAGCAATCAATATGATTCAAGATGACAGAGCTGACTCGGTTTATATCTGTACAACACCTGACTATGATATGTTCTTACCTACAACAACTGACAACATAGGATTAATTTTCCCAACTGAAGCGGTTGATAATTTAGAACAAACAGGTATCGATTCAAACTATACAGCAACTTACTATCCTTGGATTCTTGTAAGAGATACTGTTAACAATACACAACTTTACATCCCACCAACAGGTGAGGTTTGTAGAAACTTAGCATTGACTGATAACATTGCGTTCCCTTGGTTCGCATCAGCGGGTTACACAAGAGGTCTTGTAAATTCAATCAAAGCGAGAATTAAACTAACTCAAGAAAACAGAGATACTTTATACAAAGGTAGAATTAACCCTATCGCTACTTTCTCTGATGTTGGTACAGTAATTTGGGGTAACAAAACGTTACAACAAGCTGATTCAGCATTAGACAGATTGAACGTAAGAAGACTTTTACTTCAAGCTCGTAAATTGATTTCAGCAGTAGCAGTAAGATTATTGTTCGAACAAAACGACGAGATTGTAAGACAACAATTCTTAGATAGTGTTAACCCAATCCTTGACTCTATTAGAAGAGACAGAGGTATCTACGACTTCCGTGTGACAGTTTCATCTTCACCTGAAGATCTTGATAGAAATACACTAACAGGAAAGATTTATCTTAAACCAACGAAAGCTCTTGAATTCATCGATATTGAATTCTTAATCACACCAGCGGGAGCAACGTTTGAAAATATCTAAAATTAATTGGGGGGACTAGTTCCCCCCTTTAGCCAATATGAAGAAAGAATTTAAAGAAGGGTTTGATTCCAAAGGTTCTCCAGATATGAAATATTACGCATTCGATTGGGATGATAATATTGTTCATATGCCGACTGAAATTGTTTTAAAGGACGATAACGGTGAAGAGGTTGGTATGTCGACTGCTGATTTTGCGGAGTATAGAACAAAGGTTGGAAAGAGTGATTTTGATTATAACGGACACACTATTGTGGGGTTTGCAGAAAATCCGTTTAGAAACTTCAGAACTGAGGGGGACAAACAATTTATAATTGACGCGATGAAAGCTAAAGTTGGTCCTGCTTTCGATGATTTTAGAGAGGCAATCAATAATGGTTCAATATTTTCAATCATCACAGCAAGAGGTCACAACCCTAACACTTTAAAACAAGCGGTTTACAATTACATATTAAATGATTTTAATGGGATTAGTAAGGAACAATTACTTAAGAATCTTAGAAAATACCGTTCATTTGTGGGTGAAGAAGAAATGACGGACAATGAATTAATAAAAACATATTTGGAACTCAACAAGTATCATCCTGTTTCTTTTGGAGACGAGGGGGGTGCAACTAATCCTGAGGAGGCGAAAGTTACTGCGATGGAAGGATTTGTTGACTACATAAAAGGACTAGCGGCATTATTTAATAAAAGAGCATTCTTAAAAAAGGATATTGCTAATAAATTTACTCCTACAATTGGATTTTCAGATGATGATATAAGAAATGTAGAAGTAATGAAGAAAAGGTTTGATAAAGATCCAGATAATATAGTTAAAACTTATTATACTGGTACTGGAAAGAAATCTAGAATGAAATAATGAATACTTTTTTTTGGCGATAAAGTAAAGAGAAAAAAATTATTCGAGATATATTTATACTTATAAACACAAAAAGAAAAAAATAATATACTATGGCTGACTTACTGATGAAAATGCCTATACCTTACGAACCGAAACGTCAGAATCGATTCATTTTGAGATTTCCTTCGACATTGGGTATTAATGAGTGGTTTGTGGAGTCTGCAGCAAGACCTCACATAACAATCGGAGCTACAGAGATTCAATTTTTGAATACCTCTACTTACGTTGCTGGTAGATTTAACTGGCAACCATTAAACGTTACATTCCGTGATCCAATTGGACCATCAGCGGCTCAAGCTCTTATGGAGTGGGTTCGTCTACATGCAGAATCTGTTACAGGTCGTATGGGATATGCAGCGGGTTACAAAAAAGATATCGACCTTGAAATGTTGGATCCAACAGGAGTGGTTGTTGAGAAATGGATTCTTTACGGAACTTTCTTAACAGACGTTAACTTCAACGCTTTATCGTATTCTCAAGATGCTTTAGCGAATATTACAACTACTTTGAGAATGGACAGATGTGTTCTTATTTATTAATTCTTTATAAAAAGTAAAGTCAGTTTATATTTAACCGTGAGGACAAAACCTCACGGTTTTTTTTATGGATAATCAAACATCACAATATGCACAACAAAACATATCATTACCCCACGACGTGGTACCTTTACCATCGGGAGGTGTGTTTTATAAAAGCAAAAAATCTACTGTTAAAGTAGGATATCTTACTGCCAACGATGAAAACATCTTAATGGGTGGATCAGACGATTTAACCATGGCATTAGTTCGAGCTAAGTTATTCGAACCAGACCTTAGACCCGAAGAACTTTTGGAAGGAGACATCGAGGCAATTCTAATCTTTTTAAGGAACACGGCATTTGGACCCGAAATGGTAGTCAATGTTACAGATCCTAAAACTAGTCAACCATTCCAAGCAACCGTGTTGTTAGATGAGTTGAATATAAGAAAGGGATCAAAACCGAACGAAGAAGGTTTATTTGAGACAGTATTACCTGTGTCTGGTGCATCAGTCAAATTAAAACCATTGAGTTTTGGTGACTTAGTTGAACTTAGAATTATGGCATCTAAATACCCCGCAGGACGTCCAGCACCAAGAGCAACTTGGAGACTCGAGAGACAAATTGCGGAATACAATGGAAGTAGAGACAAAGGTGAAATTGGTCAAATTATCAATACAATGATGATTGCAGATTCTAAACACATAAGAAAGTTTTTGGATGACAACGAGCCAAAATTAGATATGGAAAGAGTTGTAATTACCCCATCAGGAGATAGACTAACTGTTAACGTTGGTTTTGGGGTGGACTTTTTTCGTCCTTTCTTCTGATTATAGAAAAGTACAAACTGAAGAGTTTTATTATTTAAGTTCTTTATTACACATATCATATCAAGATTTTCTTATAATGCCCGTCTTTGTGAGAAAGTTTTTACTTGAGAAGTGGATAGAAGAAAATAACAAAGGGACCTAAAATTGGTCCCTTATCTATTTATATTAAAACCTATTGATGCAACAAGATTTTAATGAACGAGACAAAGTAGGAAGTACAGAAGACGCTCTGAAAGGGTTTACACAAATTGGAACCGAGATACGATTGAACCTTGAGCAAATTAATGCTCTCGCTTCTCAATTGAACACTCAGTTTGGGCAAACTCGGGAAAGAATAGGCGAAATAGAAGGAACCCTAAGATCGGTTGAACCATATTTTAACACATTGGGTGCAACTGCAAACGAAGTCGCTAAAATTATTAGTGAAGTCTCGTTAAATTCGAGAAAAAATGTTATTGCGTCTTCTGACTCTTTAAAAGAATTATTAGAGACATCTAAAGTTTTAGGACAATCTCCTGAAGAATTTATTGGGCCGTTGACTGATGTCGGTATACAATTCGGACAAGTACAAGAAAACCTTAAAGGATCGGTAGATTATGTTAGAAGTATTGGAATGAATACTCAACAAATCATGAAAGATGTTGTTGCCAACTCAGAAATGATGAATCGATATAATTTCGAGGGAGGGGTTATGGGTCTTACAAAGATGGCGGCACAATCGGCTATGTTAAGGGTTAATATGAATGCAACCGCGGGTCTTGCTGAAAAAGTATTTGATCCAGAAGGTGCTATCGAGGTGGCATCAGCGATGCAAAGATTGGGTATTAGTATGGGAACATTGTCCGATCCATTTGCGTTAATGGATGCGTCGATTAACGATCCGGCAGGTTTACAAAAATCAATTGCAGAAGCAGCTGCTACGTTTACTAAGTTCGATGAAAAAACTAAATCTTTTAAGATTGATCCTGGTGGAATAAGACAATTAAGAGAACTTGCTAAAGAGACAGGTGTGTCTTACGAGAATCTGACTAAGATGGGATTAGCTGCGGCTAACTCTGGCGAGATTATGAAACAACTTTCTTTTGCCGGTAGTTTAAGTGAAGACGATAAAATGTATGTTGCTAGTCTTGCTCAAATGGGTGACGGTGGACAGTATGAGATTGAAGTCAAAAATGAAGAAGGAAAAACAGAATTTAAAAAATTAAGTGATCTTAGTGAGGAACAATTAAAGGCGACCATAGAAGCGTCAAAGAGTGCACCCAAAACTATGGAGGAGATCGCAAGAGCTCAACTTAGTGCTGGTGAAATCGCAGCAAACAACCTTACAGCCATTAGAAATAATGCGGTTGGAGGAATTGCAGATACAAAAGGTATTAGGGAACTTCCTGAATTAACAAGAGGGTTAACTGAAACTATTGCAAATTCGTTAAGGGAAACACTACCACAAAAAGATCAAGTGACAGGTGTTACTGATGATATTGCAAAAAAATTCGGTACAAATCTTGTTGATGTTTTACAAGGTAAAAAAAGTTTCGAAGACGTTGGAAAAGATATTGTTGCAGGACTGAAGGACAAAGGAATTCAAGCGGGTGAGTATATGAATACACTACCAAAAACATTAATGGATAATCTCCAAGAGCAAGTATCCAAAGGGAATTTGGGTAATACTGAGATTGGTAAAAAAATCTTAGAAAGTTTAAAAACAGCAGACCCCGATAAAAAAATTAAGCCAATAACTAATGTCTCTCAAATAGGAAAACAAGTTGGTGCAGTTAAGACTGCAAATATTAATCAGAATGTAAAACATGATGGAACAATTAATATAAAGGTTGATGTTACAGGATCACCTGACGACCCTGAGTTCTCTAAGAAATTAGATAAAGTATTTAAATCGGCAGAATTCCAACAATATCTTTATAATGCTGTAACAAACCAAGCTCAAACAGCAAACGGGAAAACAATAGCTCTCAAGATGTCGAAATAAAAAATACCCCTCAACCTATTTATAGAAAAAACATTTAATGCCTAGTCCACTAGATTTCGGAAGTACAGAAGCGTTTAGGAAAAAGTTGTTCACAAGAAATTTGAAGCCATATTCTTTGGCTCCTTATGTGGACCCAAATCAAGTTGCCTACCCTACAGTACTTACAGATTCTTCGGTTGTAAACGCACAACCTGATCCTTTTGAATACGGTATTGCTGTTTTTAACGACAGAGCATCTAGATTTAATGTTTATTCACCTGATACACCTTTTCAATACAACACACAAACGGTTATTAAAGAATCTCAGTTTGAACCATATCCAAACTTTGATGCATCCTTTTATGAACCCGTTGATATTTTATACAAGCCAGATCCATTAGGTAGTAATGGATTATTAAGTTCAGATTCCTTTATTGCAAAATTAGGTGCGGTACAATTAAAAAAGGCGTTTGAAGATAGAATTGCTACAGAGATTTACCAAAGAACACAAGCAAGAATTAATGCGTTTGGTGCGAATAGTGGTAGTAATTTATTTGGTGTTCTTACTAATAGAATACCATTAATTGAACCAAATTATCAAATTACAGTTCCTGGAAATCCTGTTATTGCTGCTGTCGATTTGGCAACAAGACTATCAGGATCTTATTTTCCTGTTTCTCCAATCCCTGGTTCATATTGGGATACTGAAATCAGATTAGGACAACCAACCACAATTCAACAAATTAAAAACGCTTTCAATTTTGTAACAGAAAGTGGTGTAGGTAAGTTTTTTGCTCGATTATTAGGGTCAGATTCAGGATCTCAAAAGTTTTTAAGTAATACAGGATCTGGTCAGAGAAGTGTTTTATTCAAGAATATTGATTATAACAAATTCAAACCAGATTACGATAGAAATTTTGTAGATAGATTAGGAGGTGCTATTGTCGGAGCAAGTGCTAATAGTAGTGATTTTTATGTTGGATCTAAATCTTCCGATCCAGGAATGATATTCTCTCCAATAGGAGATATCCCAACTGACGAGTTTGGTAGATCGGTTCAATCACCAGTATATGGACCATCTGAGTTAGCACAACTTTATGAAGGTGTTGAACAAAGCCCTGGTTTGGGTGCAAACGGAGTTCCATATGTGGATGGAGGTGGTATTGAAGGAGGATTCACATGGGTATCACCAAAATACAAACTGAATGCAGGAAGATATGTAGGACCAGGTGGTAAAGAAATGGGTGAAGACCCCGACTTTTCTCCTTCAACATATAACGATGCTCAATCTACAAACTATAAGTTTAGAACAGGATCAATTCTTGATGACACACAAAGATTGGTGGATAGTCAACCAGCCGGTAAGAAAAGATTCGAACATGTTGGTAATGCCATAGATCAAGTAAGTAAAATTTTCAGTGACGGATACACTGAGATGACTAAAGGTTCGAGGGTTATTTCATATGTTGGACCTATTGGAAATGAAGTGGGCGCTGAGTATTGTAGAGTTTTTACTAAAGATACACCTTACCTACAGTTTAATGATCTTCAGAAGACAGATGGTATGACCACAGAGGGAAGAAAGTTTTCTTACTCTGTAATGGATAAGACATACAATTTAAACATTGCACCAAATAGAAGAAACGGAGGACAGGACTCAACAAACTTAATTGGTACAGGTAACAACGCATATGCTAAGAAATACATGTTCTCTATTGAGAACTTGGCATGGAGAACATCTAAAATGTTTGAAGACTTAGCAGATTGTGAGAAAGGACCAAATGGTGGTAGAGTTATGTGGTTCCCTCCGTATGGTTTGTCAGTAAGTGAAGCAGTAAGTGCTGGATGGAATACTTCAGAATTTTTAGGAAGACCAGAGCCGATTTATACGTATAAATCAACATCAAGATCGGGAACATTAACATGGAAAATAATTGTTGACCATCCTTCTGTATTAAATTTAATTGTTAATAAAGTATTAAAGGATCAAACAAGGAAAAACGAGATTGATGGTATAATCAATTCATTCTTTGCGGGATGTAGAAAATATGATTTGTATGAGTTAGCTAAGAAGTATGCGACTATTGAAAGATCTGATTTGTATGAGATACAAAGAATGTTAACAAATCCTGCGGTTACCAAGGAAGAAATAATTGAGGCTAATAACCAAATTAACGTTGGTATACCATCAGTAGGAGGTAATACTACAAACCAACAAAATAACGACAAAACGCCTGAACCGTTTAATTGGTCTCAATATTATAACTACGGTTACTATTTTGATAATGATATTCCTAAAGGAGAAAATATAAATTACGGTGTTACGTATGACATTTATACTTCGGCATCAAATCAAGAAAAATACGGTAAAGAAGCTACGGCACCAAAATTAAAGGCAGATCCTCAAGCTAAAACACAGGTTGCTAATATGTTTTCTAGTGGGGTTATCGGTAACTTTGACAAGTTAAAGAAGGGTGGTGAGTTTTATAAAAACCTATTGGATTTTTTGGATAAGGGATTTTCATTTACAATAACATTGGTTGGTTCGGCTTCCGCACCACAAACAGAAACATATAATAAAAGTTTGGGTTTAAGAAGAACTTCTTCGGTTGCAACGTATTACACAGGGGACACACAATTAAAAAAGTATGTCGAATCGGGTAAATTAAATTTCAAACAGGAATCGGTGGGAGAAATTGTACAAGTTAAAGGTCTAGATACTAATGCGATTAATTGTACTGACGGTAAAGATGTTGGTCCAAAAGATATCTATACAAGAAACGCCATGGCGTGTAGAAGAGTTACTATTAAAAATATTACTCCTACACCTCCAACAACACAACCACCACAACAAAACTCAAGTACGAATACTACGATTGCTCCGTCAACACCACCAGGTACTGTACCAACACCTGTACAAGGGGGAAGTCCGGCTAACATTACAGGACCAACTGAAACAATCACTCAAGTACAGAGAGATAATATCACTAAGAGAGTGTTAAGAAAATTATTATCTGAATGTGATTATTTTGATATGATTAAAGAAGAGACGCCGATGGTTTTTGATAACTTAAAAGATAAGTTACAGTTCTTCGATCCTGCCTTCCATTCTATGACACCTGAGGGACTCAACAGTAGATTAACTTTCTTACAACAGTGTATGAGACCTGGTGAGAGTATACCGACGATTAAGACGGTTAACGGTCAATCTGTTGCACAGTACGATGTCGCAGTTAACACAGCCTTTGGAGCACCTCCAATTTTAATTTTAAGAGTTGGTGACTTCTTCAACACTAAAATCGCACCTAACTCTCTATCAATTACCTATGAAAATTTAGATATTAATCCTGAGGGTATTGGTGTACAACCAATGATTGCTAACATTAGTTTAGGGTTTAATATGTTAGGTGGTGCGGGATTAAAAGAACCTGTTGATAAATTACAGAACGCTTTAACGTTCAACTACTATGCCAATACAGAGATGTATGACGAAAGAGCGGACGCAACAGATATTGAAAGCGCACAAGCGTTGGATGCTGACTTTATCAAAAACTTCCAAAATAACGAAACTCTTAACAACCTTGGTGATGTTAATAATGGTTCATCATATGCTGGTAAGGGTAACAACGAAACAATAGGTGTGGTGACAAACAAAACAATCGGAGACGATAATTTAGATACAGGTGATATCAATTATAAAGATATTATGAATAGTTTGATTGATGAAAGTCAAACATACTTCAATAATATTATCAATAAGTCCAAGACTATAGTTGACCAATATAATGGGGTTATGATGCAGCAGTGGGGTTATGAGAGGTACTATATGAGTGGTAAGATTGAGGCGACAGGATCAGATGATGAAAATTTATACGGTAAACCACAAAATATTGAGAAACGAATTAATGACTATTTTGGTGATTATATTAGTAAAATACAATCGGGTGACAATAGTTTCATCGACTATTTGGAATCACCTGAGTTCAACTTCTCTAATAAATTAATTAGAGCGGTTAAAAACAACTATAAGGCGTATATTACGAATAAACAATCCTCATTCTACAACCCAATAACTGTTTCGGTACAAGAGGTAGTAAATCAAGAACAAAACTTCATTCAGTTATTAACAAGACTTAATGTAATGTATTTGACTTCAAATCCAAATGTTGTGGATGGATATGCGTTGGCTAATGGTAATATTAAAGTGTATCAGTGTACTGCAACCGCAGACGTTGACCCATCAAGTACTCCAACACCACCGAATACGTTTATTGAAATGCAACAGGATATCACAACAGTTGCAAATAATCTGAAAGAGTTTAAAACCCTTATACAAGAAGAAATAACATTCCCTTCGAGTGGAGGAGACCTAACAGGTAGTTTGGTAACTAACGGAACAGGAAACCAAGCAATTTCTATTTACACACCATTTACAACGGCAGAAGATCCTTCAGGTGGGGACTTTTGGGAAGCCTTCGATGAAACTAATAAAATTGCTTATTTGATAATGAGTAACGTAATAAGTAATGATAAAACGTATCAAGACTTTAAAAATGCTATTATTAATGATATAGTTAAGAATAAAGAATTGAGTGGAGATGGTAATACTGAGTTGTCTTCTGTCTTCGACAAGTATTGGTTGAATGTGGCGAAACCAATATTCCAAAAAGAAACGACAGCTGCGAAAACTTTTATTGATAAATTTGAGAAAGATACCGCTAAAAACTTCGTTAAGTATACACCATACAAAAAAGATAAACCAAGAAAGTTCACTTTCAAACAACAGTTAAACCCTTCAACAGGAGAGAAAGATGCAATCAAACAACTCGGAATGAAGGTTAACTTGGATAACAGTAAGACTACTTGGAATAACAAAATAAAACTTAACTAATGGGAGGACAATATTATAATCGATATCAAACCTTTTTAGTTAATGGAGAACAAACTGTTGTTCCTTATGTTGCATTACCTAATAAACCGTCGGATAAGGTTCACATCTACAAAGTAGGGAGAAGTAGATTGGACAAGGTATCTGAGGAATACTATGGAGCACCATATTTTGGATGGTTAATTTTACAGGCAAATTCACAGTTCGGAGGATTAGAAACCAACATTTTTGATGGTGCGTTTTTGGTTATTCCTTTTCCGTTGATTGCTTCACTACAAGACTATAAAGCGGCTTTGGATAATCATTTCTTATATTATGGCAGATAACAGTGTATT
>Ga0247723_1002110_pt1 | contig 10909 bp, 10 predicted proteins | sample MSEWelMarce5H_FC_FD_189079 | JGI IMG/M metagenome (GOLD analysis project Ga0247723, IMG submission 189079) | Subsurface sediment microbial communities from gas well in West Virginia, United States - MSEEL Well Study Marcellus 5H_FC | ecosystem: Environmental > Terrestrial > Deep subsurface >...
TGAAGATCCTGTGTTTGTAACACCTACACCTCCTGCACCTACTACTACTGCGTAAGATCCTGATGATAAAGACTGATTAGTAAATGATAAGTAGCCACCTGCTCCACCACCACCATTTCCAGTTCCATTAATAGAAATTCCACCACCTGCTCCGCCACCAGCTACTACTAAAATATCGGCTGTCTTTGATGCACTTAAACTAAATGTGTGCGAGGTACTTGACCCAGTACCGTTGTAGCCAAAGTAATGGTATGCATAACCATCTTTTTGAACAATAGTTCCACCGCTGCCTGCAATAGATGCAGCAATAGGTGTTGGAGGAACTGAAGGCAAAGTACCAAGTGCAGATCTTCCGTACAGTGAGAAGCTAGTCCCTGCTTTAAAAATTACGTTGCTAATCCAAAAATGTAATGAAAATAATGACTCTGTGCTTGACCAGAGGCTGCTTGAAAAAGAAGGAATAGATAAGTTATTAGCAGAGTTTTCTGTAATAGAGAGGGTATGTAAAGTCTTTTTTAAAGAAGATGTGTAAGACGGAATAGTGGTTGTGGTTATTCCATATTGCCCGGCTGAACCAACGTTTCCGGTAACAAACGCAAACTGAGCTGCTCCAACATAGTTTTCAGATCCAGTACTGCCGTTTAACTGGTACATATCTCTATTTTCAAACTTAAACGGGTCACCGTCTCCGTTTAAAGAACCAAAAAGATAATCATATTGTCCAGATGCGGTTCCTCTAATAGACATTTTTATTACTAAGTCTGTATACCCAGATTGAGGTATGCCAGGAAATACAATAATGGAGTTGTCAGTCGTTACATCTACTCTTTGAAGTAAAGTATATCCAGGCATTTTAAGCTCCTTTTATTCCGTATAGTGCAAATGACGTGCCTGCCGCAAAATTACCGTTTCTGTTAAACAGTTGAATAACGTTAATTGCAGAGGTGTTTCTCCAAGCAGTTACGTGGTTTTCTAAAAAACCACCTGTGTTGTCTGTGTTTACTTCAGTTCCAACAATTGTTTTAAAAGAAGAAGTACTAGAGTAATTAAAAATGTGAGCTTCTCCACTAAAAACACCTGTAGTAGAAACAGATAGCTGCCAACCAACTAGTACAGCAAAAGTAGCATTAGAAGCGCGACTACTAGTTACTGAAGCTCCGGCATACTCTTGACCAGCAGTTCTTGTGCTACTAAACCCGCCCCAAGTAGCTGAATAGTTACTACCCGAATCTACTGTTCCATTTCCAACCCTAAACAACACTGAATCTGCTGCTGCCTGGGTGCCATACCCTACCAAAATTAAATCTGTATATGTTTGAGGAATGCTAGAAAACGTTACGGTTGATTTTGCAGAGCTAACTAACTCGTAGGCAATTTGGTCATATGTGGCTGGCATTATTTAACTCCATATATACAAATATAAGAACCAACAACGGGTGCTGCGTTAAAAATAAATGATATAGCGGTTACAGGGCTAGTTCCTAAAGCTAAAGGTGTACTTCCATAAATACCCATAGCTCCCGAACCATTTGCGTCGTATCCACCAAACGCTCTTACTGTTTTTTGTTTTCCAGAAACAGAATAATCTAAAATATCAATAAATCCTGCCCCAAAAACACCAGCAGTCTGTCCTGAACCTGGAACTAAAAAGTTAACTCCAGAAAAGCTACCTGTTCCATTGACGGCAACAGGGTTAGATCCGTCAAACGTAAAGGCGTGATAACTAGAGTTTGTAGATGTGCTAGCTCCGTTATAAGCAAATGTGTAACAAGTGTCTGGACCTGAGGCGTAAGAGGTTCTTACAAAGACTCTAGCATGTAGGTGTTTAAATGTTTGAGGGATAGTAAAATCAAATTGAGTTGTTGATCCGTTACCTACAGCTGTAAACAAAGACTCGAAAGCATCAAATGATGCTAACCCAGATGACGCGGTATTCCCAAACAACAGTGGCATATTACGCCACCAAGTTACCGATAAGAAGGAACGTGTTGGTTGCGGTTACAATGATTTGAGCAGAAGCCCATTGACCATTAAGCTTTAGCTTGTTTCCATTAGAGTTAAGAGTACCGCTTGAAGCAATAGTGATCTGTCCAGTACCTGTTTGAACAATAGTTAACACAGTTCCTGTAGTAAATGTACCTGTAGGAATTGTAACTGTACCTGCAGTAGAACCATTAGAAGCCAAGATAATTTTGTCTTTATCTGATGATTGCAAAGTGTATGCATTAGAGCTAAAAGTAGGAGTTGTTGTTGTTTGCAACAAAGGTGCATAAGGAGCAACAGCAGTTGTTATATCTGCAGTAGTAGCTAGAGTGCTTGTAGAGGTAGGGAGAGTTATAGTTGCAGACCCAGAAACTACTGTAGAAGGCAGAGTCACTGTCCCGGTAAATGTAGGGCCAGCCAGGTTTGCTTTAGCGTTTAGCTGAGTCTGGATAGCTGAGGTTACGCCATCTAGGTACCCAATCTCTGTAGCCGATACATCACCAACAGTCAGAGAAGAAGCAGTTAACGCACCTACACGCATATCAGCGTAAGCAAGACCTGCTTCTGAAAAATCAATTGTAGATGTTGGCTTGGTAGTTGCATCCTTGAAAGCTTTGATAACTCCGTCTGATGCATCACGTGCAACACCAGCAAATTTACGACGAGCAGATACTGCAGCTGAACCGGTTGCTACAGCTGACGTTACATTTGCTGCTGTTTTAGCATATGTAAAGGTAGTGGTTGTAGGAACTGCAAGAATGTTGTAAGTTCCGTTAAAGGTAGTGTCTACTCCAGATACTACAACCACATCTCCAACAAGGTAAGTGTGATTTGCTGAAGTAGTTAATGTAGCAATATTTGAAGTAAGAGCCTTATTAGATACTGTGCGAGTAATAGTAGAAACTGTTGAAGCGTATTCACCAATGAAAGCTAGGTCTACAGTATCTGCTTGGTTGTTAGTTCCTACAAATACAAATGGGTCTGTAACAGATAGGTTTGCGGTCTCTACAGTAGTTCCGGCGCCACCGAAGGTAATAGTTCCTGCGATAGAAACATCACCATCAATGTTCATATCTCCTTGAACTCCTACGCCACCAACTACTGTCAAAGCTCCAGTTGTGGCCGAAGTTGAGGGTGTAGCAATCTCAATGTGAACGTTTACATCTGGAGTAATCTCCATCTGTGTAGTTCCTGAAGAGTAACCACCAGCTGCAAATACAATCTTGTTATCTGTTCCGTTATCGCCTGTAGCAATAACTAAATTACCAGCACCTGTTGTACCGGTAGGAGCTGACATAAATATGTAGCCATCATGTGGGCCTGTAATACCATAAGTAGCAGAGCTAAATGTTGCACCTGTGATACCCATATCGATCCAACCAGCGCCATCTACACCGTTGTTAGCATAAGCAATAATGTCTGTTGAAGATGAAGATGAGGCGTTGTGAACTGCAAGCTGACCAAATGAGTCGTTAGCACTTGTAATGTTAAACACACCCGTTGGGCTAGTAAGACCGGCTGAAGTGTTAAACGCTGCCGCGCCAGTACCTACATAAATAATAGTTGGAGAAAGGGTTGCAAAAGTAGGGGAGTCTGTCCAAGAGGCTACAGATCCGTTAGTAGTCAATACCTTGTTAGCGTTAGAAGCCTGAGAAGGAAGAGCATTTAAAAGCTGAGCGGCGGGAACCTGTACGTTGCCGTCTAGGGAAGCAACACCATTTGCAACACCTCTTACAGCAAGGGTATCTACGGCATCAGAAATCTCGATAGCATCTTTTAGTGCCTTGGTAAGAAGGAGGTAGTCCTGAGCGCTTAGGGATACGTTTGCAGTATTAAGCTTGTTCTGCAACGCCGTATTAAACGTTGTCATCGTAAATGTTGCCATGAGGTCTCCTAAGGTATTCTTGTATTATAGACCAACAAGGGCATAAACTAAGGCTTTATCAGCCTGTGTTTGAGCCGCTGCTGCTGCTGCCAATGCTGTTGCGTATTCAGTTCCTGAAACATTTGTATTATCTATGCCTGAAAGGGTAAATGATATATCCGCACTGGATGAGCGGATATAGACCTTATCGTTCGGGGTTACTGGAAAGCGAAAAGTCTCAAGGGAGTTATTGCCACTAACGGCTGAGTCATAGGCGATAGTGGCGTGATTTGCAGGGGTAGAATCTTGTCCGTAAGGAACTACCCAAACCCTGATAGTTGCAGCATCAGAAGACTTATTGGTAGCGATAATTGAGGCCAAAGCATCACGAGAACCAGTGCGGGTATACATAAGCGTGTTTGTATTCTGCGCTGGATTAGATACTGCTAGACGTGAGATGGCCATTACTTAACCCACAAATGTCCGTAAGTAGGAATACCCCAAGGATCAGAGCGCATAGCACAGGACCCTCCGCTTTCAGGGTGACGTGCCCAAGAGATTCTAGGATTTGTATAATCTGGTTGAGTTGGTTGATGGTGGTGTCCAAATCCACGAGTACCATAGTTAGGTGTGCCAACATCTGTGTAAGATGTTGTGCCCTCATCATATGTATTACGAATACGTCTCCACTCAGAACGTTGCGTTCCAGATGCAAAAGGTGACGGGGCCCCAGCATCTCCTGGGTAAGCAGTAGCTTCAAAAGTTTGAGCGTCTTTATATACAAACATATTTATAGCTCCGCCTAAATTAGTGGCTACGTTAGGTGCGTAAGTAGCTTCTGTAAAAGGGCCTACCCCCTCTACCCACCAAGGCCAATTACCTGTATAGCCATTGGCTGTATTTTGACTGCGAGAGCGCATTCGATTTATTCTTGCATCTGCAAACTTACCCCAGTTACCAGTGCTTGATGGTTGGTACACCGGTGTAGTTAATCCAGCTGCGCCAGTAGCCATAACTTCGTTACCGTTACCACCGCGAATAGATGCAGCAAGCATCCACCCACCACCATTACGAGTCATATCACAATAAACTTGAAAAGTATCTGTTCCGTCATTAATCCAATAAAAACCGCTAGGTGCTGCAGGGTTTACTGCTAGAATTGCTCTAGCGCTAGTTGCAGGGTTAAATTGAAATAAACCATAAGTACTGCCACCAAAGACACCAAAACCTCTTGCACCACCAGAACCTAATGTTCCTAATAAAGGCATTATTACTCCTTATGCAAACTTAGTCTGAGCACCAAGTACTGTGAACGTTGCGGATGCTGTCTTAATAATCGTAAATGTGTACGAGTCAATTGAACTAGCGTTTCCTGCAGAAGGCGCTGTACCGTTTTGCCACTTAGGTGTAACGGCTGACCCGTCTACTTGGAATACGGTTGGCTTATAAGCTGTAGAACCATTAGTTACCAAGAAAGCTACAGTAGCTGATTGACCATTAGCAAGTAGTGAATTAAGGGTTGTACCACTGTTTCCACGGAAATTAAATGTCCAGTCAGCCGAGGCATTAGAGGTGTAATAGAACACCGATGAAGTTGAAAGATCTACGTTAACTGTTCCAGTAGCAGCAGTGGCTGAAACTGTAATTGTTTCTAAAGCTGATGTTAAAACTGGACGAGTAAGCTGTGCTCCGGTATTTGTAGTTTTTAAGTACCCTTGGCCAATTACGTAGGCAGTAGTTGCAATTTGAGTTGTGTTTGTATCAGCAGAGGCTGTAGGAGCAGCTGGTACACCAGTAAGAGTTGGGTTAGCTAAAGGAGCGTATGTAGTAGCCGCTGTTGCAGACGCTAACTTTGCATCTAGCTGTGTTTGGATAGCGGATGTTACGCCGTTTACATATTGAAGCTCAGTATTAGATACGTCTCCAATTGTAGCTGAAGTAGCTGTTAAGGCACCCATTTGTACAGGAGCAAAGGTAGAACCGGCTTCTGCAAAGTTAATAGTAGATGTTGGCTTAGTAGTAATGTCTTCAATAAACTTAATAACACCATCTGAAGCATCACGAGCTACAGCGGCAAATCTGCGCTGTAAAGATACTGCAGCAGATCCTGTAGCTGACGCTGAAGTTACGTTAGCGTTAGTCTTAGCAAATGTAAATGTTGTAGTTGTCGGGACAGTTGTGATGTAGTGAGTTCCGTTAAAGACAGAGTCTACACCAGTAATAACAACAATATCTCCAACAGAGAATCCGTGAGTTGCTGAGGTTGTAAGAGTTGCTACGTTAGAAGTAAGCGCCTTATTAGACACACTCTTAGTAATTGTAGAGATGGTATTTGCGTACTCTCCAACAAATCCAAGATCAAGAGCGTCACCTTGGTTTACGTTTCCTGTAAAGATAAGAGGGTCGGTAACTGCAAGGTTTGAAGTTTCAACTGTAGTTCCTGCTCCACCAAAAGTGATGGTTCCATCGATGTTAACGTCACCAGAGATACCAACTCCGCCTACTACGGTTAGTGCACCAGTTGTAGGTGATGTAGAAGGGGTAGGAATTTCAATGTGTACATTGACGTCAGGTGTAATAACCATCTGTGTATTATCTGAAGATAGGCCGCCTGCTGCAAATACAATCTTATTTTGAGTACCTGTGTCAGAAGTAGCAAATACTAGGTTACCGCGATCTTCAGAACCAGCTTCTGCACCAACCATAAAGATGTAGCCGTCACCCTTACCAGTGACTGTGAAGTCTGGATCAGCAAAGTTGCTTGAGGTAATGCCCATGTCAATATAACCAGAGGCATCTGTACCATTATTAGAGTAGAGAATTAAATCTGTTGACGCATTAACGTTAGAGGAGCGGTTGCTAAATGCAATCTGAGCATAGTCAGTTTTGCTTGTTGTTACTACTAAAGTTGGGTTTGTAAGAGATGCCGTTGTTGCAAATGATTCTGAGGTTGTTCCAAGATAAATGTTGTCGTTAACAGTGATGTTAGAAACACCATCTGGTGCTACGACGTGGCTCACCGCTTCAAGTGCCTTAGCTACGTAGACTAGGTCTTGAGCACTGTACTGTGACGCCCCAAGTCCAGAGGTAATCTCATTCTTGATTGCGGTGACCTGGGCTTCAAGGCTTGTATAGTTTGGCATTTTATCTCCTAGTCAAAAATTCCCAAACCTAATTCTAAAGAAATTAGGCGTGTGTCTAGTGCTGTGGTTTCTGTCTTTGTTGCTAAGTTCGCAGTATTAACGATACCATGAACATTTGTAGTTTGCAAAAGATGTGCATCAATTGAGGCTGATGAGTCATATATACCGTTTAACGAGAAAGATACGTCTGCGGTGGTAGCTGAGACACGTACAGTGTCCCCAAGAGAGACGGCAAAACGGTGAGATTCAATACTATTGCTGATTGGTAGGGCAACATTATAGAGCATGTACGCATGGTCTGATGTTGAAGTTGAGCCGTTAGGAACAACCCAAGCTCGGATGGTGCTTGCAGCAGCGCCCTTGTTAGTTGCAATAACTGAGCAAAGGTATGCGGCATCTGCTGTAAAGACTGTTGTAGATGTATTTGATGAAGGGTTTGCTACACCCATTCTTTTGATAGCCATTTAGACCCCCAAGAACCAGGCAGAAGTAAGATCCGCTGCACTAGCTGTAGAAGTTCCGCCACCGCTACCTGTAAGAACAAACTCACCATCGTAATAAACCAGTAGGGAATCTGATGTTGGATCAAACCACAAAAGACCTTCACGAAGGTTTGTAGTTGGCTCCGATGCAGAAACCGTTACTCCACCGCCAGCCTCAGACCATAGGGTGCCGTTCCATACGTAAAGCGCCTTTATTGTCGTGTTGAAATAAAGATCGCCTGTTCTGATGGTAGGCGCAGTCGGTTCCGACGCTAACGCGGGGATATTGACTGGGGTTAGGTTTAGGCGACTCATTATGCGTGTACTACGACCCGATACTTGTCAGTAGTTGGGGCAACAGAGAACAAGAGTGTGATGGTATTTGTAGTTGAGTGCTCTACATCAGCCATAACCTCAGCGTAAGGTGAGGAGTTATCAAACAGGCTTACAATTACGTCACGAGTATTCAGGTTGTGTGTAATTGTGTAAGAAGTGTTTGTTCCATCTCCAACGTTAGTTGCATACTTGGTTACAACTACTGCACGGTTGATTACTACGCTATCAGCGTTTACAGTAATACCGTCTCCGCCAATTACATCAAGTGTATTAGCAGTCTTTGTAAGACCAGCACCAGCTGTGATTTGGCCAAGGCCAGTAAACTGTGTAAAAGATAGTTCTGATGTTCCTACTGTTACAGCGCCGTTGTTAGTTAGAGTCCAGCCAGAGTCAGTGTTTACTGTTCCTTCTTCTACAAATACTGCAAAAGAGGCTGTAATTTCTGCGGCGGTATCGGCATCAGTTGAGCGGCTAGGAGCACCAGATGAGGCTACTACGTAGATACCGTTTTCTGTTGCATCAACCTGGTTCTTAACAAGTACGCGGTCTCCTGTAGCAAGAGTTACTCCGTCAAGAGTATCTCCGTTTTCAAGACCTGTTGCTAAAGTAATAGCAGCAGTAGTTGCTACACGAACTGATGGCTTCCAGTCAATACCAACAACTGCAGCATCAACATAACGCTTGTTAGCTGCATCTTGTGGGTTAGTTGGGTCTGTAAGATTTGTAATCTTCTGGTTGTTAAGATCAACAGAGGCGGTTGCAAGAGCAAAGTCATGAAGCTTGTTCTCAACGCGAGCAAGCGTACCATTTGCATCTGGAACATAAATTGTGCGATCAGATGTTGGGTCTACAAAAGAAAGAGTTGTTTCAAAACCATCATTTGTTGATCCTTCAACAACAATGCTAAGATCAGAAAGGTAAAGTCCAGATACTGTTGGGCTTGTAAGAGTCTTGTTTGTAAGAGTATCAGTTGTATCACGACCAACAAGTGTTGTTGTTAAGTCTGGAAGAGTTACTACTCGGTCTGCTGTTGGATCGCCAGATGTTAGAGTAAGTTCAAACGCGTTGGCTGTTGTGCCTTCAAATACAAGATTGACACCAGTATCAAGGGTTACTGTGCCAGTAAAAGTTGGGTTTGCTAGAGGAGACTTTAGATCAAGCTGTCCTTGAATTCCACTTGTAACACCGTCTACGTAGTTAAGCTCTGTAGTGGTTAGTGTGGCACCATCAAGGATGTTGATTTCAGCAGCATCTGCTGTTACACCGTTAAGGCCGATAGCTTCAAAGATCGTACCGTTATAGATACGCATTTCATTGGAGGATGTGTTGTAGTAGACCTGACCCACAATTGGGTTAGATGGGTCTGCTGCCAAGTTTTGAACTACTGCATTTTGTAGTTCGTTCTTCGCCAAATCAATTGACGTTAGAAACTTACGTGCCATTTATTCTCTCCTTATGAAAGATAAGCTTTTCCGCTGAATGCTCCACTAAAAGTTACGACAAGGGTATTCCTGCTAGTGTACGAAATCTCACCTTCAACGACTGTTCCGGCTGAGTCTATCACGGTTACGTTTGGATAGAAGTTCAAATTGTGGTTTATAGTCCAAGTATTACTAGAGATCGCCTGGGTATGGGCAAAGGCCACTGCCGGGAAATCAATGTCCCGGATGATAATATCGGCAGGGTCTACTATCGTAGTAATGTTCGGAATTTCAATTCCGTAGGCTGGTTGTGACTCCCAAATTGGACTCATGTGGTGATCTGCCTTTCTGTAAAGACTTTACCAGTTAAGTAGGTCTTGACTACCCCTGTAGAGGATGTCAACTGAATATCGTAGTAAGCTGTTCTAGGTAGGTCTTCAGTTACGGAACCAGGTAGGGTTAGCTTCAAGCTGTCTACAACCGTGTTGTTTTCGTAAGAGTACTTTGTAAATGAGAAAGTACCCAAAATAAGAGGCCCAATTTGAGCATATCTTTGGCCACTGTGTATAGTGATTTGAGCCTTCGGGGTATAAGTGCTAATATCAAATGCAAACTGGAAGTCCATCTCAAAGTCATCTCCAGCGTACATAGAGATGTCTCTGTTGACCACTGTTCCAGGAGGAGTAATGTCTCCATAATCTGGCATGCTTAAACGAACACGTTCTGCCACAGACCTATCATCAATTTCTTGTGGGCGGTAAACAGGGATATAACGATTTGTAAGACGGCTAATACGACGTAGAGTTAGAACCTCAAGTCGGTATAGACCAACTCCAAGCATGGCACAAAGTTCCTTGTACTGATCCTTACGGATTTGAACCATCTCATTTAGCTGACGGAAACGCTCTGAGCGTGGAATAGATACGCCATCTGGAGAAATAATATCAATATCAAAAGCGCTGTCATTTGCCAAGGTATACAGAGCCATAGTAGATGCTAAAAGAACTACCGGATATTCTTCAATAGGTGGTAGCAAAGCAATCTGAGTTATACGACTACCGTTACTGTCCGTAGAGTGGTTTGAGTGCTCAAGAAATGCGACGTTAATATAGTAAGTAATCTCAGAGTCTGTAAAGTAGCGATAAGCCTGGCCCATAACAGTAATGGTTGAGTTGTTAACAGGAACAGCACTGGTCTGTATTGTGATGACTCCAACACCCTCTTCAATTGTTACTGCTGAAGAAATGTCTGTTGTAACTGATGGGACTAGGGCTGTTCCTGAAGCGGCTGTAACGGTTGAGCCTGTAGCGTTGTTGCTAATTCTAAAAAGTGTTGGGCTGGCAAAAGTAATAGTTGCTCCAACAATATTAAATGCTGGTGTAGAAAGACCGGAGATTGTTACTACTTGGCCTACTGCAAATGAGTTAGTAGCCGTGTATGTGATAACCCCAGAAGAAGCTGAGGCTCCGGTAACGGTAGCTGTTAGGGTTGGGGTTGTGGCTTTAACTGAAAGGGTGTATCCCTGAACCGGAGCTTGAGAAAGTTGATAGCGGGTATCCACGCCGTCACTGGTAAAAGTATCAGTGAAGGATCTGGCGATGTCGCCAATCTCTGCTCTTAGTCTATCCGAGAGCTGCTTTATAGAAGCCACAAATCCTCCGATTGCTGTATACGCTAATC
>Ga0247723_1002111_pt1 | contig 10905 bp, 19 predicted proteins | sample MSEWelMarce5H_FC_FD_189079 | JGI IMG/M metagenome (GOLD analysis project Ga0247723, IMG submission 189079) | Subsurface sediment microbial communities from gas well in West Virginia, United States - MSEEL Well Study Marcellus 5H_FC | ecosystem: Environmental > Terrestrial > Deep subsurface >...
TCTCTGGTCTACTAAAGATAGCAAGAAATAATATAAGAATATGGACAGAAGCAAGATAATTAAAATCGTTTTTATCATATTAGCGATTTCATCCGGATTTATACTAGGAAGATATTCTGAGGATAGCTCTAGTAAATGCTACATTGACAGTCTAAGATTAGTGAGACAGATAGATTCACTAAAATTAGAAAACGAATACAAGAGTATAGAGATAGGAAGATATGAAATCATCATGGGCAGAATATATGATGCTAATGAGGAATTAGCAAACGAAGTAACTAAAAATCTAGAGTAATTCTTAAATACAACATAATTAAATAAATTTACGAAAATGAAATTTAAAGTAGGAGATAGGGCTTATAAGCCTAAAGGGTATAAATTCCCTTGTACGGTAGTTTCTGTGTTTCAAACAACAGAAGGTGAAACAAGATTAGTTGGCGAGATGGAGGGCAATGGTATGCTTCACATATTTAATGAGAGCCAACTTGAGCATGCAGATCAAAACAGTAACGATTTACAATCTTAAATAAGAGATGGATAAAGATTTTAAAAAGTATTTCGTGGGTCATTTAGGAAAGGGATCCCTACACCTTGATTATTATAATCAGAGGATTGAAAATAGCATGACCCCCTATATTCTAGAGGAACGCGAAATGAGAGTTACCCAAATGGATATTTTTTCTAGATTGATGAGAGAACGCTTATTGTGGGTAGCAGGACCGGTTGATGATAGTATGTCAACTGTAGTTCAAGCACAGCTGATGTACTTGGATTCGGTTAGCAGCATGGACATCACAATGCACATAGATTCACCAGGGGGTTCTGTAAAATCCGGACTTTCGATGGTAGATGTGATGGATTACATCGCTTGTGACATACGTACAGTAAACACCGGCATGGCTGCTTCTATGGGATCTATATTACTTGGAGCGGGAACAAAAGGAAAGAGATCTTCACTGAGATTTTCTAAAACTATGTTGCACCAAAGTTCGGGTGGTTTTAGAGGAAATATACAGGATGCAGAGATTGATATGGCTGAGTGGAAAAAGCTAAACCAGACTCTTTTTGATCTGCTGGGAGAATATTGTGGGAAGCCTGCTAAGACAGTATTGAAAGATGCATCAAGAGATCTTTGGTTATCATCGCAAGAAGCTTTGGAATATGGAATCATTGATGAGATTGTAAAGAATAAAAAGAAATAATCGGGGGAGTAATATGAATAATTTAGATAAGAAATATCAGGATCTCCTCCAGGACATTATTGACAATGGTGTTACCAAAAGTGATAGGACAGGTACTGGAACCATTTCAGTATTCGGTAGACAAATCCGTCACAAAATGAGTGAAGGATTTCCATTACTTACAACCAAGAAAATGGCTTGGAAAACTATGGTGACCGAGTTGTTATGGTTCCTTCGTGGGGATACAAACATCAAATACCTTGTTGATAATGATTGTCATATTTGGGATGGCGACGCATATAAGAGATACCACACTACAATGAACAATGATGACTACATTGAAAATTGGGTTGAGCCAGGAAAGGAACGAGAAGAAGCTAGAAAAAATAAAGGAAGTAACGGATATACGAAAGAAGAATTTATCAACGAAATCAAAACAGATGATGAGTTTGCTAAAACGTGGGGAGAATTAGGGCCAATTTATGGTAAGCAATGGAGAAGTTGGAATACCAAACAATTTGAAAGTTTAAACGATGGTAACCTTGGATATAGATACAACGATTTTCCAATAGACCAAATCCAAAACCTAATTAACGACCTTAAAACAAACCCAGACTCAAGACGATTAATGGTCAGTGCTTGGAATGTAGGTGAATTAGACCAAATGGTTCTTCCACCTTGTCATTATGGATTTCAAGTTTATACAAGAGAGTTGAGTTTAGAAAGGAGATATAACATATGGTTCAATAACAATTATGAAACTGGTATGGAAAGATTCTTTGACCCTAATAATTTACCTGATTTTGATAACTCATATTATACACCAACCCCAACAAGAGCAATCTCTTTAATGTGGAATCAACGTTCAGTAGATACATTCTTAGGTTTACCATTCAACATTGCATCTTATGGTTTATTACTTGAAATCATTGCTAAAGAAGTTAATATGGTACCTGATGAATTGATTGGTAACTTAGGGGATACTCATTTGTACCTGAATCATATTGAGCAAGCTAAAGAACAGATCGGTAGGAAGTTAACATTGGGAGAAAGAAGACAGATGGTTACGCAGGAAATGTTTGACCGAATTTATACAGGGGGGAGTCCAGACACCTTATCTCATTCAGAGATTGATCAATTTAATGTTCCTAAAAATACAAGAGAGCCATTTAAGTTGCCCGAATTGAAAATTGGAAAGCTGGTAAAATGGAAGGAAGGTAGTTGTTTACCAAATTATTCGGTATCCGATTTTACGATTGAGAACTACCAATCACATCCATCAATCAAAGCACCTTTGAGTAACTAATGCAGGACGTCAAAATAGTTCATTTCAAAAGTAATTCACAGAAACTAGAGTCTTGGATTGCAATGCTCGGGGAAGATGTTATAGGTCACATCTACATGTCACTAGAAGATAAGAACAAAATTAAATTCCTAGATGCATGGGTGCATGAAGATTATCGAATGAAAGGAATATTTAGAAAACTATGGGACACCAGGTGGGACTACGTGAAAGAAAAGTACCAGGGACACACCGTGTATGCTTGGTGCAGACCTTCATCCCTCCCATTGCTTTTAGAAAAAGGATTTGATGCAGGTGTAACCTGCACATACGTTGAAAAAATTATAGAATAAGACACAAGATAAAAATTAAACAATGGAAGCAAAAAAATTTATAAGGGTTTTCTCAGTCTTTCCTGGAGTAGGTAAGACCCACTTCTATAATCAGAACAAAGAGAACACAAGAGACTCTGATTCTTCAACTTTCGATAAGTCGGAATTCCCACAAAATTATATAGCTCACATCAAAGAACTATTAGAGGATGAAACAATCGAACACATTCTAGTTTCGTCACATAAAGCGGTAAGGGATGCTTTGGTTGAAGCAGGGATCAATTTTGTTCTTATTAAGCCACACCACAATTTAAAGCAGGAATACCTTAGAAGATATCAGGAGAGAAAAAGTCCTCAAGCTTTCATTGATCTAATAGACAGAATGTGGGATGATTGGTTGACTGAAATTGACGGGGAGAATGGGAGATACCACAAATACACACTTAGCGGAGAAACTCTTTACTTGGGCAGCGTTTTTGAAAGCTGGACTAAAGACGATACCAAAGTGACATATCCGGATTAAATAAAATAAAACGTGGAAAACTACTACATCAACGTCAAAATTTCTGGTGGTAAATCAGAAATTAACGAGGTTTTAAGTCTTCTTGCCAAGATCCAGCACCTCGGATCTGTAGGGGCAACCTGCACAATACCAGTCACCGTCGACGGAGACGGATCAGGTCAGCTGAGGTTTCAAACCTTAGAAACTGATGAAAATTGGATCGACAAATTTCAGCTGGAGTCTTTCAAGGATCAGGTAGACTCTGGAGCAGAAAAAACAGAAAACCACTGGATAGGAGAATAACTAAAAATGAAAACTATATTAAAGAACTACATTGGACACGTAGAAAGTCCAAACCCTCATGGAACAGTGGGCTATCTAGAACCAGTATTCGAAGGTCAAGAAGGTGGATACGGAACTATAAGTATGAAACTCTACACTTCCTTCATCGAAACTTCTCCCCGGAGGGTTTCTTCCATCTCGGACAAAGAAGCTATGCAAGACATTCAAGCACTTCACGGGATTGATCCTTCTTCAATGATAAGATCTGTGTTAGAGAATCAGATGGATCAGGGAATAGAGAAAGAAATTTTGACGGCGATGAGGTCAGAAGCAGACAGAAACTGGAGAGGAGAATGGACCAAATTTCAGACACTTGCAAACAGATGGTTTGGATATGAACCTAAGATGACCTGGCAGGAGAGAGATGGAAGCCTACTCCGAAGCCTAGTGATTACTGCCAATTTGATGCTTTCAAAAACTAGAACAGGAGGAACTCCATTCGTCATAGTTAACGGGGCAGTAGGATCCTGGATTCAGGACCTTCCTGAATTTATTTCAGCAGAAATTTCTGATATTCATAGATCCGGAGGTGCCTGCGTAGTTGGGAATCTTATGGGAAGAATAGAAGTTATTGTTGATCCGTATTTGTCATTTAATGAGAGGAAAATTGTCATGGGGATTAAACCCGATGTGACTACCAATGCAAGAATTTTCATGATTGAAAATCCAGATGACGAGCTTACATTCAAGCATATTTACGAGGGGTTGCATAAAGTTAAAAATACCCTGACTAAAAGATATGGAATCAAAACAATTCCCTCCCAGAGCTACCTCACGATCAGCTTTGCAGAGCCAGGAAAGAAACATAATCTGTTTACACACATATTATCTAGAACTTTCAAGAAATGATTGAAAAAAACCAATTTATTAAATTAACAGGCCCGAATTCTTTACCGGTTTACGTGAATCCGCAGTTTATAGGATCAATCTCGTCGGAGAATAACATAACACACATATCTATGATATTCCTTAATTATAATTTCATAGATGTTATCGAATCTCCTGATGAGATTATAAAAATCATCAATAAGTCTAGTGGATTTACAATTAAAACTAAATAGAATCGTCTAATTTTTTTAATTATCGATATCTATGATTAATATTGTGGATATCGATAATTAAAAAATAGATGAAAGAAAATAGTAAGGAAAAACCGGAGATCGGCGTGATTATAGGGAGATTCCAGGTTCATGATCTTCACGAAGCTCATAACAATCTGATTGCTACCGTGGTTGCCAACCACAAAAAAGTTATTCTATTTCTTGGGGTTTCTCCCGTTATGGGAACAACCAAAGATCCATTAGACTTTACCGCTAGAAAATTAATGATTCAGGAATATTATCCTGAAATTAATATTGCTCCACTGCCTGATCATAGATCGGACTCAGCATGGAGTAAAATGATAGACAATAGGATTAGAGAAATTTTTCCTATCGGGTCTGTCGTATTGTATGGAGGCAGGGATTCATTCATACCGTATTATCACGGATCTTTCAGTGTTGCTGAATTGGAACAAACTATCTATATCTCAGGAACAGAGATTAGAAAACAGGTATCTGAAGAGATTAAGAGCTCACCACTTTGGAGGGCGGGTGCAATCTATCAGGCCTATAACCAATATCCAGTTTCATACCAGACCGTAGACATCGCCTGCCTTGGATCTCAGGGACATAGGATTCTACTATGCAGAAAGCCTACAGAGGATAAATTTAGATTTGTTGGTGGATTTGTAGATCCAAGAGACCCCTCATTGGAGCATGCAGCAAGAAGAGAATTTATGGAGGAAACCGGCGGAAATGGTGAAATTTCGGATCTTAAGTATCTTGGAAGCTTTAGAGTTGATGATTGGAGATACAAGAAAGGAAGAGATAAAATTATGACCGCCTTGTTTATAGGCGAAATGGTTTTTGGAACACTTAGTCCCTCGGATGACATTTCGGAACTGCACTGGATCGGAATGTCAGAATTTAAAAAAGATGGATTTATCGATGCGAGCATCGTTCACGAGCATATCCCGTTAGCAAAAAGAGTACTAGAAGAAACATCAAAATAAAATGGAAAATATCATAGTTAAAACGGATTCCTACAAGGCATCCCACGGACCACAGTATCCTCCCGGAACAACAAAAATCATCTCTTACCTAGAGAGCAGAGGAGGGGAATATCCAGAGACAGTTTTCTTTGGACTCCAATATATTCTTAAGAAGCATCTAACTGGTGTACTTGTTACCCAAGAAAAATTAGAATTCGCTAAAGAATTCTGGAAAAGCCACTTCGGAAATGATATCTTTAAGGCCGATATGTGGCAGCACATTATCGATCATCATGGTGGTAAGCTTCCTATCAGAATTAAGGCAGTTCCAGAAGGAACGGTCGTTCCAGTAAAGAATGCTCTAATGACCATTGAAAACACAGATCCTGTTTGTTTTCCATTGACAAATTTCTTGGAAACAATCTTGATGCAGATCTGGTATCCTATTACTATCGCTTCCAATTCAAGGGAGATCAAGAAGACAATTTTGAAAGCTCTAAACGAGACTGGGGATGCTTCAACAATTGACTTTAAGCTGCACGACTTTGGTTACCGCGGAGTTTCTTCTAGCGAGACTGCTGCAATCGGAGCAGCATCACATTTGGTTAACTTTATGGGAACAGACACAGTTGCTGGTATCATCCTGGCAATGGAATACTACCATGCTGGAATGGTTGGATTCTCAATCCCTGCATCAGAACATTCTACAATTACCTCTTGGGGAAAAGAAGGAGAGACTGAGGCGTATAAAAATCTTCTAGAAGTCTATCAGGATGGTTTGGTTGCTTGCGTTTCTGACTCCTTCGACATCTATAATGCCTGCGGAAATATCTGGGGAACCCAGTTGAAAGACATGGTAACAAATCGAGATGGTAAATTGGTCATCCGTCCCGACTCCGGAGATCCAGTAGAGGTTAACAGAAAGCTTCTCCATATCCTTTGGGATAAGTTTGGTGGATCTGTCAATGAGAAAGGATATAAAGTTTTGCATCCTACAGTCGGCCTGATACAAGGGGATGGAATCGACCATGAGATGGTAAAAAGAATCATTCAGATGATGAAGGAAGAAGGATTTTCTGTAGACAATATGGCATTTGGATCAGGAGGAGGTCTTCTTCAAAAGTTCGACCGAGATACCCTGAAGTTTGCGATCAAGTGCTCTTGTGCAGTTATTAACGGTGAAGAGGTAAATGTTCAAAAGGATCCCATCACTTCCAGTGGAAAGAAATCTAAAGCAGGTAGATTGAAATTGGTTTACTCTAATGGATTTTATAGAACAGCTTCTTCTAAGGAAGATGCAGACTTCGAATCTCTAGAGGACTCAATGATTACTGTTTTCGAAAACGGGGATTTACTTGTAGACGATGATTTTGAAACGATCCGAAATAGAGCAGGAATTTCCAACTAAATTAATGTGAGCAAAGAAAGATACAATCAGATAATTGATGAGGCGTATGCCTTGTTTTTTAGCGAAGCTTCTATGATTAAGGAAGCATACGAATGTGGTGATATACTAGGATCACAACCTTATATTGATGCAATGTTCAGCAATCCAGAGCAATTGGTAATCTTGGATAAAGACGAATTTGTCAATCTGATTAAAACCCATTATAGGCTTAACAGTGAATGGAAAAAATGGGGTCTAGAGATAGAAGAGAGAGAATTGGAATGGAAAGAAAGGATTCAGTGGGTTATGAAGAATACAGATGTTGAATGGGAGAACCTATACATTACAGAGGAAGTTTATAAACCAACCACACCGACCAAATTAGTTACGTTGAAATACAAAGGTGAAACGATAGAAAGTTATGCGTAAAGTCATGCCAGGTAAATTAAAAAAGATAAGATGGATCAGGAAAGAAACGAATTTTTAGAAATAAATGGTCTCTATTGGGAGAGCGAAACCCATGAGTGGTTCCACGATAAGATTGGAACGAATTATGCTCAGACCGATAATGGACTTCATAAAGACGCTTTGAAGAACATATTCTGTTTTATCGTAAGAGATAAAGAAACTGGAGAATATAACAGGGTAGTAATGGATTCTGACGCAAATGAAATCATCTACAGTTCAAAGAGCGTGGAAGAAGTTGGCGGATTTATTGATAAACTCAAGGTAAGTAAAAGATTTAACATAAAATAAAATGATAAACTGGATCAAAAGACTCTTCAAAAAAGAAAAAAAAGCGGGGTCGAAACCACAACACATCAAAGAGAGTGGTAACACTGCTTCTACTATAAGCGGGGAACAAAATAATATAGCAACCCAAACAGTTCCAGCGGGTTATAAAAACACGGCATCGGGAATATACTCTGTTATTGGTGGTATAACAAAAGAAACCTCAAAACCTAAACCTGAATTAGGAAGACAGACACCATCCCAGTCACGAAGAAGCTCAGAATCTGACGATTCCAGTGATCTTCTAAATCCTATGAATCCAATCAGTCCAGTGAATCCAATCAGCCCAATTTGGCACTTTTATAGTAGCCCAGTGCACCACGACTCAAGTCACGACTCAGAAAGTAGCTGGGACAGTTCCAGTCATGATTCTGGGAGCAGTCATGATTCTGGAAGTAGCTGGGACAGTTCCAGTCATGATTCTGGGAGCAGTTATGATTCTGGAAGTAGCTGGGACAGCTCATCAGACTCGTCAAGTTTTGACTCGACAAGCAGCTTTGACTAATGCAAGAAGAATATAATCCATACTGCCCAGTATGCTCCGCCTGCGGGGAGCAAGGGTGCTGCTCACCCCTCTCCTGCCAGATGACAGAAGGCTGTCATTACCCTACTAGCTATCTGGCGGATCTAAAATTTGGATATGCGATGAACGAGTGGGTCCAAAAGAATCTTTTGGACGAGAAACTTATTCCAAAAGAATTGATAGAGAAGTATAACCAACAATGGGAAAAAGACTATGATTTTTTTTACAAGCAAGAAAAAAGAGACGACGAATCCTTCCCATTGGGGGAACGAAAAGATATGGATTGAGAAGTGCATAGATTCTTGCCAAACTAGAAAGCAAATCTCAAGCATGTATCAGCTTATTTCACTTTATGACAACAAGTACAAAAATGAGATTGATCCGGATTTGCTCTGGCATATTGTAAGAAACCTTCATAGAAAAAGAGAAGATAAATGGGAAGAAATACTTAAGAAAGAATTAGAAAAATGAAAAAAATAACATTAGCAATTTTGGTAGCTTTGATTTTTCAAAGTTGCTCAGAAAACTACTCCAATGGAGAAAGGGTAGGATTTGTAACCAAGTTCTCGCAAAGAGGAATCATCTATAAGTCTTGGGAAGGCGAGTTAAACTTAACCCAGACCGGTATGAACACTAGCTCACTTTTCGATTTCTCCGTCGATAACGACCACGAGGACGAGAGGGTAATTAAGACACTAGACTCTGCGGCAAATTTTGGATGGAAAGTTAAGATTGTCTACCACGAAACATTTGGATTCAACTGGTTCTCAAACAGAGGTGAAACCAACCACTTTGTTAAGAGCGCAGTTATCTTAGACAAGAATCCAATGCAGAATGTATTTGGAGGTAAGAAAGACGAAGTTCATGGGAAGGTTATTGACACCATCTATGTTGTAATTGATAGAACTAAATAAGATGAGCCAAACAGAGTATCATATAGGAAAATTAGTCCCTGTCGATCTTCAAGGACTTCCTCTTGAAAAGATGTGTCAAAAAATCTGTCAGGAGAAGGGGGTTATTGAAATTAGTTCCTTGTACGAATCCTGGGAGGAGCAGGTAAAGTATGATTTTTATGACCAATATTATGTTGTAGATGGGGTTATCTATTCTCTGCAGGATCACACTGAGGGAAGTGATGAAAGCCACTTTATGAACATGAGAAGAGAATCAGATGGAACTATCCACTTCGTCACCCAGTTCTACAACGGGGGAACCTGCCTATCTGAGATGGTAGAAGATGGGATTAGTAGGATGAATAAAAACAACGCTAACGAATATAAAGAATAAAAATGAAAATAATATCTAAGATTAAATCCCTGGTCAGGAAAAAGAAAAATTTAAATTCTGTATTTTTTTCCCCTTTAAATGGGCTAGATGATAACTTCTTGTTTGATTTCAAGAACTACCAGTCGCAGTATACAGATTCTCCTATGAACTCGTTTATTAGTACAGGGATTTCTGTAGGTGGAGATGACAATCCAGGCAGCTCGCAAAGTCCAAGTAAAAAAATAGCTGTAAAGCCCAAGGATGTTTTGAACGAGCTAGAAACTATTCCAACCCCTTGGACCTTATCCAACCTGGATGACAAGATCGAGGTCTTAAAGTATAAGGCAGATCTTATCACACAGCACTACAGCAAAAGAGAGGTTCAAGGTCTAATCGAAAGACTTGAGAACAGAAAGAAGTGGGACAAGTTCAAAAACTTCTTTCAGGAATTTCAAAATACTACAGACGAAAAGATCGATGACTTGCTAGAAAAGTATGATCTGGTCATGAAGACCTCAGACCTGTTTATTCCCGAATTTCCCGATGATGCAATTGCAGTCATGAAGAAATACACGAACAATATGAAAAAGCTCTGTCAGAAGAAGCCTGTATTTTACGTCATCGCAGAACCTGATAAGTTTAAAAAGGCTTACGAGAAGAGAGATCCTATTCTTTTAGTTCAGAGTCCATTTGGATTTTATTGGCAGATCTTGGGAGCTTGGGATAAAGAGATGATTTTATTATCTGAACTATAATGGATAGCAATCTAAAACAAATTTTAGAAGAGTTTGAATCTCTCAAGGGGCAGTTCGTTATCACCAGTGGTTGGAAAATTGAAAGACTGGTTGCAATAGGTTCTGACGATCAGGATTACTACTGGATTACATACAACGGAAGGAAGATGACCTGGAACACTTGCGTTGGCCGGGTTATGCCTCTAAAGGGTCACTTAAGAGATAATGATTACCTAGAATTATGCCGATTGGCAAGGCTTAATCATTTTGATCAAATTGGTGTATGGTGTGGTAAAAATGAAGAGGATACCAAGAAGTTCAACGATGCACATAAAGTAGAAATGGCCTCGGTTAAAGAACCAGATCGTTTCTTAACCCCAATCCACTGGGATATAGTTTAAGATGGAAGATTCTAATCCAGAGGAAGAATAAGATTAGATTTTTTGAATATTTAGTATTAAAAGGATTTAGTAAAAATATACCCTAAGATATTTTTCCCAGATCGGACATATCTAAAAAATGTTGATTTAGA
>Ga0247723_1002112_pt1 | contig 10901 bp, 14 predicted proteins | sample MSEWelMarce5H_FC_FD_189079 | JGI IMG/M metagenome (GOLD analysis project Ga0247723, IMG submission 189079) | Subsurface sediment microbial communities from gas well in West Virginia, United States - MSEEL Well Study Marcellus 5H_FC | ecosystem: Environmental > Terrestrial > Deep subsurface >...
TTGGTGGTGGTGGGTCTGGAGTTGCAAATGGCGGAATTCCGGGCGGTTCTGGTGCTAATTCAGTTTTTGGTCCAATAACTTCCACTGGTGGTGGTGGCGGTGGTAGTGATTTAACCAATAACGCACAAACTGGTGGTTCAGGTGGCGGTGGTGCTTCTGCATTTTATGGCGCAAGACCCGGAGCTGCTGGCACTTCTGGTCAAGGCAATGCTGGTGGAAATGGTGCAGCCGCTGGATTAACAATGAGTGGCGGTGGCGGTGGTGGTGCAGGCGCAGTTGGCGGTAACGGTAATGTAAGCCTTCAAAGCGGTAACGGTGGCAATGGTGCGTCTACATCAATAACTGGCACATCACAAACTTTTGCTGGTGGCGGTATTGGTGGCTGGGATGACAGGGGCGCCATAAGTGCTGGAACACCCGGAACTGGTGGTGGTGGTGGAACATTTACCGCCGGTGGCACTAACACAGGTGGTGGTGGTGGCGCTGGTGGTGGAAGTGCTTATCAAATTGCTGGGGGTAACGGTGGTTCAGGAATTGTTTTTATATCCGTTCCAACCGCAAGTTATTCAGGAACATCTACTGGTTCACCCACAGTAACCACAAACGGTTCTAATACAGTATTAAAGTGGACTGGCAACGGTTCTTACACGGCATAAATATGGCACATTTTGCAAAACTTGACGATAACAACATTGTTGTAGATGTTAACGTGGTTAACAATGACACAATAAATAATTTATCTTTTCCTGAAAGTGAGCCAGTTGGCATAGCTTTTCTAACGGAATGGTCAGGCGGCTACACAAAATGGAAACAAACTAGCTTTAATAAATCATTTAGAAATGTATTTGCTGGAATTGGCTTTCATTACACCCCAGTTGGTGACGTATTTTATGAACCAAGGCCCAGCGATAAAAACGGCGTTTTATGTAATAGCTGGACGTTAGATGAAAATAAATGGATTTGGGTGCCGCCAAAACCCAAACCTGATAGCGGTATTTATCATTGGAATGAACCAACCCAACAATGGGTAATTGAGCCTACATTGCCTTCAGGAACAATTGATACAACAATATTATGAGCCATCCAATCGTAAAATTAGGAGCAGTCGGTAACATTTATAGCCGACAAATGCACTTTCAAAAAGCTGGTGATATTGAAATGGGACATACCCATCAATTTGACCATTTAACGCTATTGGCTACTGGCAAACTACAAGTAACGGTAGAAGGTGTTATTTCTAATTTTGATGCACCTCACATGATTTATATTCATAAAGATAAAAACCATGAATTAGTGGCTTTAGAAGATAACACCGTTGCCTATTGTATTCATCCAATTAAAGATTCAGACGGTAATATTATTAGTATAGACATGGTCCCAACTGGAGTGATACCAAATGATTAACACACAAAACATATTCTTTAAAATAACATGAGTGACATGAACCCTATCGACTTAGTAGAGTACGGCAAACTGGTCAATGCTGTTGAGAACTTAGAGCACAAAGTAAACTCAATGGATAACGACATTAAACGATTAGTGGCTATGGCAGAGCGTAGTAAAGGTTCTCTGTGGGCTTTGATGGGTGTTGCCTCAGTTGCTGGTGCGTTCATCAGTTATATTTCTGAAATGGTATTTAGAAGGTAACCATGCGCTCACATTCAGTAGGTAAGAATTTAGTAGCAAACACGAAGACTACATTGTTTACTGTCCCAACACGAAACATAGCATTGTGGAGACTGTTGTATGCTTTTAATAATACTGCTTCAGCTAAGACATTTAGTTGCTGGTGGTACGATAAAAGTGAAGATGTTGAAGTAGCGATTGCTTCTGCTTATCCATTGTCTTCTAAAACATTCTTTTTACTTGGTGATGGTAACTATGTTGCTTTAGACGAAGGTGATGAGATTCGAGCCATGTCTGAAACAGGTTCTACCACTACTGTTGTTATTACGGTAGAGCTAGACGCTAGGTCAACCGTACAGAACTTTGCATAAATGCCACTCAAATCAGGTAAATCACAAAAGACTATCTCTGCGAATATTCGTAAAGAGATGAAGGCTGGTAAGCCACAGAAACAGGCTATCGCAATCGCTTTATCCAAAGCTGGACAATCTAAACCCCAACCCAAGAAAAGGAAGTAATCATGCCAATGGTCAAAGACAAAAAGTTCCCTTATACCGCTAAGGGTAAGAAAGAAGCTAAGTCCTATGCAATGAAGACGGGAGCTAAGATGACTACTCCTAAAGCTAAACCAGCTAAGAAGATGGGGTCGATGCGTGGCTACTAAACCCGGATTGTACGCAAATATCGCAGCCAAGAAAAACCGTATCAAGGCTGGCTCAGGTGAAAAGATGCGTAAAGTAGGTTCTAAAGGCGCTCCTACGGCTAAAGACTTTAAGGATGCTGCTAAGACAGCAAAGAAGAAATAATGCCAAAGAAAGCGTTTCAGAACCCGGAAGGTGGTCTCAATCAAAAAGGGCGAGACTACTACAACAAAACTACAGGTTCTAAGCTCAAGCCGCCAGTGTCTGCTAAGGAGGCTGCAAAGTCGCCTAAAGCGGCTGGACGGCGTAAGAGCTTTTGCGCTAGGATGGGCGGTGTTGCTGGTCCGATGAAGGACGAAAAGGGTAAACCAACCCGTAAAGCACTAGCATTAAAAAAGTGGGATTGTTAAAAAAACACTTGCTTTTTATGCAAAAGTATGATACACTAGGAAAAATATGGCACTGAAAAACTACTTAGACCTTACAAACGAAGTGTTAATCCGACTGCGTGAGCCAGAGGCTTCCTCAGTGTCGGATAACGCCTATGTCAAACTCATTGCAAAGTATGTAAACGATTCTAAGCGTCAAGTGGAAGATGCTTATAACTGGAACGCTCTTTCAGAGACTTTATCTGCCACCACTTCTGCTGACATCTTTAACTATGTCTTAACAGGCACAGGTCAACGCTTTCGTGTTATTGATGTCTTAAACGACACAAGCAATGTTGTCATGCGAAACGCTACTACTCGTTGGATGAACGAACAATTTTTAATCGCTAATGCAGCACAAGGTTCTCCTCATTACTATAACTTTAATGGTACAAATACTGACGGTGATACTCAGGTAGATTTATACCCTGTCCCTAACGGTGTGTACAATATTCGTTTTAACGTAATTAGACCACAAGTTGAACTGGTAGCCAGTGCCGACAAACTATTAGTTCCACATGAACCTGTCATCCTTGGTGCATTGGCAAGAGCGCAAGCAGAACGTGGCGAAGATGGCGGTGTTCAGTCTGCTGAGACATACGCACTATTTAAACAAAGTCTTGCTGACGCTATTGGTTTAGAGTCTGCCCGATACTTTGAAGAAGAAGCGTGGTACAGCGTATAATGGCTGGACAACTACAAACTTCCTCGATTGCAGCACCGGGCTTTTACGGTCTCAATCTTCAAGAGTCAAGCATTACGCTGTCTTCTGGATTTGCATTAAAAGCACAGAACTGCGTAATTGACCGCTATGGTCGTATTGGTGCAAGACGGGGCTGGACTCCGCTGAACGCTACGAATACCGACTTAGGTTCTAATCCGATTGAAGCAATGATGGAGGTCGTAGATGGCGGAAGCAATACAATTATATCGGCTGGCAATAACAAGTTATTCACTGGTCGCACAACACTTACACAACGTCTTGTCCGAAATGCAGACAATTCAGCAAACGCTACTTACACGATAACTGCTAATAACTGGCAGATGGCTGCAATGCCATACGGAGATGTCAATGACTTTCAGCCTCACGCTTATTTAGCACAGGCTGGACATCCAATGTTGGTGTGGCATGAGTTACCTGTTTCTGGTGGAGACCCTCACGACCACGATAGCGGTACTTTTGGCTTTCAACAGATTGGCGATGTAGGCACATTACCTACTAACCACAGTACAGCAACATTTAAGCCTAATGCAGTATTGTCTGCCTTTGGTCGTATCTGGGTTGGTAACATTGCTGGTGATACTCAGACAGTATACTTTAGTGACTTACTTCGTGGCTCTGACTTTACTGTAGGGTCAGCAGGTTACTTAAACCTACAAGAAGTATTCCCTAATGGCGATAACATTGTTGCTATCGCAGCACACAATGGATTCTTGGTTATCTTTGGTCGTAATAATATTGCTATCTACGCTAATCCGATTGATACAGGTAGCTTAGTATTACAAGATATTATCTATAATGTAGGATGTATTGCTCGTGATTCAGTTCAGAATATTGGCACAGACATTCTGTTTTTATCTGATGGTGGTGTTCGTAGTTTGGCTCGTGTAATTCAAGAGAAGTCACTGCCAATGAACGACATCTCTAAGAATGTTCGTGATGACTTAATGGGTAACGTGTCTTCCGAAGCAGACTTAGGAAAGATTAAAAGTATTTATTACGATAGAGATGCAATCTATTTATTGTCTTTACCTACAACACGCTTTGTGTATTGCTTTGATACTCGCTCACGTCTACAAGACGGTTCAGCTAGGGTTACTATTTGGGACAGTTTACAACCTAAGTCATTTTGTATTACTCAGGCTAAAGAATTATTGATTGGACAGACATCATACATTGGTAAGTACTTTGGACATTCTGACAACGGTTCATCTTATCGTTTACAGTATTTCACTAACTACTTTGACTTTGATGCCTCTACAAAACTAAAGATTTTAAAGAAGATTGGTTGGGTGTTAATTGGCGGCACGAACCAGTCTGTCGCTGTTAAGTGGGGTTTTGACTACACTGAAGGTTATCAAGGAGCTACCTATGTTCTTGATACAGCAGTCGTTTATGAATACGGTATAGGCGAGTATAACATTGCTGAATACAGCTCAGGTATTGTTCTTGATAGATTCTCCATCAATGCTGGCGGTCAAGGGGCTATCATGCAACTAGGATTAGAAGCAGACATTAACGGCAATCCAGTGTCAATACAGAAGATTGATGTGGCTGTCAAAGCAGGTAAAACAATAGTTTAAGGATAGATAATGGCAAATTATAGTAAAGCAACTAATTTCACAGCTAAGGATACCTTACCAACAGGCAACGCTGGTAAGATTATCAAAGGCACTGAAATCGATAACGAGTTCACAGCGATTGCTTCTGCGATTACTTCTAAAGCTGACAGCAATAGCCCTGCATTTACAGGAACACCCACTGTACCTACTGCGTCATTAGGTACAAATACTACTCAGGCTGCAAGCACAGCATTTATTAAAGCTGCTATTGATGCTTTGCTTCCTACGGGTGTTGTCTGTATGTGGTCTGGTGCTATTAGTTCTATCCCTACTGGATGGTACTTATGTGATGGTACAAACAGTACTCCCGACCTTCGTGGTAAGTTTATTATCGGTGCTGGAGCTACTGATGCTTCTATAACAGCTAAAGCTGGCGCAAGTGTAACAGGTTCTATTTCAGGCACTACACTTACTGTTTCAGCAGTTGCTTCTGGTGGTGTTGTTTCTGTCGGAGATATAGTAAGCCACGCTTCTATATTAGAAACAGCAACTATTAGTGGACTAGGTACAGGCACTGGTGGCACAGGTACATACACATTAACGTATACTGGTTCAACAGCTTCGTTCACAGGTTCTATTTCAGGTACAACTTTAACAGTAACTGCTGTAGCTTCTGGCACGATTATTACTGGTCAAGTATTAACTGGAAATAGTGCCACATCTGGAACAACTATTTCATCACAGTTGACAGGAACTACTGGTGGTGTTGGTACATATACTGTAAGTATTTCTCAAACTCGTGCAAGTGGTGATTTTACAGGAACATATACTTTAGCAAGTACTACACTAAGTGTTTTATCAACTGTAATGACAGTCACCGATGTAGCTTCTGGTACTCTAAGTATTGGACAATTCCTAACTGGAACTGGTGTTGCATTTAGTACTTCAATTACGGCATTTGGTACTGGTTCTGGAAATACAGGAACTTATACACTAAGTTCTGCTCAATACTTCGCAAGCACTACCGTTACTGCATCTGCTGGAACAGTTACTGTAGGGGCTACTGGTGGTTCTAAAGACGCTTCTGTTGTAAGCCATACCCACACTGCGTCCATAACAGACCCAAATCATGCTCATTTTCTTGCAAATACAGACCAAACAACAGCAGGGACATCCTCTACTTTAACAACTTCTAATTTCATGAATAAAGGAAGTACATATACTGGAAATTATGAATCCTATGCTTTACAAGGTTCAGCAACCGCTGCAACTCTAGGGTTAACAAGTTCTTCATCTACTGGTATTTCAGTTACCAATGCTTCAACAGGTTCTAGCGGTACAAACGCTAACTTACCTCCATACTATGCACTTGCATATATTATGAAGGCATGATGAAAGTACCTGTCGTCATTCGTGAAGACTATACCATGTTGTTAGAACTCCATGCAGATTTAATATGGTTTCATACAGATGTTCGTAAATGGACACCGACAGTTAAATCAAAGTATTTAAAAGATTTAAATTTATTACAACACTTAGTCTCGGTTCCTTTAGTTGCTATGATAGAAGAAACAAATACTAAGTTAGCAAAGTTTAGTAAAACAATAGGTTTTAAGTTTACACAACCTTCTTTAGGGCAGGATAATAAAATGTATCATATATATAGTAGGAGTCTATAATGGGTCAATTTGTTGCTCCAATACTCAGTATTGGCGGTGGTTTAATATCAGGCGGTAAAGCCGCTGACGCTGCTAGAGGACAAGCAGAGGCTTTGAGGGCTGCTGCTGAACGTGCCTCAGCGATGGCGCAGTTCAAGCCAATGGGTATGACTACTCGGTTTGGTACTTCAGCCTTTACTCCAGAAGGACAAGGAAGTTATACTCTTTCTCCAGAGTTAAAAGCTATCCAAGACCGTCTATTTTCCGCTACTGGTCAATATGACCCAACACAAGTTGGGACGGCTGCACAGCCGCTGTACGGTGGCGCTCAGTCTCTGTTTAATCTTGGTCAACAGTATTTAGCCACTTCGCCTGAAGCAGCATCACAGCAGTATATGGCTAATCAACAGGCTTTATTACAACCATCCAGAGCAGCAGATTTTGCTAGGTTACAAGCTACTAACTATGGTCGTGGTACAAGCGGTTTGGCTGTCAATACAGGTACGGGTGGCGCACCGTCTAATCCAGCAGCACAAGCATTGTTTAATGCTCAAGCTCGTCAAGACTTAGAATTAGCTGCGAGAGCAGACCAAGCGGCAATGGACAGAGCTAAATTTGGTGCTGGTTTGTTTGGTACAGGTGGCGAGTTGCTTGGACAAGTTCCTGCACTAACAACCGCTGGTTACAGACCACTTGGCGCACAGTTAGAACTGTTAGGTACGACAGAGAAACTAGGACAACAACCTTTCTTGTTGTCTCAAGACTTGGCAGACAGATACTCTCAAGCAGGTGCAAGAGCAGGTCAACTATATCTACAACCACAAGCTGCTGCTGCACAGGCATATAGCAAGTATCAAGGCTATAGCCCACTCGGTACAGCCCTTAGCGGTGCTGGTTCTGCTTTTGGTGGCGGAGGCGGTGGCGGAGCAGGAAGCAGTTGGTTTAGTAGTTTGTTTGAGAGTGGTCCAGAAAGATTAGCGTAAGGAAAAATCATGGCAGAAATCGTAGGTAGTTTATTCGGAGTATCTCCTGAGCAGTTAATGCGTCAGCGTCAAGCTACAGATGCGTCTAATGCTTTTCGTTATGCACAGCTTGACCCCTTACAACAAGCTCAAATGTCTATTTATCAAGGCGGCGCTGGTCTAGGTCGTGCTGTAGGAGGCTTACTTGGCGGAGACGCTGAATTAGAGCGTGTGTCTAAGATTAAACAACTGTCTTCACAGTTTGATTTAACTACAGCACAGGGCGCTCGACAGTTTGCTCAAGCATTACAACCTTTTGCTCCTCAAGAAGCAATGATGGCTGTCCGTGAAGCAGACCGCATTGAACAAGCTGGGCTTGGTCGTCAGAAGACTGCAGCAGATATTCAGAGAACTGAAAGTCTGGTAGCTAAAGAGGAGTTGTCAGCAGCTCAAGAAGAAAGACTAAGAAAAGAATTATCTGCACTTCCTCCCGGAGCAACAGAGCAACAGATTCTGAGTGTTGTAACTAAGTATGGTTCTCCTGATAAGATTCTACAAGTATTAACACAATCACAAGACAGACGGGCTAGAATTGCTGCCGCTGCTGCTGGTAGAACTGAAGCGCCTCCAAAACCACTATCAGCTAGTTTACAAAAGAGTGAAGACAAAGATATTGAGGCTATTGATACTTACTTAGCACAAGGTGAAGCACTTAAACCATCTATTTTGAATTTAACTCCAGATGCTAAGGGTGTGCGTACATTAGAATTAGGACCTGCAAAGAACGCTAAATACATTGCTCAAAACGCACTAGGTAACTCTACTCCTGAAAGTCGTGCATACGAGGCATTAAAGTCTGCCGTTGACACAGCAGTTAATTTACAAGTTAGTGCTGAAAAAGGTGTACAAACCGACAAGGACGTACTGCGTTTTGCTAATGCGTTAATTGCAGCTTATGGTCGTAACGACACTAACGCTACGCTTGAGGCTTTGAAGCGATATAATGAGTCTCTTGAAAAAGCAAAGACTCGTACAGAAGCTCGTGTTGACCAGCGCCGTGTATCTCAAAAAGTTGAACCATTGTTTGGCGGTCAGCAACGACCTGCACCAACTCAACCAGAAAAACCAGCTACTGCTAAAACACGAACACTCAAGTCAGGTGTTGTCGTAACTATTGAGGATTAATAATGCCTAAGTATACAATTAATGGTGTAGTTTATAACTCACCAACAGAATTGTCAGATTCAGATTTAGAAGAATTAGCTGGTGGACAACCTCAAGCAACACCAACACCAGCGCCTGTCACTGCTGCGCCAACAGCACAGCCACGGTCAACTGGACAAGAACTTCTACGTCAAGTAGGTCTGACAGGTCGTGCAGCTTATGAGGCTTTTACTTCTCCTGCAACGATGGTTTTAGAAGCAGTTAGAAGCGGTGTTAATTTAGGCTCTGAAGCACTTGGTTCAGACTATCGCATGGCTTCTCCTGCTGCAGCACAGAGTCGGATGCTGACACAAGCGGGCGTCCCTGAACCTGAGAACGCAATCGAAAGAGCAGTTCAGTCGGGTACACAGGCAATGGTAAGTACTGCAGGTTTAGCTAAAGCTGCTCCTAATGTTCCTATCCTCGCTGCAGACTTAATTCGTCAGGTTCCTGCATCTGCTGCTGCTGGCTTAGTAGCACAACCAACTGCGGAAGTGGTTAAAGAAGTGACAGGTAGTGACACTGCTGCAACGATTGCAGGTATCTTAACTGGCACAGTAGCTGCCGCTGCCACAGGTAAAGGTATTGACTATAAATATCGTCCTCGTGAAACGATTGCTCAGGTCAAAGACAGAGCAGCACAGTCTTACCAAGCAGTAGATGACGCAGGTATTACCTTGAAGCCCGAGAGTGTTCAGAATATGTTTAAGAACATTGGAACAGCGTTAGACGATGCTCGTATGGTTCCGGGTACTGATTCTGCTAGAGAAGTAACTGCTCGTTTAAATGAAATGGCTCGAGTGCTTGGCGATAGCCCTGTCCTTCCGTTCAGTTCATTAGACAAAATGAGAGCAATGTTGAACGATTTAAAAGGAAGCAAAGACCCTGATGTACGTCGCTTAGGCAGTGTTGCTGTAACTAAAGTTGATGATTACATCAGTAATGTTTCAGGTAAAGACATTGTTGCTGGCAAAGACGGTATTGACAAAGCAGTAAAAGATGTTATGTCGGCTCGTAAGGACTGGCGCAATGCAAGTCGGGCGCAGACACTAGAAGATGCCTTGAATGTTGCAGAAGTAAGAGCATTAGACCCTAAAGCATCTGATAGTGAGTTAATCCGTCGTGGTTTTATAAACTTAGCGGCAAACAAAGACAAAATGAAATTGTTTACCACGTCAGAGCAGAACATCATTAAATCAGTCGCCAAAGGCGGTCCTTTTGATTCTGTTTTATCTATGATTTCAAGGTTCAGTCCTTTACGGTCTCAACTCGCTGCTGCTGGCGGAGCTGCTGTCTATACACAATCTCCGACTGCTGCTATTGCACTCTCTGGCGGTGGTTTAACTGCTGACTTGTTGCAAGGGGCATTGCGTAGACGTGCGGCTCAGTCTGCTGTTCAGGAGATTGCTGCAGGAGCAACACCAAGAGCGCCAAGTTCAGCGTATCAAGGTTTACTGACAGGCGCTTTAAACCCACCACAAGGCTCGGTATCTGTTCAAGGCATTAGCGATGCAGAGTTACAGCGTCTTCTGACACAATAATAATACACACTATACACACAATGAAGAACTATGTCAGACCAATACGGAATAAACGAAGGAGTCAAGACCTTAACGGGTAGCTTAGATGCTGCTCGTGTAAGTGCTAAATCATTAACCAAAAGCATTGAAAACGTCCAGAAGGACGGTGCAGAAGTAGCACAACAAAAAGCTGCTGAGAGGCGTAAAGCACAACAGTTTGTCCCTGACACTACCGTTGTGAAGGCTCTTAAAGAATACGAATTAGTCCAAGAAGTAAAGAAGATGGAACTTCGTATGAAAGCAGAAGTAGTGAACAAATATGGTCCAAAAGCATGGGACGATGTTCTAGTCATTAAACAACGAATAATGAAACAAGAAGCACAAAACAAGAAACTGTTTGATGCAGATATGCAAGCAGTTCGTCGAGTCCAACTCTATTGCTTCTTAGTTGCCGCAGTAGTTTCTTATCTTATCGTCTGGGGAGACAAGTAATGCTAACACTAATTTCAACCGCCTTATCATTCCTAATGGGTGGTTTACCTAAACTGATGGACTTCTTTCAGGACAAGTCTGATAAGTC
>Ga0247723_1002113_pt1 | contig 10899 bp, 16 predicted proteins | sample MSEWelMarce5H_FC_FD_189079 | JGI IMG/M metagenome (GOLD analysis project Ga0247723, IMG submission 189079) | Subsurface sediment microbial communities from gas well in West Virginia, United States - MSEEL Well Study Marcellus 5H_FC | ecosystem: Environmental > Terrestrial > Deep subsurface >...
ATTCAGGTGTTAATGCACCTGCAATTTCACACTCAATATCGAAGTAAACAATATTCTGCCACTCAGCAGTATCATCACTGTCTTTATATCTGTCAATTAATACTGATGTGTAGGCATCTAAATCTGATTCATATAATGAATTATCCTTCCAATCATATTTGGTTACAGCGTTAGCACGCTTACCATCTAATGTTTGGTATTGACCATTAGGGTCAATCTTGAATCGTGGGCGATGATATTTGAATTCGCTCCAACCAGTCTTGTCGTCACGTAAATTGAATGTGTAGGTAGACCTATCGTAATAAATTGCTTGATACATACCTTAAATATAAGATATTATTTTTGCCCTACAAACTAACTAAATGTTAAAGTAATTGTTTGTGTTGGTGCATTAACTGTAGTACCATTAACCCCACCCCAGTTTAAGTTGTTAATCATTGGTCTTAAAGAGTATGTACTAGAAGCACTACATGAACCAATATTTGAAAATTCAACAGCTACACCTCCAATTTTAGGAGTACCACAACCAATACCAATATACCAAGTATTTGAAGAACCGGTTCCTATAAGAAAATTTCCAGCAGTGGCCGTTCTTAAATTATTTGCAATTTGTTGAACCTTAACAGCATCAGTAACAGTTATACCAGCATTTAAGTTACTATAAAATCTAAATGTTGTGTATGTGCCCGTTAAACTTGCTCTAAATGTATTCCAAGCAGTTTCCATTGTTGTTGTTGGAGCAACACCTTGGGTAAATAATTGAGAAAATGTAGTTCCGGATGGTGTGGGTGTAGGTGTTGGGACAGGAGGTGCAAATTCACCTACACTAAGGCCAATATTTCCACTGTTATTAGTGTTTGATAATCTTAAATTACCGGATGAACTATTATTGAAAAGTTGTATTGGCATATGAATAAATATAAGATGGGGCTTTTTAGGCCCCACTTTTTATACTAATCTAATTTTTATTGTGCCTGAAGTATGATATAATCCTCCTAATGGGATACCACTTCCTGATGCTGCTAAATCATTTGCAAAGTTAAAACTTTCAGATACTTGAGATAATACTGCTGTTGATGATTGTAATGTTATAGAACCACTAGAAGTTAATGAACCACTTGCATATATACCATCAGAAAATATAGCTAAACCTGAACTGCTAATAAATAATCTTTGGTTACCAGCACCGTCAGATACTATAACTGTGTTATTTAATATTGATGATGATAGGAATGATACAGATCCTATAAATGTATTAAACGAACCTGTAACTAAATTAGCACCTGAGTTTCTACCTAAAAATGCATTATAAGATCCTGATTGTAGATCATTTCCGGCACTATATCCTAAAGCTGTATTAAAAGAACCAGTTATTAAAAATGGTAAAGTTAATTCACCTATTGATGTATTATAAGCACCTATACTGAGGTTGTTCAAAGCATTACTACCTAATACAATGTTTGGAGATGGGTTTGATGGACTAGTACCAACATATACTCCATTAATTACAACAGAACTTGATACAGTTAAGATACCATTTATAGTTTGATTTCCTCTAAACGTATTTGATCCGGTAGTTGCTAAAATTAATTTTCCAACACCATCTAAAGAAAGGGCATTTGAAGCACTTAAAGCATAAGATGAACTTGTACTTTGAATAGCAAATGATGAAAATGAAGATGAAATAGCTACTGAGGAAGATATTGCGTTAAAAGCATATGAAGAAGAAATTGCATTTGAAGCAGATACTGAGAATAGTGAGTATGATGAAGTATGAGTTGGATCAACCATCATAGCATAAGAAGCAGTATCAGACATCATAGCAAATGATGCAGTTTCAGACACTATAGCATATGAAGCCGAATTAGCTACTAATGCATATGAAGCTGTAGTAGATGTTGCAGCATAAGAAGCAGTGTTTGACACTATAGCATAAGAAGCACTTGTAGCATTAGTTGCTTGTGAAGCTATAGAAGCGTAAGAAGCACTTGTAGCATTGGTTGCTTGTGAAGCTGTAGAAGCAAAAGAAGCACTTTCAATACTACCTGTAAGACTACCATTTATAATTCCTGTTACTGTTAAACTACCTGTAATAACTGTATTAACTTTTGAGGTAAAGGTAGATCCATCTTCAAATAATGCTGAAGAAGTGATGTGATCACCACCTTGTCCTTTCATTAGTGCATTTAATGTAGTTCCTTGTTCATTACCTATTGATCCTGTATTTCTAGGGCCAGAAATTAACATACCACTACTATAGCTTGAACCAGATGGGTTTGTATAAATCCAATGGTTGGCTTGGCTATCCCATAACATAGAGCCTGTTAATCCAGTTGACCCTGAATCATAAACAGCTAAACCTCCAAATCTAATACTTGGAGTACTAGTATTAACTGTAATTAAGTTAGTACTAATATCAAGTTGCGATGAAGTAATATGCGATATGCTTGAAGTACCATATACTGTTAGGTTACCAAATATTGTTTGGGTACCAATAAATTGGTTTGAACCTGTGGTTGCAAAGGAACCTGTAGTATTAGCTAAATTTTCTAAGAAGTCCAAATTAGCATCACCTTCAGCAAATGTTAACGGGGTACCTTTTACTAGTCTTTTTATTAATGGCATATTTTATAGGAATGTAGTTTCGTAATAATATTGATCACCTTCTACATCATAGTAATCATCCCCGTTTACAGGGTAGTAATATGAATTTACTACTGTTGGGGCACCTTTAGCAAATGATGGAGAAGACTGGTTTATATATGACACACTGCCAACACCATCAATAGTTCTATCACTAATGATGCTCAAACCTACAGTATAAGGAGATGCAGGGCGTGCAGGTCCTAAACTAGATTTTAATCCTAATAATCCTGTATTGCGTGGTGCCAAAATAAATGTGCTTTGCGTATAAATATACAATAAAGCACAATATTTTTAAAATTTAATTACAAACTACTGCGTTGCTTATCATTCTGCCATTGGCCATTATACTTTTCAGCTGGTTCACATTCATGAAAGTAAATTTGTGCTACACGAGCATTTTTCTCGATGAATAGTGGTTCATGGACGTACAATAATGTACCCATAAATTCTGTTTCAAATCCTGGATCAAATACAGGACTATTGATTATTGCACCATTGCGATATAATGATGAACGTTGTTTAATAAATGCTACACGATTTTCAGGTATTTTACAACCTTCATTAAATGTGATGTCGTATACACCATCGTGCAATAACCATCCTTCAACACCATCTAACATTATAGTATTTTGAAAAGTATAAGTAGTTAATTCAGTTTTATCTTTTAATATTTTACCAATTCTACCTTCCTTAAACATATTGTAACCAATTCTATTACCAATTTTATTTACATCTTTTAAAGTAATATCATAACCAACTTGTGCTGGTTTGCCTTGTGCATGTTCTAGTAGTAGTAGTCCTTCGTCAATAATTTGTTTTGCGTTTAACATATTTCTATTTTAAATTTCTTCAGCTATTCCTAATAATTCAGCTATAATTAGTAAAGCACCAGCTAGTGGTAATTTACCAAATATTAAAGCAAATCCAGCTCCAAATCTGAAGCCGGATTTAACTAAGCTAATATAAAAGTGCCAACTTGTATGTGATTCTTTCGGTTGCATATTAAAATTTTGTTCCATTTACTTCAATTGCGTGTAAGAATTCTTCACGAATTAAATTATCTTTTTCCATAAACACCCCACTGAATTTATTTGTAGTCATTACAGAACCGTGTTTAATGCCTCTATGTGAACAACATGTATGCTTACAAGCAATACTAACTGCTACTGACTCACAAACCATTTTATCAGCAATATAATCATGGATTTGGGTTGTTAATGACTCTTGCATTTGTGGTCTACGTCCAAACCATTCAACAATACGATTTAATTTAGATAAACCAATAACGTTTTCTGCTGGTACATAAGCTACTGTAGCATAACCTGTAAATGCTAAGTTGTGGTGAGCACACATACTAACAATAGGAATACCTGATTGGATTACTAATCCATCATACCCTTCATCATTAGGAAATACTGTAATGTTTGGTTCATCACTAACTGATCCTACAATTAAATCTTTTAACCACGCTTTAGCTACACGACGAGGTGTATCTACTGTTTGTCTATCAGCTGTGTAGTCAAATCCTACTGCATTAAGGAAATTTCCATATGCTTTAGCTGCTTTATCAATCATTTGCTCAATCTCTTTTGGTGTACGAGCTAAACTACCATTTGATTTTTTTAATAATTCCATTTTATCTATTTTTATTTAACCAATATAATTTCCTTACTTTGGCTCCTAACTCTTGATCATTAGGAGTTCCTAAAATTGTGTTATAGTCTACTGCTATAGCACCATGTTCTGTTCCTCTGCTGTAACAACTAGCACATAATTGACCAGCACCTTCAATATAACCATGTCTCATATCAATATGAGTACTGCGTTTATATACTGTTTCTACTCCACATAGTACACAGTGATCATATTCATTTGCTTTAGTTTTATTTTCTGCTTCTAAAGCACAAGATAAATGATCATAACCATTTAAATAATCGTACTCTACGTTTGAAGTGTCCTTACCACAGAATTGACAAGTCCACATTGTTATTTGTTTATTTTCCATTTTTGTTGTTTTACCACTTTTTTCTCTAATCCAGTTGTACATAAAATCTGAATTCGACATATTATACGTTTAATGTTTTATCCCAAGCTGCAATATGTAATCTAGTTAAACCGCGGAATCTATATTTCTTAGCCATTTCCATTACAAATCGAGTGCGCTCTTCGAAGTTAGAAGCATCATCTAAACCTGGCATACAAACAACGTTTTTAAGCGGTATATTAAATGGTTCTACAAAGTCACGGAATACTTCCTTAACATCATCTTCGGTGCTGATAACGAACTTAAACTGGTAGTTTGCATGTTCCATAATGCGTTTGATAGCAGCAGGTACTAAACGTTGTTTTTCTGTCATACCTGAATTTGCTAATTTAGGTGAACAGTTGATTTGGCTTAACCAACTAAATAATTCGTCTTCAATAACAACAGTACCATTAGTTTCTATCTCATGGAACGGAATACTTTCAACTTCATGATTTCCTTGTTTTAGTTCATAATTAACCCAATAATTGAGGAAATTACAAATTGCTACTTGATGACCTTTAATTGTTGGTTCACCACCAGTCCAAATAATGTGTACAGTACCATTTAATACATCATCATACACACCTTCTTCTTTCCATCTATCAATTAGATATTGGAACTCTTTATCTTCTCCTCTCCATAACCACTGAGATGTAGAGTCACAAGTCCAGGTAGCTTTACCTTCTTTGACTAAATCGCCTTCGAAGATTTCACCATCTTCTAACTTAGCTTCTTTAGCTAACATATTAGTAAATGCACGAGACATACCGCAAGTTAGATTACAAATACCTAAACGTACGAAGTATGCAGGAATACCTGATGAAATGCCTTCACCTTGTATTGTATAGAAATCACTACTGATGAGTAGTTTATGTGGGTCGATTTTGCTCATTTGAATATTGTTTTTATATAGGTAAATATAGGACTAAAACTGTGCCACTCAGAGATTATAGCAACAATGCTAATATGTCTTTCACCACATAGTCCTAAAGTATGTTCTATTGCATGTAATAGCTCGTGCATATTATTTTGTTTCTTCTGTTACGGGAACTGATTTTTTAAATTGGGCTCTCCACTCTGATTTTGGAATAAATTTCCAATAGCCGTTATTTACTTTTTCGTCTGCTTCAATATCTTTAACTCTGCGAATTTCATTTAGATCATAGCCTTTAGCTACTTTGATACACTTAATACACTTCATATTGTCCATGTTTAGTTTTAAAATAAAAAAACATCCCCCTTTCGGGGGATGTTGGGTCTCTAATTACGCTTGAGCGTACTCAGAATTTTTTGCTCTACGACGTGTTAACATGTACATTGCGTTTGCAATCTCATTTGTTACTTTACGTCTCAAACTTGTAATGTTTGATAAGTGGCTAACTGAATAACCTGTCTCTTCAGATAATCTTGTCAAATCACCTTGCTTTTGGCGGTGAGTAAAGAATGACAATTTTGCTGTGCGGTTTAAGTAGTTCGCACGAACTTTAGTTTGATAACTCATAACTATATTTGGTTTTTATTTACTATGTTGTGCTAATACTTCTTCAACATGAGCCTTAGCTACTTCCCATGTTACTGGTCCTGTTTCGTCTTCATATTGTACAGGATCAGGACGACCTAATTTGATAAATGCTTCAATACGCTCAACTGATGCCGCTGACTTATAATCACTATTACCTGATGGGAATGGTTTATAAGATGTATTTGTACGCTTATATACTTCATTAAAATCGAGACCCAAGATATCACAAGATCTTTGCCCATCCTCTAAGATGTCAAATTTATTTACCTCAAGATATGGAGTGTAATGGTATACTAAATCAGCATCCCAGTTACCTGCTTTAAATGCGTCAAAATCAATATCACGGAACTCTTGTCTACAATCAGGATAAATAGCATGATCACCAGCATGGATACCCATTGCAATAGCAACATCTCTTTTTTCTAATTGACCATCACCTAAATCTTTAGTTGCAATTGATAATGCTACTGCTTGGATTAGTGAACTGAATATTTTATTACGATTAGGTACAACGGTTTCTTTCATGTTGTCTTGTTCATAATGACCTTCTGGTACATCATTTCCACCAGTTACTAAAGATGAATTTAATAACTGTGATAATCCATCTAACTTAATAATTTGGAAAGTTACTGGATGCCATTGATAATTTTTGTCATTGTCAAATGGAGGATGATTTGCGCTCCAAATATCGTTGATGTAATCAACTAATGATGTAGCACGCTCTAATTCAACTTTGTGTTTTTGACCATAATCAAAACCTAATGCTGTTACTTCATAGCCGTTAGCTAATAGGTGTAACAATAATGAACTACTGTCCATTCCACCTGATAATGATAATACTGCTTTTTTCATAACTTTATTATTTAATAAATGCTCTAAATTGTTGTACGTTAAATATAATATCTTCTATTCGGCCACTCAAATCTTTTTCAAAATAATGCTCAAGTTTTTCTTTTGGTTTCCATGTTAAACCACTATCAGTGTATCTTTTACCTTCAGCACCAACTAGAATTGGATTAGACGTATCCACTGATTTAATAAATGGCCAATCTTTATATGACATGAATTCTTGTGGTAATGAACATCCTAATAAATGATGGTAATGTGATTTTCTAATAGTACCAGACGTAACTAAACGTCTAATAAATTCCATTCTACCGTACATTTGTGCTTTTAAATCAGGCATAGCACCATCATATTCTTTTCTATAAGCAATGCTAGAATGATTAAACGCAATGTGGGTATAACCTATATCAACTAGGGTTTGATATGTAGTAACTAATTCACCCATATCATTACCTTGACATACTGCCATTAGGTTTACCTCATCGGGGATGTGTTGCTTATAGTTGATCATCCAACTTTTAGCATTTACTAATGTTGTATTAGCATCATTCCAAGCATCAGGAACAATGAATATATTAGGACGAATTAAATTAATTTTTTCTAATAAGTCTTCTGTTGTATGAGTTACTCCTTCAAACAAACCATTATCCATGATGATAAATCGTTTATCTAAACGTGATTTTTGAAAGAATGTTCTGTATTGATCATAATGGTCGATTAAATGGGGAAGGCAATAATCATAATCATTCCATTTGTAGGCGTTATGCATTAAGCTAAGAGGCAGCTCATGACTAATTTTCATAGTGTTTTAGTTTTTTCTTTAATCTATTAATTCTAATTTGACAATACCATTTACCCATATTACCAGAAGCGTTAGTATATCTGTCTTCCCAATACTTAATACCCTCATTTGTTTTTTTATTCGCCTTTTCAAGTATATCTATATCATAATAGCTATGATTTTCAAGCATTGCTTCTTCCCATGCTTTTTGATCTATTGGTTTTGATTGTTCATATTCTTCACGAAGCATTTTGCGACGAGATTTTTCTTGATTTTTTTCAAATTTTTTACTCATAAATAGCAGTATTTTTACTATGCTCCATAAATTCTACTCTTATAACACTAACTCTACCTTCTGTTTCTTCTTGAACAAATGTATTTAATTTATCGTAAATATATTTTGCAAACTGTTCAGCACCAACAGCTTCTAATTCTCTCAATTGAATAATACCTAGTTCATTCATAGTTCTAAACCCACCAATACCTGGATCATCTGTAGCTACAATTGTAGTATGATCAAACATATAATCCATCCATGCTTTAGGATTTTTACCATCGATATTACCTTTAGCACGTTTCATACCTCCAAAGTCCCAAACCCAATTACGTTCGTCTAATTCACCTTCGAACCATACTCTAAATGATACTCCATATCCATGAAGGAATTTACAGTGGGTATCTTCTGCTTTCCATTGACGGAATACTGTACTAAAACCATCGAATAGTTTTGTTGATTGAAACTTTGCCATATTAATCTTCTTTTTTTATATTAATGTTTGATTTGAATAAAATACCTGCTAACATATTTAAACCAAGTGCTTGCCAAAAGGTAATTACTGGTAGATTAAATAGATTAGGCATTAACCAGTTCCATAGTAATTGGAGTGGTAGTGCAAGTAAAATTGCTGCTAGTACAATTAATCCTACAATTAGGAGGATTGCTTCTAAAACGTTATTCTTCATCTTGTTGTATTGTTTTTAAACTTTCTTCTTCCATTTTTTCTAATTCACCATATGCTAAATCGTATGATGATTCTAATTTACTAACTATTTCTTTTACTTCATCTTCAGTTAATTCCTTACCACTACTAACTAGTTTTTCTATTTGTTGTAATTCTTCTAATGTTTGTTCTAATGTTTTCATTGTTTAAATTTAATAAATTTTTCTGCCACAACCACTTTTCCTTTAGTATGTTTTGGGTCATAAGGACAGTGGCGACATCCATTACCACAACATGATCCACGTTTAATGTGGAAGAGCGCAGTGAATATCACGCGCTCTCCCTCCATATAGAAGTCTACATCTTGTTGTAAATTATTAAACGATTTCACAAGCACCTCCTGCACACGCTGCTTGATCCATTAATGCTGTATCATCTGTAAATTCAATAATTTTACTTAAGTCGATGTTATGTAAATGTTGAGCCATTTCGTTAAATTGTTCTTCAGTGATATCTTCAAATGGAGCTTGTGTATAGCTACCTCCAAAATAAGGTAATACTGATAGGCCATTAAATGTATCTCTGTTTTCCCACATCCATTGTCCTACTTGTTCCCATTCATTTTCATTAATTGATACTGTAGCTGATACGTTGTTTGTGTTTGCTCCTTTTCTATGACCTTTTTTCACCCACTGCATATTAAATTTCTTAGTACGCTCAAGCATATCCATCACATTCTCTGTTCTTAAAATAGATCCTGCTGGTGCTTTTTGTGGTACTGAAATTACAGCTTGAATTGTTGGTTTGAAGAAATCATCTTCAACTAATTCAGGATGATTGATAGCTAAATAATTGTAAATAGCTTCATTCTTACCTACACGAATACGTCTAATATAGAAATCATTGTGCCAAGCGTGAATACCACTTGATGTACCTAATACTAATGATGAAGTACCTGATGGTTTAACTGTAGTTACACGAGCGGCTTTATTCACTCCTATAATTTCAGCAATACGAGCATTTTCTACTTTAGCTAAGTCAGCTGCTTTCTTTAAATCGTAAGCTAATATAGCTCCAGATCCAATACCTGTCATACCTACACCTAATAAAGCGTCTTTTTCAGTTGTTTTTCTCCAAATATCTCTTAAGTAATGGAAATCAGTATATGCTGCTTGTAATGTACCAATAAAGGCACCTACACGTACTCTTTCGTTTAAGTCTTCTTGTGATTCAACGTTTGAAACGTTTACTTCACATAAGTTACAGAATTGATAAGAACGTAAAGCAATTTCACAACATGGGTTAGTACCCCAATCTTTGTCGTTGCTAAAGTAGATACCTGGTTCGCCAGATCCACTTAATTCAATTTTCTTCCATAATTTGAAGAATTCTTCTTCATCAATTTTATGACGCATTACAACAGCACTGTTGTTTGCTCTACCACGTTGTGGATTTTCTTCCCACCAGTTACCAAACTTACATGTTAACATATCTTCATCATCCAAGTTGAATAATGAAATTAACGCTGCACGTCTAATACCACCACTTAATACTGCATCAGCGATATGACAAGCCATGTCATGAGCTTCTACTGATGTTAATTTATCACCATTTTGTTTACGTTCAAATACTTTTTGTAAGTTGAATAAACATTCTTTTAATGGTTCAGGACCAGGTGCTTTACCACCTACAGTGATTAATTGAGCACCTTTTGCTCTAATGTCTCTATAATCAAATAAAGGCAACGGAGCACCCGTAAAATACGCTTTACATAGCATTCTTACCGCGTCTGCCCATCCCTCAATACTATCGCCTATTAAGTATCTTTTTTGTTTAGTTGGCACCTTAATTTCAGGTAATTGATCAATATGATGAGTTTGTACTGAGTATCCTACTCCACAACCACTTAACAACAAGAACATTATCTCGCTGAAGGATCTCCAGTCATCAAGAGGAAGAAAAGAACAATTAAATATACGAGCATTATTAAGCTCAATGGGTTTTCCTGCGAACTGTAACGAACGCATTGATGGTAATACTTTTTTATCGTAGACCAATTTATAAGCTTCTTCGATTTCATCTTTTAGTTGTGGGAATTTAGTTTGATGCATTTCCTTATTTCTCGTAACTAATTCAT
>Ga0247723_1002114_pt1 | contig 10898 bp, 11 predicted proteins | sample MSEWelMarce5H_FC_FD_189079 | JGI IMG/M metagenome (GOLD analysis project Ga0247723, IMG submission 189079) | Subsurface sediment microbial communities from gas well in West Virginia, United States - MSEEL Well Study Marcellus 5H_FC | ecosystem: Environmental > Terrestrial > Deep subsurface >...
TGTCAACTACTGGGGAAGTGCCAACACGGGTCTGAGCCTCCTTGAATGAAATTCGTAGAGTCTCAAGAATCGCTGGCTCGATCGCATCTTTGTACTTTGTAATGTAGGCACCCAATTTTGCGAGTGTCTCCAACTCAGATGCTTCGCTTATAGCCTTGGCGAGCGCTGTCGTGTCTACTACGACCTTTTCGGAGCGCTCGTAACTCTGACTGTCTGGGTCAGGCTCATCTGTCGGTAAAGATAGCGTTTGGAGGAGTGCGGTACGAAATGCAACAGACATCGCCTTAGCGGTTGCCTTATCTCCTGAGTCCATTGCCTCACCTACTACCGTGGCTTTGATGGCATCGCCACCAGCACCAATGAAGGTGTAGGTAACTTTGACTTTTACATGTCCCATAACGGTGCGATTCTTGCCGATCTCAACTGAGGCGTATTCATAATCCTCAACCGATGGCACAACAATTACGCCATACTTTTGAAGTGCAGGTGATACTGCATTTACAACTGCATCAATTCCACGGAAGTTAAATCCTTGGGATGCGTTGCGGTCATTTTTCTTTACTGCGCCAACTTGCTTCATCACTTCATTGAGTGCTTGAGCAATGGTCAAAACTTTAGTTTCTGACATTTGATTCTCTCTCTACTCGGTTATGAACTTGACTGATGTTTGTCCTGGTACAACTTGAACATCAGGGATAATTTCACCCTGGGTTGATATTAGTACACCTTCCTCAGAAATCAAAACTTTTAACGCAGATTTGTCTACATCAGTTTTAATTCTGAGAAGGGCTGGGTCATTGACCTTTGCCCACTCAATGAATTTAGATTCATCTTTGAACTCAATGTGTGACTGACCAGCCGTGGTCTTGAGTGTGCCGTGGGGCAAAGTTACCGTTTTGCGACCTTCAGAGCGCTGTAGGAGCGCGTATGGGGTAAGGACTGCCTCAAAGTACAGGGCATCCCGATCTAGGGCTGTATTGACCGTTGAGAGCCATTCTGTGATGCGGATAATCTCGGCATCGTAGATCGCTTTGTTCTCGGCTTGCTTTCGGCGAATGACGGCTAATTTGCGAATTGCCCAGTCAGCCTTCTGGTCGTTATCAACGACAAAGCCCTCGTTTTCCGCTGCGATTGAAGATACGGCGGGATTATCGAACTCATTTATATCTGGTTGTGTTGTCATGTTGCTCCTCTCATAGCGAGAGGATACACACCCCCAGTTGGGTATGTCAAGTCCTACAAGCCGATGATTTGCCCAACATATATGGAGCCACCGACAATGGCAGCAATAATTAAAGCGCCAACAGTACGAACTACCCACTCGGAGCGTGATTCCATCTTTGCAACTCTGTCTGTGATCGTTTCCATCGCCTGTTGAAAGCGAGCAGAATCAGATGAGTAGACATCGCGGCGAACATAAGTCTCACCAATGTTGGTGTTGATTTGCTTGACTTCCGTGGTTAGGTCATCAAGCCTACGCATAATTTCTCCGAGGGTTACTTCGTGTTCTGCCATGATTACCCTTTGAACTCAGGACGACCAAAGCCAACAACTGCAAGAGGCAAGCCCTTTTTTGTACCCTTTTTGTAGGCACGAACTTTCTTTGCAACTTGTCCACCGTTTCTCTGGTCACCCTTCTTATCTGGACTGGTATTGCCTTCAACGCAGGTAACTGTTCCGTCACCGTTATCTTTCAAAACAATTCCCACATGCGAGATTCGATCTACGCCATCGCCAGGAAAATCAAAATAAACTATGTCGCCAGGTTGCGGTATTGCTGTTTCTGCATCGTGCCAAGCCTTGTTCTTTTTGAAGGCAGTTGCCCCAGCCAAGGTTGAAACAGTATTCGGAATCTTCACTCCCGCTTCATTGCCGCACCAGTTCACGAATGAACCGCACCATGCCAGAAAGTTAGCCTTCATAAAAGCGCCGTATTTTGTTTCGTTTTCTTTTGGACCTTCAATAGTTCCGACCTCTGCTCGGGCTATTGAAAGAAATAAGGCTACGGTGCCTTTCTCCATTATTTTGCCGACTTCTTTGCGACAGCCTTCTTAGCAGGTGCCTTCTTGGTGAGTTGCTTCATTCCCTCAGCGGCTACAACTTCAGCAATTCTGCCGAACATTGGGTCTTGCTTATTGATGTAGCGAAGTGCTACTGGAAGGATTGCCGCGATGCCTGAAGCCAAAATTGCCTTGGCTGTATCTGCATCAAGAGCGAACAGGTCTCCCCCTGTTGCCATAAAAGTTGCTGTGACCGCCGCTAAAAATGAGCGACCATAAGATGCGAGCATTGCTTTTTGCTGTGCGTTCATTGTGAACTCCTCTACTAGATGTATAAATAATAACCTATGTGTTTATGAACCGAGGTAAATAAGGCTAAACCTCGGGCTGTGGTCCCCTGAATCTAAGATGTCTAAATCATTTCCGCTATTTTGCCAGACTCGTAATTCTACATAATCGCCTTTTGTAAGGGTGACTGCATGGCAAGTAACATTGCTGTGAGTATCAATAGAATTTGATACTGGGCTGAAATCGGAGCGAGCCAACTCAACGGTGTTATTTTTTAAGATATTGATGGCTCGGTGTCCTGCGGAATCCGCTTCGAAAGCAACATTGCCCGTGATTATGTAGCGACCAGTTAAAGGCGCTGTTAAGCGTGTTGGGTTTGGACTTACATCCCAGCAATTCCAGCCGTCAGAATCTACTGCATCAAAAACAACTTTTGTCTGGGTGCTGGTCGTAATTGTTTGAGATGTTGAGCGAGATGCCGTTGGAGCAAGAGTTCTATCAGCCGCAGCAATCATGCCAATTCCCAGGAGGTCAGCGCCATCATTGAGAAGCCATACCTGGTCGGATGGCTTAGGAGCGTAATTACTGAGATAACGAACTGAAGGCAAGGTGAAGCCGTCTCCAGCAATCTGAACATCCATAGTGCGATTAGCATTGACCGTTATGACCGTGCCTTGGCGTAGTCTTAGTCCAGATGGAGTCGCCTTAATCTGATTAACAAGGTAACTCAAGTCCATCAGAATCTCCTACTTCTTCCAACAGCGTTCATTGTCGCTGTAGGGGCTAAGGGAATTGTTATCGCATCAAGCATCAAGATCGAATTGACCCCAGAGGCGCTTCGAACAATACTGACTAAATCGTAAACATCATGGGCGGGATTTACAATCTGGTCCCAGGATATTTTTTCCGCCGCGCCCAATACCTTTTTCAACTCAGCGCGAGCGGCTTCTTCAGCCTCGGCAACGGTCAAGATATTTGGAGAAGATTTGAAAATAGGTACTGAGCCGAAGGTAGTTACATAAGTAGGGCTGGAAGGGTTATTATCAAAAGCCTCACCTATTACGCCAATGGTTAGGTTTGTTCCCTCACCCGTATAAACAACATGATTGTAGGACTCATCGCTGGATAGGTTACGACCTAATTGGGTTAAAACTGAATCTTCTCCATCGGTGTACTCAACGAGAGCCTTACCTAAATCTGGGTCTGGAATCGGTCTCATACGAGCGATGCCGTTTTCATCAAAATACAAATCCATGGCAGCCGACTCCGCAATCTTGAGAGCCTCTTTCCAAGGGTCAGATGATTGATCGAGACTTGGATAAATAAGACTTGTAACCTGACCCGTGGCTGGAAAATCTGTTTTTACATTGGGATAGCGGTCTTTTAAGATTTCCGTAATTGCTGTTTCTTTGGGGGTCGCATCGTCAATATAAAAATTATGATTTACCCATTTTGCTTTAGAAACTCTTAAACTTCTGTCAGAACCTTGGACAGTAACGCGAACACCTTGGGCTGTGTCTGTAACTTCAACCGTTGTAAGTTGAAAGACTCCAAGGGGTACTAATTCCTCTGTTCCATCCTGATATTGAACCCCTCTAAAGATTTTTACTTCCCGATTAAATGGAAGCAACACAGAAGAAATGTTATTAGTTGGTATGAGGCTTCCGTCTGTGTCCGCGAACTCAAGTGAACATTGTCTGCGAACCGAACGGCGGCTATCAATAGTCACTTCTCCGCTGATTGGAGATGCCGTGCTTAAAATCGTGCCTGTTGCAGCATCGTAAATCTCAACCTTAACCTTCGAGATATGAGACTTTCGAACTGACGAAAGAAAGGTGTCAGTTACGGGGTACATTATGGAGCGCCTACCTCAAAGTAATTAACCTTGGCGTTACGAATAAGGTTTGCAATTGGTCCTACTTCAGTCCAGGTTCTATCTACAAAACGAACATACTTTTGGCGACCTAGAGGGTCGTGGACATGGAGAATACCCTGGTAAGTAAGAACTGGATAGAGGTTATCCCACTCGGTCTCACCTTGGGTGGTGAACTCATACGAGCCATCAATTCCATAGATGCTGGTAGCCACCACAATCGTCTTGGATGCTCCCAAAGGTTTGAATTGACCATAAGATTCCACAATCTGCGAAGTCAAAGGCTGTTGAACTCGGAGAGATCGCGCAGCGATGGTTGGGCTTTCGATAGCCGTGAACGACCAGACCCCAGGATTTGTAATCTGAATCGGCTCTGTAGATACAAAGCCAGATGAAAGAACAGCCATTAGATTTCAGCCCTCGCTTTCGCACGGTAAATTACGGTTGTGTCAAGAGGAACCTCATAATCATTCAAGGTAGCAATCTGCGATGCGGATGCTGTTACAGGGCTGTTTCGAACTGATGCGAATGTAACGCCAGCATCTTCTGAGCGCTCAACGACAAATGAGAATGTAGAGAATCCTCCGCGTGTCCAGAACGGAGTATCTCCAGCATGGAAAGCAACCTTGTCTATAAAGTGCGTTTCGGATGACCCAGCGCTTGCAACCTTCACAATTACTTGGGCATGAGTCGCTGTTGCTGGAGCCGTGCCAGATACATTGCACTCATTCCACGCACTAGATGAATCATTTTCAGCGGTTCCAAAAAGTGTTGAAATTATTGTTCCGCTTGTATTTAGCCAGATTATTCCTACAGAGCATGAACGCGCTGTTGAGTTAGCCCTGAACTCAGCGGTGGCAGAAAACTTATTGTTAGCCGTTACTGCGAACTTAGTAGCCGTAGTAGTTGATGCGGTCATATCTCCAGCGGCGGCGGAGACAAGCGATAATGATGCTACTCCACTTGAAAATTGAGCCGTGCTGCGGGAGAGGGCGCAGTTCGATGCAGCAACCCATCCTGTTGTATCAACCTCAAAGGAAGCCTGGTTTGCAGATAAAGCATTTGTACGACCAAAAATTGTTACCGTAACTGCGCCAGTAGTTGAATCGTAGAAAGCAGATACGGTTGGTGTTGCTGGAGAATCAATAGCAAGGGAGAACTGAGAAAATGCCCAATCGCTAAAATAGTTAGCGCCGTTGATCAATGAGGCAACTCGAACATAGGCTCGGTAAGTGGTGCTATTGGCTAGGTCGCCCTCAAGAGTCTGACCATTATTGGTAGATGTAATTATTCCAGTTTCAATAGTCGGAGTTGATGTGTCTGCACTAAAACTAGCACCGCCATAAGTTGCTGCATCAAAGATTTTAATTTCGTAAGCAGACTGAGGGCTACCATCAGAAAATGTTGGAGTCCATGTGACCGAAGGGAAAGATGTATCTGTGACGGTCCCAGTAGGGGCGGTAACTGTGACTGTTGGGCGTGGAGCGGTCTCAACATCAACATATAAAGCGTAGAGAGTGGTTCGGTTAGTAGGGTCTGGAGGAAGAACTACAGACCCAGTAGCGCCGTCTGTAAATTTGACTACAAGATTATCAAGAAGTGTCTGTGTCCATGCAGCACCGTTTGGAGCCGCTGTTAATTTAATACCTAAATCAAATGTTGTTGCAGTAACAATTCCCTGTTTAGTAATGGGGATGCTGTAACTCACGGCTCTGCCGTTACGATCTGTAATTACACCTATGCTGAACTGAGCGAGGGAGTCTGCGGCTAAAGCAGAAATTTTAGCGCGTAGATTCACGGAGGTGATTGTCTCGTCAGCGGACAATGTTGTAGTTCCGAACTCAGCCTCATACGATGCGGGTACGGTAGTGCTGGTACGAAGGAGATATGTGCCATCGCTATCATCTGCTAAAACAGCGTGGTCAGTACCACCAGTTCCAGTAAATAGGGTGTCGCCATTCCAGTTGGCGTTAGGTCTTAGGACATACGAAGCCATTATTTAGCCGCCAATTCCTTAGCCAAGATTGCAAATGTTTCTTGAATCTTATCGGTAATTATTTTAATCTGTTCATCAGTATCTTTTGCTCCAGCGGTACTGATATTGATTTGGAAAGCACCCTGTTGGATGTACTGATTTGTTCCGCTGCCACCAGTCTTGAGGTCACCAGACAGAGAAGCGTATTTAGCCTCTGCGTTAGCGATGAGTCCACCGTAAGCCGCTTGAGCGCCCATCTGACCAATAGCCGCACCTGAATAAGTGATTGCCTTCTGCAAGGCGTTAATCTGAGCAATGTTTGACTTTGCATCTCCAGTAAGGATTGAAGAAGCCAACTGAGCGCCCTTGATCGGACCAGCCTCAATAATGTCCTTGAGCGCACCAGCATCAAGTTCTAATGACTGTAGTTGTGCAATCTGATTTGCGAACTGAAGGCTCTTATTTAGTCTTTGGTTCATGTTATCAATCAACGATTTAGCCTTTGGAATGAATCCGTCAGGCAACTCAATGCTCTTTAGACCAGCAAAGCCTACGATTGTGTCCTTGAGGCTATCGGCAAAGTCTCGGGCTGCATTTTTAAGATCATCAAGAACTCCCTTGATGGAGTCAATCGCTGACCTCATAGCATCCTTGATTGCATCTGCTCTCTTGGTTTGGGCTTCAATCGCCTCAGCGTTTTCATCTTTTCCTAAATCTTTAGGAAGCGAAAACTCTTTTTTCAAGTCGCCTAAAATATCGCCAAAACCGAGACCTTTTTTAAGACTATCAACCATGCCTCCGATAAAATCGCCCATTTTTCCAGCAAAGTCTGAATTAGTAAAAGATTCAACTGTTGTGGCTGTTGCAAGCAACCACTCAGATGCGGTATTGGCACCATCGGAGACAACCTTCATAACAGTCTTGAAAATATCTTTATCTTTTATGCCTTGAAGCAAGTCAATAGTTTTACCTAGCACTTCAGAGGCTTTCTCTGCTCCCTTTACCATTCCACCTAGTATCTTGTCGCCATCAACATTTCCAGCAAAATTTGTAACTTTTTCAGCAACATTTACTATTTTGTTGGCAACATTAGAAAGAGTGCCAGCAATTCCGCCTTCGTAATTTCCAAATTCTTTAACATTTTGAATTAGAACCTTGCTTACGGATGTTATACCGCTATTTATACTTTCGACAGCACCCGTGATTTTTGTCGCAAGACTATCAGCGCCTTTAGAATCATCGAATTTTGCTACTTCATCTGTAGTGTCGCGTAGAGAACCTTGTAATTTTTTAAGTTGAGAGAGAACAAGGTTTCCAGTTATCCCGCGAAAAAGATAAGGTACTTTTTCTAAACCTTCTACCAAAAAATCTACAAAACCAGCAAATTTTTCTTTCATAAAATCAGTAATTCCACCTACAAGGTCTCCTATAACTCCAAAAATTTTACTGATTCCTTGCGTTGCGCGACCAATCGCCTCCACAATCTGCTTCCATTTTTCGCCAATCCAATCCTTTAAGACTCCAAAGTAATAAATAAGGGTTGCAAGACCTTTAATCAAAACGGCATATTGAAGTAAGACATAAGTAATTGCCGCTCCGATGTAACGAGCAATGAACTCAAAAATTTGACCAACAAGTTTTGCTCCGCCAGCATGTTCTTTTACTACAGATGAGAAAGCATCAAGCCAGTATTTATAGAACTTAATGTATGAAATTACAGCAAATATAATAGTGTCGAGTATAAATTCATATACCGTTGCTATCGTCTTTCCAAGCGCATTATTCGTATCCATCACATAGGCGATACCTTTGACGAAGTATCCCAAAGCCCTGATAATAAAAGCAACCGCCTTGCCAATGACCTTGGCGACAAAGTTAATAACGGCAGTAACTACTTCTCTAAATGTTTCGCTGTTCTTCCATGCAATAACAAAAGCGATAGTAAGCGCTGCGATTGCTGCGACAACTCCAAAAACTATGGCGGCGTAAGGGACGGTTGCCGCAGTCAGCGCGGCTTGTGCTGAAGCCGAGGCGGTCTTTGCCGCTGCCGCCGCAGATTCAGCAATAGTAAGTTGAGCATTTGCAACTGCAAGCGCCGCTGTTGCTGCTACTCCAGCGCCGTTTGCTATATTGTTTTGTAATTGAGCGATTGTGTTTTTTATCGTAATAACAGTATTTGCTGCCTCGGCATAATTTAACGCCGCGGTCGCTTCTATTGCCGTCAAATTAGCAATGGTTTGAGCATTTGTCATTTTTGCGTGAATAGCAGTCATAATGGCTGAGACTTTTGTAACCGCCAACTGAGCCAACATAACAGCCTTGTAACCAATATAGGAGGCTACAAGTACGCCTATAACATATTTAATGCCGTTGAGAATTCCTCTGTGTGAACTCAGGAAGTTATTGGCACCCTGGATGATTGTTGCCAGCCCACCGATAGCCTTAGCCAAGATCGCTACGCCGTATCCAGCGGCGGTTGCCAATGCTTTTCCAACGGAGACAACAATACCAATTAGGGGCGAAAGGGCAACAAATAATCTATTTACCGCATCCTTGACTTGATTTGATGTTAAGTACAAAGTGGTAAGACCAATAACGACAATACCTATAGGACCAGCCAACATTCCAAGGACTGAGCCTAGAACTGGGATTGAAGCAAATACGCGAGCGCCAGCAAAAGTGGCGAACATAGCCAAAAGCGCTGCAAGAGGTGGGAGGACAAATTCAATCTTTGTAGCAAGATTCTTAACGGCATCTCCTACTGGGTCAAAGTTAGATTTCAACTCACCAGCGGCATCAGTTACCTTAGTCATTCCCTCAAGCATTGTTTTCATGTACTTCAAAAATGCAACAATCGGGGCAGTAAATTTAATAACTACTTGCTTGACTGCTTCAATAGCAATCCTAAATGCAACGCTATTTTCAAGAGCCTTTGCAAATTGTTTTGTGAGTTCGTAAAGGTGGAAGATTACTGGTCCGATGCCCTTGAGAAGCATATTTCCCATAGACACTTGTATTTCATTAGACATACGAGCAAAAGAACGGAGAACTTTTCCAGGACTCTGCATGGCAGCCTCATAAGCGCCAGCAACATTTTTTGCTTCTTCAAGCGCTCCCGTAAGAACAGCCTGTTGCTTTTCTTGATAAGTAAGCGCCGCTGCGGATTTTCCAAGTGTTTTGGCATAAGCCTCGTACATTTGACCAGCAGATTTTTGAATACCAACTGATTTGAGAACTTCGCTTCGACCCGTAATAACGGCGTGTGTGAGCATATCGTAAGTCTCAGATGAGTTCTTTGCTCCCACGATAGCGAAGTCTTGAGCGGCTTTTGCAAGCAGAGCAGCCTTACTCATATCTAAATGATTTTGCGCGAACTTAATAGCGGTCTTAGATGCAATTTCCATCTCAATACCCTCGGCTTTAATAGCAAGGGCTGTATCTTTAATCGCTTGATAACCGAGTCCTGTAGATTTACCGATAGCATCCATCGCATAATCGAGTTCCTCGATACGAGCAGCAGCCAAAAATGATTTTGTACCCATCGCAATAAGCGCAGTAGTGAGTGCTGCGGAAGCAACGCCGATTCCGACCATTGCTCCGCGCAGACTGTCACTCTTTTGGGTGAACTGATCTACTGAAGCGGATGCTTGTTGCATCCCCTTGGTGAACTGTGCAGTTTCAGCGGTTAGCCGAGCGCGAACTTCCATGGTTGGACTTTCTGCCATTATCGCCTCGCTTTCGCTCTACGCTCTGCCTTCTCTTGCTCTTTTGCTTTGAGAGTCCACAACGCAGTCCACTCAGTTAATTCCATGCTAGTCAGGGGGCGGTGTGCTGGACTCCCGTGAAGAAGTTCAGCCACCGTCCGACCTAATTTTTCTGCTATCTCAAAAAGGACTCTACGCTCAGGATTCTTTAGGAAATCGCGCCTGTGCTTCGTCTACCGCCTTGTCAGTCAGACCAGATGAACCGAGAGCCTTAGTTGCAAGGCGCTCAATTACGGCACCATTCTTAGAAAGAATGGCTTCCTTATCTTGATCTGTAAAGACTGGTAGACCTGTCGCTGGGTCATAAACAGTTGCAATAACTGTCAATGCGTACATCTTGGCAACATCTGTCTTTTCACCATTTGATGCACCTTCGCCCAGTTTGGCGCGTTCTGCCGCTGTCATTGAGCGAACTTCTACGCTCACTCCCCACTCGGGAACTTCTACAAGTTCCTTTGTGATGTCATCGGCACTAAAGATTGTTTCTTTGAGACTCATTTATTTCTCCTTGGACACTAGGTTGGTCACGACTTATTAAGTTGTATTGTTATGAAATTATGCAAAAGCGCCGCGTGTTACGGCACCTGTTACTTGGAACTCTGCTGAGTATGTCACGACATCGCCAACAGCACCAGACTTCTCGTAAGAAGTCATAAGGCACTCGCCTGTGTACTTGACCTGACCAGCAGTTGTGCCTTCTGGACCGTACTCAAATGAAAGTGTTGCAGCCTGACCAAGAACAGCGGCAAGGTGAGCATCAACTGTTGCATCAAAGTTTCCTGAGACTGACAGGCTGGAATCTGAAAGACCGACAATGTAGGTCTTTGCAGAACTTCCGAAACTTGTAGTCTCGGCAGTCTCGATTGTCTGAGGAAATGAAACATCTGTGAGTGTGTCTGAAATGTTGGTAAGTGAGCCAGCCGCATTGTCTACCTTGAATGAGGTGGACTTACCATGACGAAATGTAGGCATTTATTATCTCCTTGAAAAAGCCACGA
>Ga0247723_1002115_pt1 | contig 10894 bp, 29 predicted proteins | sample MSEWelMarce5H_FC_FD_189079 | JGI IMG/M metagenome (GOLD analysis project Ga0247723, IMG submission 189079) | Subsurface sediment microbial communities from gas well in West Virginia, United States - MSEEL Well Study Marcellus 5H_FC | ecosystem: Environmental > Terrestrial > Deep subsurface >...
GACACGATAATTTCTACCATGCAGGCAAGGCTTGTGGCGTTGACTTTGTGATGCAACCAGACCTAGTGAGAACTGCCCAATATGCCGCTATAAGTGCTGGCTGGTATTGGGCGACTCATAACTGCAACCAAATCGCTGAATCTGGAGATTGGTTGGCCTTAACCAAACGGATAAATGGCGGGACTATCGGGTATGAAGATAGGGTCAAGCACACAAACCATGCGCTTGAGGTTCTAGCCTAGTCACTTCTCTTGGCTAAACCAAAGGACAGCGAATAGTATTCCTACGCCTACAAGTGCGCCAAGAAACAGCAAGACAAAGATAGTGAGGATTGTTTCAATCATGTGTTCTTCTCCTTGAGTTTGGCTTCAATGCCTCTGAAAAATTCACGCCAAAAACTATCGGTCGGGTCTGATGCTTCCATTTTTTCAGCGCAATCTGCAATCTCTTCATCAGTCAGCCCAACCCATGTGCGCTGTGTTGGTGCTTGCATTGAGTATTGACACATACACCCTTGCAATATGCTTGAGTGAAGACCTGATACCTTTCCGCAGTTTGGACAAGTGTTCATTTCACCTTGCTCCTGATTACGTCCTCCAAGGACTTGAATAGCGTAAATACGGCACTCAGGAAGGCGGGTGCAATCATGCCTGCTACGAATATAAATACTTCACTCATACTTTGACCTTTAAAACTCGTTGTTGTTTGCCTGACATACCAGCCCGTGTCAAACCCGTATCCTCAATATACCCCTTTTCTAGCAATCCTTTAAATCTTGCCGTGACGCTAGAGTAGGGCTTGCCTGGCAACCTTGCCAACACCTCATCTTGGATACAGCCATCAGGGAATGTGGCAATAGTTTCGTAAACCAACTGTTCTAGGCTAGTTGTATTGACACCCTGTGCCGCTTGTTTACTTGTTGGTGGCGAGTCTTTCCTTGCCAACTTAAACGCTGGTGAGCCAAAGAACTTTTCTACTTCACCACCGAACCATGTTTTGTCTAATAAACTCATATCAACTCCTGTTAAAAATTAGGTGGGCTACTAAGTCTGCACCGACATTTGGGAGTCCAAACCTGTTGTGTCAGCATCCGTCCGTTCGCCCGTTATTCACACATCAAAAAGGCACATCCGAGTCATCTAAATTCTTAGCAACTGGCTTGCTTGCTGGTGGCTGTGCATCCCGTGGAGATACTGCCAAACCCATGAACTTGCCTGTTTTGCCTTCTTTTATCCAAGCAGATAGCCAATATTCTTGACCATCTACCATGATATTTCCTTTGTAATCAGGCGCACGTTCATTATCTTTTTTGTCTGATTTGAATAAAACACCAGAATTATCACGTTTTTCCATATTAACCTCTCAATTGATTTAACTTATTAACTTTGTCATCTAGTTCAGCCAAGAACTTGATAACTTCTTTTTCCAGCGTTGCAATAAAGGCATCATCACGCTCAAAACGTTTAATGACTAGTTGCAATTCTGCGGGAAACCTTGGGTCAAATGAACATAGGTCTGTCCATTTAGCCCCTGTGCAGGCCATCTGCCAATTTACTTGCACTTTATACTGATCGTCAATGCCACCCAAAATGCTTTCCAAGTGCGTATGCGACATTGGGGCTTTTAGTTCTACCAAGCCCTCTCCAACAATCCCGTCTGGAGATGCGCCTGATTGCTCAATCGTAGGATGGTTAACAAACGCTACCTCGTCAACCAATACGCCCATCTTGGACTCATAGGCGGCTCTGGCAAATGGTTCTTGCTCAATGCCATGCTCCATAGCGGCATTTGTGTAACTTTCTGCAATAGTACCAGTTAGTCTTTCAAGCAATAACTGTGTCATGTATTTATCACGGCTCGTTGAATACCCAGTTTTTGTTTTGGCAATAATATCTGCAACACGAGAAGCCGTAACCTTGCCCTTTCTAAGTTGTTTCCAAGCGTCAGTACCTTGTTCAATTAAATGTGTTTCCATACAATCCTTTTACAAATAGCACTAATATGACCAAAAGACACACCAATATCTGAAGCAATGTCTTTTAACTTTCTTCCAGAATCACGTTGTTTTCTAATCCAAATAACATCTAAATCATTTATTTTTGCTGATGGATGATTTTGACCTTTATGGCTTGCCTTACGACCCTTTTTTATCATGTCATGGGTATTGTCTTTAGGTGAACCAAGAAATAAATGGGATGGATTTATGCAACTTGTTATGTCGCAAATGTGGCAAACAAGCAAGTCCTTACTAACTTTCCCTTTATAAATCTCATAAGATGCTCTATGCGCCCTTAATTGTTTTCCTTTTGTATGACCAAAAACCCCATATCCATCTCTATCTTTTGCACCAAGAAAAATCCAGCACCCTTTATCTGACACAGAATAATTTTTTAATTTTTGTTCTATTGGAATAAGTGGAGGACTCATTTCAGTCCCTTCTTCTTAGCATCTTTGGCGGCAATCATCTTGGTCTGCCATGCCTTGTTTCCATCGCAATCCGCAAATGCCCTGATGTAAATATCTTTTAGTTCATCAACTGTTGTTGTAGCCTCAATAGCCGCAATGTAGTCAAGCATCTTTCCTTCATCTGGAGTGCCTTCATCACTCTCGCCTTCAGGCAAATCTTCACCCGCATAGATATACAAGCCCAAGCCATGAAGACTCAAAGCCTTTGTCATACAACGCATGATGGCTGTATTGACTGCAAATGCGTCTGGGTTAGGGATTGCTTTGTTGCGATAGTCCATTACGGGAAGTTGGCAAGTCATTGGTTTGCCAAACAATGTAACTGTTACGAACACCATTGCTGTGCCGTTGATGTCCATAAAACACTTATCGCCAAACATTTCTATCTTGTATATGGCTTCAGGATCGGCCTTTAAAGCCTCTGCCCAAGCCCAAGCCCATGATAGGTATGTAAGATTGTTTTTCTTCTCTGTATGCTCGTTGACGTTTGTCTTGAGCATTGCTAACACTTGTTCACTATTCATCATTAACTCCTATTTTGTTGACTCTGTTTAACTTGTTGTTCACCAATCCAATGGCTCAATAATGTTAGGTCATTCATTATCGAACTAATGTCGTTGGCGAAGCCATCATAACGCTTGGTCAAGCATTTTTTGTCTAGGGTTTTCACCGATTGTTCTATCCTCATTAGGATGGTTGAGTAATCGTTCAAAAGTATCTCCAAATTGCGTATGCGACCATGCTGATGACAGCAATGAGTCCAAACAAAACGGGTAAATCATTGATATGCGGTGCTGAGTAATACGCTCCCTCAAATATGCCTTCATTGACATAATCTTTTGGGAACGCTTCCTGTAATGTTCTTGGAAACATACGGGTAGTTGGGTTGAAATCATCCATTTAATATCTCCTGAGCAATTTGTTTTTGGTCATTGGGAAACAAGTATTTAAACTCTACAAAGTGGTTTTCAAAGCAACAAGTGATCTTCTCGCCTTGTGGCTCTAAGCAGTAACAACAGTAGTAGACATTCTCTTCATCTTCATAGATGGCTTGAAGTTCGTCTTTCATTTTCATGCTTGTCCCCTTGCTCTAATTGATTTTGCAATTTCCGATGCGCTGTATTTCTCAAGCACATGAATGGTTGTGTTGTTAGATACTTGATCTGCTATCAATGCACACGCCCCACGCTCTTTCTCTGCTATCAGTTTGGCAAAAAATAGAAGGTCAGCAGTGTAAACATCACAATTTTCGTAACTGGGCGAGAACCACACTTCTCCATCTCGAATCATTCCAACCTGTTTAGCAAGTTCAATAAATCCATCTCTTTCATCTTGGGTCATTTGGCCTCCAGAACTTTGATGCGTTGCTCAAGTTTGGCAACCAAGGCTTCTAGGACTTTAATTCTGTCCAAGAGCATATCTTGGTAGGTAAAGTCAGGCTTGCGGTATGGGGCTTCCACCCCAATGGTTTTCCTAATCATATTAACTCCTTTAGTAAAAAATATTAACTCAACTTTTCATCGCCCTAACAAATGCGGCATAACTAGCGGCTGTGTCCCCAAAGGGTAACTTAGCCAACTCGACTGCCACCTCTTCTAACACATCATTACGCAACAATAGTGGGTCTATGTTGTTTGGCAATGTGCGTAGATTCTCCGTCAAATCCCTGACCAATGCTCGTTGAACTGTGCCATCTGTAACGCCAGTAGCCACTTTGCGTTGTTCAGCAAGGTATGACATATTTCTCATCTGGTCAGTCACATCAAACTCCAATTCGTCAAATGCTTGGTCAAGTTTTTCGTTCATCAATTAACTCCTGTAACTTTACTTTCAGGTCATAGTAGCCATTTGTTGTTGCGCCTACCATGACTGCAAGATCACCAATCTTTTGTTTGAGTTGTCCAATCTGGAAACGCAATTCATTGATTTCTTGCTGAGTCTCAAAGTCCATTACTCTCTCACACGAATAGTATCAACAATGTTTTGGGCAAGATGCTGTTCTTTCACCATGTTGAAGATGATGGAAGCAATAACATCTCTTTCATGTTCAGCACCTAAGTCAAATGCGTTTGCCATGCCTGTAACTGTATTCTCATTACAAGCCGCCATGCGTAAGTGCGTGATCATCTCTGCTTTAGTCAAAACAAGTCTCCCATTCTTTGTGCCATTGTGTAGTTATATCTCGCATTTCGTCCATTGCTTTGTTTTCGCAGTGGTTATATTGCTTCTTGCTTATATCGTAAGTGATGTGCTTATCTTGCTCATCAAACACGCTAAAGTCAATCTCGTAATCGTCTGAGTGGTCAGCATCGAGTTCATCGCCTGGACTCAGTATGTCAAAGCACACTAAGCACTCTCCGATGCCCTCCAAGTAGACACAAATCTCATGTTGAAAATCTTTAGGTTTTACCGACATTGTTAACTCCTTTTTAAGTTGGTAAGAGGATTGTCAAGGATTAAAAAAGGCTTGTGAACTAGGACAAACCCTATGTTGACAAACTATTTTTAAAGGTAGTATTGCCTGTCAAAAGGAGACACACATGGAAATGAAACAACAACATTATGCAATTCTCAAGAGGTTGCATCATGGCGCATCATCCCTCAAACGCTTCACAGACAAAGATGGTGAAGTCGGCAACCAAGGCTTCCATTATCTGCGTTATCTGAACGATCTTCAGAACTTTGGGCTTGCCCTAGAGATAGGTGACGTTTGGCACATCACGGGGTTTGGAGTGGCGAAGTTGGCAGAGCAAACGCCAAGGGTATCCAAGGATAGAGTGGCGGCTGGAACTACCACCGAAACCTATGATGGGGCTGACCTGAAACAAAGTGGCATCAGGGAAGGTGCGTTTGATTTCCTGAAATACCCATCAAAGTTTGGGGACAATTTGACATATCCTAGAACATCGGTATAATCCGAATCGTTGTCGTTGCAAACAACAATGTTAAGGCCGCTTAATGAAGCATCTTGCCCATCAGTCCTACTGTTGGGTTGCAACCAAGATGTTTCGCTAAGTGGCTTTTTTCGTTTCTGCAATGACTTCCGTCTGACTCACGATACGTTACCGAGCCTGCATGGGCTGACAAGTCAGGAAACACCGCACACAAGCACACCCCTTGTGAAAAATGCGACCAGCGTTGGTTTGGCGACTGGTAAAGGATATGGTTCATCGGTGGTAAACAAGGCCATATCTATAAGCGAACAAACCCGTCAAGCGCACTTGGGGCTTTTTGTTATTTCAATGTCAATAGGAGTCAAGATGAACACAATGAAGTCTGGAGAGGGAAGGATAGAAACAGCATCTATCCACCCTTGGAGAACCTATGCCCGAAAGGAAAACAATGTTTGAAGAGTTCTGGAACGCATGGCCTAAAAGCACCCGAAAAGGTGGAAAAGCCACTTGTCAAGCCAAATGGGTCAAATTGAAATTGGACTTACAGGCTGACCAAATCATTAAACACGTGGAATGGATGAAAACCACTGAGCAATGGAAAAAGAGCGATGGTGCATTTATTCCCTCACCCTTGGTCTACATTAATCAAATGCGGTGGGATGGGGCTGAAATCCCTGATATGACTGTTAACGTCAATGTCAATTTTAGAGACCCTGCTTTAGCAAAGATAGAGGAAGATACAAAGAATGTCGCCCCGATGCCTAGTTTTGTAAGGGATTACATTGCGAGGTTGACTAAAAAATGACCTTAGAGCAAATACAAAAACTTGAAACTGAGTGGCAAGAAAAGTTAAAAGCCGCAGTTTTGAAGGAACGGGAAGAATGCGCCTTGCTTTGTGAGGAAGAAAAGATCAATGCTGTCCATTATTCAGCCACAACCCAGTCAAACTGGTTGGCAATCAAGATAAGGAATAAGCAATGATTCACTATCATGGCCTTCCAATCACCCCTGCCACAGTAGCCAACTATGCAATCCAAGCAGGCCACGCCTTCATAAGTTATGCACATCCTGACCAACTAGGGACTGCCGTTGACATTGCCCAATCCTTTGCTTTAGATAACGGGGCATTTTCAGCATGGAAAAGTGGCAATCCCGTCAAGGATTGGACAAGTTTCTACGATTGGGCATTGGAAAACAAGAAAATCCCTCACTGCGACTTTGCCGTAATCCCAGATGTCATAGATGGCTCAGAGGAAGACAACGATGCTTTGCTGAAAGACTGCCCCTTCCCAACATGGTTTGGCGCACCTGTGTGGCATATGCACGAGAGTTTTGACCGCCTAGAACGCCTTGCAAATACCTATGTGCGGGTTTGTATAGGTAGTTCTGGGGCATATGCTGTCATTGGGACAAATGAGTGGTGGTCACAAATTGGCAAGGCAATGCGGGTTTTATGTGATGACAGAGGCCGTCCATCTTGCAAACTACATGGTTTGCGGATGCTTGACCCAGGCATTTTTAGCAAACTTCCCTTTGCCTCTGCCGACAGCACCAACATTGGCAGAAATGTAGGAATGGACAACAAATGGAGGAATGTAAGTTATCCACCGCCAACCAAAGAAGCAAGGGCGCAGGTCATGCGCTCACGCATAGAAGCATTTAACGCACCCCCAGTTTGGGGATTTCATCAAGTTGAACAAGGGTCATTACTGTGATTTATTCTGCTATTTTCATATCCGCACTCGTTGCCGCAAACCTGTTGGTGGCCTACTTTGGTCCGTGGTTTAGCATTTTGAACAGTTTTTTATTGATTGGCCTAGACTTATCGATAAGGGACAAACTGCATGATTCTTGGAAAAACAAGCATTTGCCAATCAAGATGGGTGGCTTAATCCTAGTTGCAAGCGTGGCTTCATACCTACTTAACCCTGCCACAGGAATGATTGCCATTGCTTCCTTTGTGGCATTTACCCTATCAATGATTGCAGATTCTTTGGCATATCACTATTTAGCGGACAAGTCTTGGTTTGTCAGGTCTAACGGCTCAAATCTTGTAGGGGCTGGCGTGGACTCTATTGCTTTCCCAACTATTGCCTTTGGCGGTCTTATGCCTGAAATCGTGGCTTTGCAGTTTGTCTCCAAAGTCGGCGGTGGGTTTGTTTGGTCATTTTTACTAAGAAAATCAAATGACAATCAATGAAGCCAACCGAATCCTCAACAGAATCAGAGAAGGCTACCCAATGCCCTTGGCTATCACAACTCAAGCCTTACAACGGACAGGAGACATTCCTGACCTACCTCACAACCCATTACGCACTAATGGCGATGAATCCAAAGACGATAGAGCAATCGAGATGGAGAGCAAAGGAACTGAAAAAGGATTTTCCTACTCTGCCTACCTTGATAGCCCAAAGGATAAAGGAGTTAAAGAATGAAATGCCCTAAGTGTCAATCAGACAAAAACAGGATTACAGAGACAATCCAACATGAGGAATTCACCTATCGTAGAAGAATGTGCAATATGTGCTTCACCCTTTTCAGGACAAAAGAAGAGGTCTACAAGGGCGTATTACCTCAGAAGCCCCGTAAATTGGCTACTCCAAAGCAAACAGAATACCAAAGGCACTTTGCGACTGACTTGCTTAAACGGTTTTGGAAATAATATGGTGTTCATAGGCGTAGACCCCGCAAGTGCCACTGGTGCAGTAGGCGTATTAGATTCACAGGGTAATTACATTGAGTGCTTCATGATTGAACACCAAGACAAGCACATTAGAGCAATGGTGCTGAAAAACGCATTACTCAGAGCCGCACCCGCCCATGAAGGAGGCGAAATAGCCATTGAGATGCTATATAGCCGCCCAGGTCAATCAGCCTCCGCAATGTGGACATTTGCAAGGGCAGTCGGGGCAATAACGGCAATATGTGAATTAACCAATATGCCATGCCACATGGTGCGCCCCCAAGTATGGAAAAAGTTTTATCACATACATGATAAAGATGATTCGCTCGACATAGCAAGGATGTTCTGGCCTGAAGCCCCATTAAAGCGAAAGAAGGACAACAACCTAGCAGAAGCCCTTTTAATCGGGGATTATTGGAGACAACAAGTAATGGGATTAAGAAGTGGCAAAACAGATTAGCAATAGGCCACGTTATGACGATATGCAGGGGCATTTATTCAAGTTAACAGAATCAGAACGTCATATTATCAAAACAATAGGCAAAGGGAACTATGCAGAAGGGGTAAGAATTTGCATCATGTGGGGCGCACATTTCTACAATCTTGGGCTTAATATTGAGATGGATTTAAGGCACATTGGATTGGTTACAGTTTCCAGCACCGACAATTACCCGCACGAATAGCCCAAAAACGCATTAAAACACCCCTAGAAGGCACTCAAAATTTTAGGGTGCTATGGTGGTGGCGTGAATAGGGCTTATAGGGCTTAAAAATAGGCAAAGAAAAACCGCCCGAAGGCGGTATTAAGTGAGTGCTTACTAACTTAGACTGTTATTTCTTTTACTCGAAAAATCTGCCAGTCTGTATCTTCATCTTGCTTCCAGAAATCGTTTTCTGTTTCAAATGCAATTTTTTGTGCTTCATCTGCATTATTGGCTTCAATTTCAACTGATTCCAATGTGGTGCGCTCTGCATAGACTATAAATTTTTTCATATTAACTCCTGTTTATTTACGTTTGAGAATGATTTGTAAGATTAAAGCAATGGTCGCATATATCATGACGGCCTTAGTGTTGGCGGTAAACAATGGTTTCATCGGTTTCACCGATTAAAACGCCTTCATCTGCCAAATAATCTAAAACCTTAACTTTGTTTTCCTCTGCTTCGTCATCTAGGCTTTTGTCGTGCAGTAGGTAATCATTTGCTATTTCCTGCCATGTTGCTTCCGCATATTCGCAGCAGATGCCTACGACATCCAGTTCATATTCTTCACCTAGTGACTGTTCACATTCTTCAATGTGTTCAAAAAGAATATTAAGGGCATCAATAGAGAATTGGTTTTCTCTACCCATGTCTTTAAATGCTTGGACAAAATCACCAAAAGAGACTGTTTGTTTCATATTTACACCTATTAAAAAAACCCTAGTCAATCACTAGGCCATAAACCCCTATTGCTAAGGGTTTACAGTCTCAGAGATTAAGCAGTTAGCAATTTGGCAATTTCTGCCTCTAGTTTGTCAATACGGGCTTTTACCCGTTCTTTTTGTTTTTGGTCTCTACTCTGTTTAAAAACTACTTTTTGCCAATAGAGACTGTTTTCTAGGGTTTTAAGGCTGTTTGTCATTGTCTAGATTCCTATTAAATTAAAACATCAAAGTATGACAAAAGGCAAACTACCCACATTGTGCAAAATGCAAGGCAACAAAGGGCGTTATAAAAATGCTGTCTCATGCTGTCACCTCTGCCATGCGTCTAATCTCTGGCCATGAATAGCCCTCAGAGATAAGGGAAGGGTGAAGTCTTAAAACGGCATGAATGGCCTCTTCTGTTTCATGCTGTTCTGTAATGTGGACAGTCTTTTCTAGCCAAGCATAAAAATGCTCTGCTTCGTCATAAGACATTATTTTGTTTTGTGTTTCCATTGTGTGTTAACTCCTATGAATGAATGAAAGGGAAAGCCCCGAAGGGCTTGGGATTAGACTAGGCTAGTTTCGTAAGAATTTGACCAGGCATCCATGAACTCGTTCACAGTATGGTCGCAGACTGTTTCATCATCTTCTAGGCCAAAGGCAGAGACCAAAGCCCAGCCCATTTCCTTGCCTTCAGTATCTGCTCTACGGATTCGCAGTTGCGCCTCTTCTACGGACTCCACTGCCTCGCAGATAGCCTTAAATGAACTGCTACGCTTAACCTGCCACTCTTCACCATCCCAAACAGAGATGACGTGGCCCGCCTTCAGGGAATATCTAACTAAGTGTTTGTATGCTTTCATGGTCTTAACTCCTATTGAATTTAAATATTAACATAGACTGCTATTTCTAGCCCTGAATACTATGCACAACCCATGCCAGTTTAGCCATTTAGAAAATATCTAATAAAATCAAGGACTTAGCGAAACTTAACATAATAAACCCGCACCTAGATAGTGCAAACATTATCACTATATAAAATCATGCACTAACTTCGTGCGTTACCTACTATATATACACCAACATGGTGCATAGACTAACTCTATCGGTTTACTTTTGTTGATAGTCTGAATATATCCAGAGTGTTTACCTGGTGTGTGTGTTTAGGTGCTTGCCTATTACTCATTACCTGCTTGCTGTTGTGGGTGGGAAAACCCTATGCTGTCTATCTATACAGTGCTGGTTATCTATACAGTAGTAGTAACCCTATGCTGTGGTTGCATACAGTTGTATGGGGGGGAGGGGGTAGTCGTGCTGTGTAATATTTAAATTCAATAGGAGTTAAGACCATGAAAGCATACAAACACTTAGTTAGATATTCCCTGAAGGCGGGCCACGTCATCTCTGTTTGGGATGGTGAAGAGTGGCAGGTTAAGCGTAGC
>Ga0247723_1002116_pt1 | contig 10890 bp, 13 predicted proteins | sample MSEWelMarce5H_FC_FD_189079 | JGI IMG/M metagenome (GOLD analysis project Ga0247723, IMG submission 189079) | Subsurface sediment microbial communities from gas well in West Virginia, United States - MSEEL Well Study Marcellus 5H_FC | ecosystem: Environmental > Terrestrial > Deep subsurface >...
TTATGAATACAGCGCACCCGTATCTATTAGGCAAAACCTTCAGGATCGTAAATTGTGGGCAATAAGTAATCCAGCCTTGGGACATACAATCACTGAAGAAGCCATTGAGGAATCAATTGCAACCAACTCAATTGAAGCTACTTTGACTGAGACCTTTTCGGTTTGGATTGATTCGCAGGTTTCACCCTGGACATTTGGCTCAATTGAAGCTTGTAGCAATTCTGACCTAATACTTCCAGTCGGTGCTAACACAGTCTTCGCTTTTGACGTTAGCCCGTCAAAACGCACTGGATCGCTGGTTGCCGCCCAAATCGTTGATGGCAAGATTGGTGTGGGTATTATGGAAACATTTAGCTCTGATATTGCTATTGATGAACTTAAAATGACCCAGGCAATACATGATTGGTGTTTAAAATATAAACCGTCCCAAATTGCTTATGACAGATACGCTACTGCGTCTATTGCTCAAAAATTAGAACAACAGGGTCACAGGTTAATTGATATAAGTGGTCAGAATTTTTACCAGGCTTGTGGAGAGCTTGCCGACAGTCTTACAAATTTTCGTCTATTGCACTCGGGGCAACCTGAGTGGGTAAGTAGCATGAATAACTGCGCCGCTAAATATAACGACTCAGGATTTCGTGTAATTCGTAGAAAATCCGCTGGAGACGTTACAGCTGCCATTGCAACAGCAATGTGCGTTAACATGTTATCAAAACCAATATCAGTGCCAATGATCTACGTGTGACGTAGTTAACTGATATAATACTCCTATGGGATTTTTTCGCGATTTGATCGGCGTAACACCAAAATCAGATATTAAAGCTCAATTAGCCCCGCCCGTAATGGGCGATCCATTTAGTTACTATACGCCACTTTCAGCATTTACAATTGATCGCGCCGAGGCTATCACCATCCCTTCAGTTCAACAGGCACGCAACATTATTTGCGGAATTATCTCAGGTATGGAATTAGAAACATATCAAAAAGCAACTGGAGAAGAAATCCCAAATCTTCCCTGGGTAAATCAATTAGAAAAAAGCGCACCAAACAATGTAACCCTTAGTTGGGTTGTGGATAGCCTTATTTGGTATTCTACCGCGTATCTAAGAGTGGTCGAGCAGTATTCCGATGACCTACGCCCGTCTCGTTTCGAATACATTAGAAATTCAAGAGTAACAGTTGAGTTAAATAAAGATAACACTTATGTCGATCAATATTTTGTTGATGGTAAAGAAGCACCAATGTCAGGAATTGGAAGTTTAGTTACAATTCAAATTGGTAAAGATCCAATTCTTACTTCAGGTGCAAGGATTCTTAAATCAGCTTTAGATTTAGAAAAGGCTGTGTCAGTTGCTTCAAGTACGCCACAACCCGCGGGAATATTAAAAAATAATGGCGCGGATATGGGTGAAAAAGAAGTTGCAGGTTTATTAGCTGCTTGGCGCAGGGCTAGAGATACCAGGTCAACCGCTTACTTAACTGCAAGCCTTGAGTACCAGCCGACAGCATTTTCTCCTAAAGATATGATGTACGTGGACGCGCTTCAAAATGCTTCAGCCCAAATTGCAAGATTATTTAACATTGACGCGTTCTATTTAAACTGCGATATGAACAATAGTATGGTTTATCAAAACGTTTTGGATAACCGACGTCAGCTTGTCAGTTTCACTCTTGCGCCTTATCTCCAGGCGATTGAGAATCGTTTTTCCCAAGATGATCTTTCGCCACAAACCCAATATATCCGATTTGACATTGACTCAGGATTTTTGCGATCAGATCCAATGGAAAGACTTGCAGTCATTGAAAAAATGTTACAACTAGAACTAATCACCGTTGAACAAGCTAGAGAAATGGAAGACCTAAGCCCTAATGGAAATAATTAACTTTTCAGCTGACCTAGAAGCGTCAGAATCTCGCAGAATCATTGCTGGTAAAATTGCACCGTATGGCGATGAAATTGGAAACACTAGTGCGGGTCGAGTTATATTTGAAGCTAATTCTATTCAAATTGAAGATCCAACTAAAGTCAAACTTTTACTTGAACACGATCCAAAGCAACCTATTGGACGTATGAAAAATGTAACCGAAGATAATTCAGGCATTTTTGCAGAATTTAAAGTCTCCAACACCACACGGGGAACAGACAGCCTAATTGAAGCGTCGGAAAACCTGCGCAGCGGTCTCTCAGTTGGTGTTGAAGTTATTAAAGGAAAAAATAAAGACGGTGTTTATCATGTAAGTGCTGCCCGTCTCCTTGAAGTTTCGCTTGTAAATTCAGCCGCATTTAAAACAGCTGAAGTGACTAGCGTATCTGCGTCTGACAACTCAGAGGCAGTTTCAACCGAAACCAAAACAGAAATAGAGGAAATTGTGGAAGACACAACAACCAATACACCTGTTGCGACCGAGGTAGTAGAAACCCCAGCGGTTGAAGCTTCTCGCCCAACAGTAACAGCGGCGGTTTATACAAAGCCACGCGTTGCACCAATGACTTCAGGTCAATACCTAGAAGCCAATATCAAAGCTGCAATGGGTGACGAGTCAGCTCGCCAACTAGTTTTAGCTACTGATGATACATCTACAAATACAGGTTTAACACTTGCACCACATCTAAATGAGTTTATTACAAATACATTAGATGTAAGACCTTCAGTGGAAGCAGTTTCCCGTGGGGCACTTCCGACAAGTGGTCTTTCTTTTACTATCCCGAAATTATCAGTTGCGCCAACTATTGATTCAAATTCAACAGAGGGTGAAGCACTTGGTGGTACTGAGATGGCCTCAAATTACATCACAGTTGATGTAAAAAAAGCAGCGGGCTTGCAAACGATCAGTTGGGAATTGCTTGACAGATCTTCACCAATTTTTTATGATGAGCTTATCCGTGAGTTAAATCGTGCATACGCTAAGGCAACTGACGAAGCAATGTTCACACAATTTATTACAACAGGAACAGCGGGAACAGCTGTTGCAACTGCCGACGCAGATGGACTTCAATCATTTATTGCAACTGAAGCTGCCGCTGCTTACGCTGCAACAGGTGGATTTGCAACTAACTTAGTTTCAAATGCTTCATGGTGGTCTGTACTACTTGGTGCGCAAGATTCTACAAAGCGTCCAATTTACGCAGCTGCTAATCCTGTTAACAACGCAGGTATTGCTTCACCTCAGTCAGTTGTTGGTTCAGTATTAGGAACCAACTACTATGTAGATCCTTACATTGGTTCAGGAACAGGCGACGATTCAATGTTCTTAATCAATCCTTCATCTATTACATTCTACGAAGCCCCTAAGACAACCTTGAGAGTCGAAGCACTTTCAAATGGTCGCTTGCAAGTGGCAGTTTATGGATATTACGCAATTGCAACAAAGCTTGCTGGCGGTATCCGTCGTTGGAACAAGTCCTGATCTAAGTAACTAGATCAATAGCGTTAAGGGGCGTTGGAAGCCTTCGCCCCTTAACTTTTAAAGAAAGGTAGTTATGCCAGCCACATTTTGCACCGAAGCAGAGCTTAGGGCGAATCTCAGTTTGGGCAGTTTGTATTCTTCGGCTACTGTCGAGGAAGTTTGTCAGGCTGGACAAAACATAATTACAGATTATCTTTGGAAAAATCAGGCTTTCAATTCTGCACATTCACACGTTATTGGTAAAGGCACATTGTATTTTGATACACCTCATGAGTTCTTTGTGGGTCAAGTAGTAACGGTAAGTGGTAACGGTGCAACTTTCAACGGTGCTAAAACAATTACAGAAGTAGATACATACTCAATAACTTTTGTAACTTCACATTCCACAGTTGAGCCAATTCATCCAACTAGTCCTTACGGTACTGTTGCTGCAACTGATTATGTTGCATACGGTAGCGTGCCCGAAGTTAAGCTTGCGACCTTGATGGTATGTACTGAAATTTGGCAAGCAAAACAAGCTGCTAACGGCGGCGCATTAGATCCTAATTTTCAACCGTCGCCATTTAAAATGGGTTCGACTTTAATTGCTAAAGTCAGAGGCTTACTTGCGAACCACTTAGCCCCCAATGGACTAATAGGCTAATGACAGTTGCCGTTACAACTCTCAGAGCTTCCATTGCATCTGCGCTAAGCAACGCAGGGGTGTGGGATACGTTCAGCTACGTCCCTGCCACACCTACTGCTAACAGTGTTGTTCTACGCTATAACGAGCCTATGCTAGAGCCTAGTAACAATCAATATAACGTTGGTGCAAAAGCAAACTTTATTATCACTTGCATAGTGCCAATGTTAGACAATCAAGCGTCTTTAATAGCATTGGAAAACATGGTCTGTGCTGTGTTTTTAAAGCTTAATGCTTCAACCATTAAGTTCAATGTAGAAAGCGTTTCCGCACCTTCAGTATTGCAGGAAGCCCAGGAAATGATGGTCTCCACAATAAACATAAGCACCTTAACAACTTGGAGTTAAAATGACACTAACAGACGAAGACATTGCCTTTCTTAAAAAGATCGGACAAGAAGTACCGCAAGACAAGCCAAAACCAACAATCGCCAAGAAAGACGAGGAATAATTCATGGCAACCTTTCTAAATAACAAAGTTGGATTTAAGGTCAATTCTGTTGACCTAAGTTCATATGTACAATCATTTGTATTAAATCGTGTACTAGATCAAATTGAGATAAGCGCGATGGGGGATACATCTCACAAATATGCAACTGGTTTGTCAGCCGATACCATCACCGTAACATTTTTGAACAATGACGCTGCTTCAGGTGCAGGATCAGTACGTGCAACTCTACAAGCTGCATTTGGTACAACAGTTGCTTTTTCAGCAATTCAAGACACCGCTTCAGCAGTTTCATCAACAAATCCAATTTACACTGGTACAATTCTTGTTGATAACCTAACCGATATTAACGCCCCATCTCCAGCTGATATAGCAACCTTCGACATTACATTTACATGTAATAGCAAGACTGCCCCAGCTACAACAGGAACATGGGCATAACAAAGGACTAAAATGATTAAACTAAAGATAACCAAGGCTTCAGGTGAAATTAACGAATACGAAATTACACCTGTTATTGAGTTTGCATTTGAAAGAGAAATGAAATCCGGTTTCCATAAATACTTCCGAGACGAAGAAAAACAAACTGGAGTTTATTGGTTGGCTTGGGAAGCTGAAAGGCGCAATGGCGTAACTGTTGTGCCTTTTAGCGATAAATACCTAGAGACACTTTCTAAAGTAGAAATTCTCGATGGTGACAGCCCAAATGGATAACGAGGGATTCGTTTCACTACCTTGTTGCTAGGTTAGCAATTACAACACGTATCCCTCATTCTGAGTACATAAATATGGATAGAGATTTGCTGAAGGCTACATTGGCAGTTCTCAACGATGACGCAAAGGCTAGGGAAAATGGCAACAGAGGTAAAAGGCTTAATTGAACTTAAGAAAACTCTTAAGCACTATGACACCGACCTTTCTGTGCAATTAGACGATCAAATGAGTCTTGCCCTTGGCGGCGTAGTAAAAAAAGCACAATCTTATGTACCAGGAAGTTCGCCTTTAAGTAATTGGAGTTATAGAAGAAGAACTGAGTTTTTTACAAATGCTGAAGGAAAAAAGATAAGAAAGTTTCCTTTGTATAACTCAGCTAGAGTTGTAAAAGGTATTCAATATAGTGGCACGCCACGCAGGGCTAATAAAAATGGATTTAAAGCTGTTTATTACATTATTAACAAATCAGCTGACGGTTCTATTTATGAAACCGCTGGACGCAAAAATCCTAATGGTCAGCCTTGGGTTGGACCTAAAGGTGATCCTTTCGATCATTCAGTTAGCCACTCAAACAACCCAAACGCAGGTGCGCAATTTATTCAGGCATTTGGCCCGATTTATCAGGGCAACATTGAAAGCTCTACAAAGCGTGGTAGATATATGAAGGGTCGTCTTATTTACCGAGCATGGGCTGAAGACGGTGGCAAAGCAAACGCAGCTGCTTTAATTGCAATTTACAACGTTAACGAACAATTTAAAAAGAAACAATACTTTAACAAGGTGGCTAAATGAGTGTAGTAATTGATATTGCCGCCCAATTCACCGGCAAAAGAGCTTTCCAGCAAGCAGAAAACGCAGCTGACAAATTAGGTAGGACTGTAAAACATGCACTGATTGGAGTGGGTGTTACAGCTTTTGCTCAGTCTGCAATTAAAGCCTTTGCCGAGAACGAGAAACAATTACAACTATTTAAAAACTCATTGCAATCTATCGGTTTCGAGTTTGCTACAAATGACTCACTTGCTTTTTTAAACAGCCTTAAACTTCAATTTGGTGTGACTGACAATCAGTTAATTCCTGCTTATGAGCAATTGCTGACTACTACACGCAGTTTGGCGGCAAGTCAGAATCTAACAAACATTGCAATGGATATTGCTGCTCGTCAAGGCATTAGCGTTACCCAGGCGGCAGACGCCCTAAGTAAAGCCTACATAGGCAACACTAGAGCTATTGGCTCACTTGGTTTAGGTATCAGTAAAGCAACCCTGGCTTCAGGTGATTTTGCTGCAATCGTAAAAGAAATTACAAATATCACTAAGGGTTCTGCGGCAGCGGCAGCCGATACTTTTTCAGGAAAGTTATCACGTTTGGCAAGAGCAGCCGATACAGCTAAAGAAAGCATTGGTGCTGGATTAGTTGAAGCATTAATGCAAATAACCAAATCCCAGGATATTGAGCAACTACAAACTAAAATTATTAACTTTGGCGAATCATCGGCTGAAGTATTAACTAAAATGGGTAAGTTAATATCTGACAATATTGAATTGATTAAAGTCTTTGGTGCGGTCATGCTTGCTGGATTTGCAATTACCAAGGTCGCCGCTTTTATCACAGCATTACAAACCATAATTAAAACTGTTAATGTTTTGAGAAACAGCGCAATAGCCGCTGCCGTTGCTCAGATGTTTATGCTTAATCCGCTTGGTGGCGCACTCATGGCTGCGGCAATGATAGCCACTATTGCAGGTGTAATTAAGAGCGTTGATATTCTGACTGCAAAGGCAGAAAAAGCTGGAGAAACAATTCGAGCAGTTGGTACTGAGCAATTAGGTCGTGGTGGCGATCAAGGTGGTGCAGCTAAAGTTGCTGAGGGTGCTTCGGCAAGAGCGGCTAGAGATGCTAAAAAAGCAGCCGCCGATCAACTCAAGGCTACCAAGGCACAGACTAAGGCAGTGCAAGACCAGGCTAAATTAAAGAAAGCCCAGAGCCTATTTGATTTGGATAAGGTACAGATTCTTGCAGCTTTACAAGGCAAGTTATCTGAAGATGAAAAACTTCGTCTGCAATTACAATTTGCTTTACTTACTGATAATGCTAAAGAAGCTGACCGTTTAAGTAATCAATTAGCCATATCTCAAATTAAAACAACAGACTTAGCAACAGCAATTGCCAAACTACCACCTGCTTTAAATCCTTTTGCTAGTTTCCCACAATGGATTCAAGACGCTATTAATGAAATTAATAAGCTTAAATTTGCGGTATCGACAGGCCCAACTACAACTCCTGGCTCACCCGTAGTTCCACCCGCAATAATTAGCCCTAGTGGGGCAGCATATACACCACCTGCACCAATTAACATTCCAACAATGGGGGTTAATCCACAGACATCACTTCCAGGATACCGTGATTACAGAGCAGGTGAGCGTGCTTCAATTAACGTAACTGTTCAGGGTAATGTTATTAGCAACAAAGACTTAGCCGATACGATTCGTATGCAGTTGTTAGATTCATCTGCGTCGGGCTCATTCAGTATGTCCAATAGAGCTACTCGAGGCGATTAATGGCTTTACCTGCTCAAATAAATGTCTCGTTAAACTTTTCGTCCGGCGCAGTTTTTGGAAATCCTTTTACTATTTCAGATCCAGTCAACGGCAGACTTGGTTTCGGTGTTCTTTCTGATAGCACAACACCTGCATTGGTAGTTGATTTAACCGACTCAACTAGACAGATAAGCATTCGCCGTGGTCGTAATATAACAAGAGATACTTACGAAGCGGGAACGGCAACAATAAGGATTTTCGATCCTGAAGGAAACTTTAACCCACAGTCGGTTACCTCTCCATACTATGGCAAATTGACACCGTTAAGAAAACTTCGTATTTCGGCTGTTTATGAAGGTGTTGATTATTATTTATTTAGTGGTTACACAACAGATTATGCCTATTCGTACGACCAAGCAGAAAACGTAAGCTATGTAGATATTAGCGCAGTTGACGCTTTCCGATTATTTAACCTTGCAGCTATAACTACTGTAACTGGTTCGGCTGCCGGTCAAGACACTGGCACACGTATTAACAAAATCCTTGATACCGTTGAGTTTCCTAATGGTATGCGCTCAGTAGATACTGGCAATTCGCTCACGCAGGCAGATCCAGGAACTTTACGTACTTCTCTTGCTGCCATTCAAAACTGCGAGGTCTCGGAACAAGGATCTTTCTATGTAACCCCTGAAGGCAACGTAATATTTAAGAACCGATATAACACTATTGCTTCGGCTGGTGGCACTCCTATTGAGTTTAATCAAACCGGTGGAATACCTTACAAAAATTTAGTCTTTGCCTTTGACGATAAGCTAATTGTCAACCAGGCAAATGTAACCCGCATAGGTGGTAGTACGCAGACGAACGTGGATCTTGAAAGCATTTCTACTTACTTTCCTCACTCTATTACGTACTCAGATTTGGTTGTGGACACCGACGCTGAAGCCATGAACATCGCTAAAATCTATGTCGCTACAAGAGCCACAACAACCATACGAATTGACCAAATGACCCTTGATTTATTAGACAGTTCTGTACCAACAGGAACGATTTTAAGTTTAGATTATTTTGACAATGTTAATATATCCAATATTCAACCAAGTGGTTCAACTATCACTAAGAATTTACAGGTGCAAGGATTGGCATGGGATATTACGCCAAACCGTATGATCTGTAATGTGACCACGCTCGAACCTATCACCGATGGGTTCTTAATTTCCAGCCCTACGTATGGAGTGCTCTCGGAAGACATACTGTCTTACTAGGGTATAATTAGACACTAAGGAGTAATACACATGGCTCAAGGTTTTCCAAGTTCCGCCGGCGACGTTTTGTCGGCTGCAATGTTTAACGGTTTAGTTACCTTTACAGTAGGTGCAGCTAACACCGATGATTACACAGCGACACTTTCTGACCAATATCAGGTTTTAGAGTTAATGAACAAAGGCACAGCTGTTGCCTTTAAGATACCTACAAACGCCTCAGTTGCGTTTCCAATAGGTACAGCGATTACTGTCCTAAACATTGGTGCTGGAGTATGCACAATTAGTGCAGTTACCTCAGGCACAACAACTGTTTTAAGCGCAGGCGCAGTTGCAGCGCAACCAACATTAGGTCAATATAAATCAGCTGTGTGCATTAAAACTGGCACAGATGCTTGGTATGTTGTTGGTGCAATAGCCTAATGATTGGCAATATCGTTGCTGGTGTTTTAGCACCAACTACCCCTTCAGGCGTGACTGTTAATTATTTAGTTGTAGCAGGTGGCGGTGGCGGTGGATCCGAAAGCACAACTAATAATGGCGGTGCTGGTGCTGGCGGACTTCGCACTACGACTAGCGATAGCGGGTTTTCAGGCGGTGGCGGATCTTTAGAATCTGCTTTGACTTTAGGATTATCTACAAATTACTCAGTAACAGTTGGTGCAGGTGGTGCAGCAATTACACAAGGTAATAACTCAGTATTTTCAACAATTACATCAACTGGTGGTGGTCGTGGTGGTTATGCAAACGCAACCGTAAATGGTGGAGACGGTGGATCAGGTGGCGGTGGTGGTGTAGTAAATCCTTCACCCGTCGGAATTGGTGGTGCTCGTACTGTTAATCAAGGTTTTGCTGGCGGTTCAGCTAACGGAACTTCATTTTCATGTGGTGGTGGCGGTGGAGCTGGTGCAGTTGGTAGCAGTGCAACTTCTTCATCTACTGGAAATGGTGGAAATGGCGTAGCAGTATCAATAACAGGTTCATCTGTTACTTACGCAGGTGGTGGTGGTGGATCAGCTGGAACAGGAACTACTAAAGGAATTGGCGGATCAGGCGGCGGTGGTGATGGTTCAGGTGATTCGACCAGCGGAATTGCAGCTCTTGCTGGGACTTCAAACACAGGCGGTGGTGGTGGTGGAAATGGTTTCTGGAATACATCTGGCACAAACACAGGCGGCAGTGGTGTGGTTATTTTGAGATACCCTAATACATTTACAATTACTATTGGTGCTGGTCTAACAGGATCAACTTCAACCACAGGATCAGATAAAGTAACAACAATTACAGCTGGCACTGGAAATGTTAGTTGGGCAGCATAATGGCGCATTACGCATTTTTAAATGACAACATTGTTACTGAAGTAATAACGGGAATTGACGAAACAGAACTTATTGAAGGTTTAGACACTGAAACTTGGTATGCACAATTTAGAGGTCAAGCTTGTAAGCGGACTTCATATAATGGCAATATCCGTTACAACTATGCAGGTATTGGTTATACCTATGATGAGGTTAGAGACGCATTTATAGCACCTGAACCTGAAGGCAATTTAGGATTTGATGAAGAAACTTGTAGATGGATATTACCAGAGGCGAATTTTGAAGCCTTGGCTGAGTAAATCCGCAGTACAGCTGCGAGAACAGATCGATGATAATTACGCAGGTCGTAGGAGGCGCAGCGATGGGTGGGTGGCTGATTTGCGTCACCAACAAGCAGGTAAGTCAGACCATATACCTGACCCGAAGTCCAACGGCGTCGTTAGAGCTATTGACATTGACGCTAGCCTTTCTGACAACAAAGGGGATTCAGCATATTTGGCAGATCAGCTTAGACT
>Ga0247723_1002117_pt1 | contig 10887 bp, 14 predicted proteins | sample MSEWelMarce5H_FC_FD_189079 | JGI IMG/M metagenome (GOLD analysis project Ga0247723, IMG submission 189079) | Subsurface sediment microbial communities from gas well in West Virginia, United States - MSEEL Well Study Marcellus 5H_FC | ecosystem: Environmental > Terrestrial > Deep subsurface >...
ATCTTCATCCGAGTCGGAAATTTTAAAAATTTTAAATTCTGTTTTTGAAAAAGGGACGGGCTCCTTGATGGGCGTCCACGGGGCGTGGTCCAACGGGTCCCAGGGCTCAGGCCCCTCCATATGATTCCTTGGCCTTTTCAACCGCGTTCTTCAACGCACGCTCTGCAGGGGACTCGGGCTCCCACGCGTCCCATGTATCGGCACATTCGTTCACCTTCATGAGCGTCTCATCAGTGCCCTCATAGCGCGTCCACGTCTCCTCGGCGTCATCCACCTCTTCGATGTCCCCGTCCGAATCACTCTGTGATTCTTCATAAATTTCTGGAAAAAGAGAACCAATCTGTTTCCCCGTGACGTTGCGCGCTGCAAACATGAGGCCGAGGCACATGTCCTGAGCGAGCACCGTATCGCGACCGCACCCCTTGGCATAGTGACTGGCGACGACGACGGCCGACTCCATGACGGGTAGGAATATGTCCATCACGGATTGCTCCATTTATTTTAAGGAATAAAAGAACTTTGGCCGGTTTCATCCATGTTGTCGAACAGGACACGTATTGTCTTGAAGCCATCCACCTCGAGGAACTGGTAGTACCGGGCCCAGATGGAGACTATGCGGTTCTGGGCCAGGGCTGGGTTCTGACGGGCCAAATATAAATCAAAATATTGATGTTTAAGTCGGCCAAAGTTGACGGCGCCTGAGGGCCTGGGCGACTCGGGATCCAACGAGAACGAGTACATATAGAATGGTCTGCTTGGCACACGGGTATGGTTCTCTATGAATTGGGCCGTTCCTAGGAGGAGGTTCGTGCCTATGAGTGGGTCGAGGCGCTGGGCCTCGTTGAAGTAGATGGCCATCGAATTCAATTGGTTTATATTTGAAAAATTGTTGGAGTATGAAGGTCCGGCTATGTTGGACGAGTCGAGCCAGTAGTCGAATCCCTTGGCGTTCTGGTTCTGCACGGTCAAGAAGAGCTCCTTGACTGGGTTGAGGAAGTTGGTCATGCACCGCACGTTCGACGTGCCGGCCGGCACCAAGTAGCGAGCCCGTTGGACATTCTCGGCGAGGTAGACGGTCGGCCCGCGCTTCTGGATGTAGGCCCGCTCGCTTTCACCCAGAAACACGTACTCGGTCAGGAGGTTGAAGGTCATGGGGAACGTGAGGGTCGAGTCTGCACAAAAATCTGAAAAATTATTCAAAATAATTCTGAATTGCATACCCGGGACGACGGGGAGGCCGCGCTCGAGCGCCTTGAATCTCAAGGGCACGACATAACGGGACAGTGGGGCGTTTGTGCCGCCTAGAGCCGTCCCACCGATGAGGTTCGTCAGACCAACCTGCTGACCTTTGGGCACCTCCACCTCATTCACGAGGGTGATGAACTCTCCCCAAAGACGCTCGATGAGCTGATTTCCGATGTAGAGCTCGGCGCGCTCGATCATGAGGGCCCCTGCCGAGTCATAAAAGGCGGTGCCAGGTGGCGCGCTCACGTCGAAGCGAGCGTACATGGCCGTCATGAGATCGCCGTTCATGGGGAGGGTGACGAACGAGTCGGTGCCGTAGGTCGGCTCGCTCTCAAACTGCACGTTGACGACTCGGGTGGCAAAGAGACCCTGTGGTTTATATTGTTCCAAAAATAATGTAATATCTGGCTGACCCGAAAGGATAATGTCCGCCTTGCCAAGTTGGGCGAGCACTTGGCGTCCAGCCATCTATTACTGTAGTGAGAAGTTTAGTCGTACATGAGCCCCGCAAGCCCATTCGATATGCGAAGCACGTTGTATGACACGGCTATAACCCTGAGCTCCTTGGTCTCGAGTGATGTGGTGTTGGGAAGAAAAATTTGAAATTTCTTTTGTTTTATTCTGCTCATATTGATGGAACCGGATGGGCGGGGGTCTTGGGGTCTGCGGGCCATTGAGTACATGTAGACGACGCGATCCGGTTGACGGGTGTGCTTCTCGAGCGGCTGGATCAGGTGCATGAATTGGTAGTCGGCTGTTGTAGGGTCTATGAAATCCTCGCCGTTGAAAGTGATGGCCACGCCGAGACCGGGGTCCGCGACGTAGACGTAGGGCGTGGCCGCCTGGTCCTGCACGACGAACAAAATCTCTCGGACCGGCCCCATAAAGTCGAGATCCACGACGGTCGACTGTCCGAGATTGAACGTGGCGAGTTGCGTCTGAGTGATGATATAGTCGAGCACGTGGCTATTCATCCAGCTGACTTCGGGGTCGGAGAGGTAGGCGTACTCCACGATCATGGAGGTGGTGATGTTGGTCTGATTCACGACCGTGTTGTTCGCCACGAGATCCAAAAATGGCCTGAATGTCACGTAAATCTCCATGTCCTGGCGCTGTAGTGAGCAGACCGGTACGGACAATTCTGTCGATCCGTAAAAATAGAATGGAAGATTCACAAAGTATGTGCGATCCTGTGCAGCGACGGAGCTGTCGAGTTTACCCGTCAGCAGCGTGAGCCCCGTCTGGTTCTCCTCCGGAACCGTTAGATCGTTATAAATCTCGATCATCTCACCGGTCAAGGTTTGTATGAGCTGGCCGCCAATTTTGAGCTCAGCCTTTTCCACGAGATATGTTCCGACCGAGTCCACATAGTAGTAGGTGTTGGGGGCGGGGGTCGTGGCACTCACAATCGTCACGTAAGCGTTCGCCGACACGGTGGTTGAACCCGTGCCAACGGTCGTCACATCGAGGAAGAAGACATTGGAGGTGTTGGTGCACTGGGCCAGGACGTCGATAGTATACGGCCCCTGCGTGCCAATACTAAGAGGGCTGACGGACATGTAGTTGGGATTAACAGGTCTTGAATCCATGACATTTTGATAAATGTTTACATTCGAGACGGATGCAGAGGCTGTATCGAAATAAACCATAAATCTGTAGTTTCCTTCTTGGGCGAACTGAATGTTCCCGCCTGATGTCACGGAAATCTGACTCGACGCGCCGACCCGTGTGAACATTGTGGTGAAGTTGATAGGGGTGGTGGTTCCCATGGTGATGGACGCGGTCTTGATTCCTGTGAACAAAAGCCCATTGCGTTTGGGGTTGATGCTCGACGTCGCCGTCACGACGCCGAATTGTTCAGTAGCAAAAAATGAATTATTCGTGAGGGTCGCTGCGGCGTCGGTTGTAAGGCTGATTCGGTATTTGTCGTCGGTGTTCCAGACCTGCACGGGTATGGTGAAATTGAGCGTCGGGCTTCGAGATTGGGTCGTTTGCCACGTAGTGACGGGCCCGACCGCCGTGTTGCTGAGGGTCACGGAGAAGATGTTCGCGCTGGTCGTGAGGAGCGTGCCCTTCAGGTGATATAGCCCAGTGCCGGCAAACTGAAAAGTATTTGATATGGGGTTTACATTGAGATTCTGCACGATGCCTGACCGGGTCCAGTTGACGGCTAGATTGGCCGTGGCGTTCACTGGCACCTGGTTCGTATTCAGTTTGTAAAATTCATTAACATCTGTAACAGAAATTTCGGTGCCGAGGCTCGCTGGACCGATGGTCAGCGGGGTCGAGTTCTGCGTCTCGAGATCTATGAAATAGTACTGCGTTACATCTGTGCAGGTGATGGGGATGACTGCGATGGGTGTTTGGGGCATAGGCATGACGACGAACTCGTAGGCGTAGTCGTTCCACGACCATGTGCCGATGGGGTGGCCGTCGGTCGGGGAATGACCGACGCCTATGCGCGTCACGGGATCCGAGACGTTCAGTGTGATGATGAGCATGTAAGTGCCGGTGATGGCGAATCTGAATGAACCGGCTGGTGTGGGGAGGATAAGTGTCTGGACGCCTTGTGGCACACCGAATTTACTGAGATTGAGAAACTGGGCCCACGTGCCGGTCGATGTGGGCAATATGGAATTTAGGGTGACGCTTGTGTATGCGTTTGCCAAATAAGTTTCGGAACTATTCACGGTTGATGCAGAGGATTCAGGGATCCAGCCCGACTGCGCGAGTGAAAAGTCGGCGTAGTTGCCACGAGCACTTCCCGTGCTCACATCCCATTGTACTGTATTTGCAGTAGGTAAACGAGAATAATTTTGAGGGTCGAGCCCCCAGAACACGCCGATGGTTGTGGCGTCGGCCGTGTTCACCGTCACGTTGGAACAATTTTGAAAATAAAATTTTGTTTTTGAAGAATCGTAGAGAACCTTGGTGCCGAGGGGCGAGGCGGTGAGCCACGTGGCTATGGTCCCGGACGAGTACACGTCGAGCGAACCAGGGGTCACCACGTTTGGTGTTGCCAAGTTTCCGTTAAAATAGAGATATGGAAGCGGGCGTTGCTGACCGACCGACAGTCGCCATAGGTAGTTGGCCGATGCGGGGGCGAGAGCAGGGAGGTCCACAGAGAGCATCACGCTTCGCACGAGATCACCCTTGTATGGAATTCTACAGACGGCTTGTGATCCCCATTGAACTTGCCGCCCCTGAAACGGCACGCTGAATGCCTGAAGGCTAAATGGGGTGTGGCGTCTGTAGACTCCCTTGAAGTATGAAACAGACGGCGTCCCCGTGAGATACGCGTCTTGTTGTCCGATGGCAGCGAGCTGCACTGCCCCTGCGGACATTCCTACTAAGTTCAGAGAACTTAATTCCCCCGTAGGGTCCGCGCTCTTCCACGCCCCTGAATTTCACCGTCTACTCCAGGAATGAATATCCAGTTGAAGAAATTCGACCCGAGCAAGATGGCCGACGACAAGGTCTGCGTCTTCATCGGCAAGCGTGGCACGGGTAAATCGACGCTCGTGACCGACATTCTGTGGCACAAGCGAAAGATCCCGTCGGGCATCGCCATGTCCGGCACGGAGGATGGAAACGGACACTATAAGCAGTTCATCCCGGACCTCTTCGTCTATGGAGACTATAACCGTGATGCGGTTGAGAAGATTATAGAGCGTCAGAAGAGGAACGTTGCGGCTGGCAAGGCGACGCCCGTTTTCCTTCTCATGGACGACTGCATGTACGACCGGAGCTTCATGCGCGACACGGTGATCCGCCAGCTTTTCATGAACGGCCGCCACTGGAAAATCTTCTTCATGATGACGACCCAGTACTGCATGGATATGACGCCTATGATTCGGACGAACGTGGACTATGTCTTTGTACTGCGTGACAACGTCCGTCAGAATCGGGAAAATCTTTACAAAGCTTTTTTTGGAGTCTTTCCCACCTTTGACCAGTTTTGCCAGGTGATGGACGCCTGCACGGAAAACTACGAGTGTCTCGTTCTCGACAACACATCCAAGTCCAACAATATCACCGACTGTGTATTTTGGTACAAGGGTATGGTCAGGAAGAACTTCCGGTGCGGTTCGCCCGCCTTCTGGCAGTTTCACCAGCGCAACTACAATCCCAAACACGTGGGAGCGACGGGGCCGGCACTGACGCGCAAGCCAGGCGCGTCAGTGGTCCAGGTAAAGAAACTCCCGTCAAAGTAAATGGAGTCATTCGATGCGAGTGGTTCCACTGATATTACTTCATCAATTCCCACGGGACTGCTCGAGGACACGTCGAATAACGAGGAAAAAAACATTGGCCAAAATCAAATGGCGGAGTTCTCCACTTCACTTGATGACGTCGTCCCTCCCGGCCCCTCCATGCAGATGCAGGACATGGCGTTCGGCTCGGTAAATGCCGGCTCCCCGTCGGCCATCGGCGCGCCGCCCCAGTCTCAGCAGCAGCAGCAGGCGGGTCGCAAGATTCCGTTCGGTCTGACTCCCGAGCAGTACATGGCGCTGCTTGCGGGTCTGGCGGCGGTCGTGGCGACCAGCAAGCCAGTGCAGGAGAAGGTGGCTCAGTTCATGCCCAACGTCGAGGCGGGCTCGGTCAGTGCCATGGCCGTCACCGCCGCCCTGGCCGCGCTGGTCTTCTTCCTGGCCCACCGTTTCCTCAATTAGCTCTAGGTCTTATGTTTTCGCCACAGAAAGGACCCAGATCACCCGGCGAGTAGAGCCCTCGTTGAGCACAGTACTTGCGAAAATCTTTAAAATTTTTCCAAAAGGAATCCGAATGCTCGTATTCCCGAACTGTCGAGTGACACAGTTCGTGAATGAGCACGTGAACGGCGGTGTTGATGCGCGTCTCGTCCGCCGCATCACCGTCGAGACACAGGTAAATCTCGTAGCCCTTGTTGACGTTGTAGGCGATGGCCCCCTTTGATTTGTTCCAATCGCACATGCCCGTCAGGATCACGGGCTTTTTCACGGGCTCCCAGCGAGGATCCAGTTTGGGGTCGTCGCGGACCGCCTGCACTATGCTTTCGTATCGTTTACGCACCTGAACCATCATATCAGGCGGTTTATTGGTCGCCACTATAACTATGATGAGCGCCAAGCCGAGGGCCCAAATGACCCACGCATCCATACTGATACTAGACTACTAATTTTTCCTGAACACAAAGCTCGAGTAGAGGTCGGACACTCTCCAGTTTGGAGTGGTGAGCATGGGTTCCCATGCGAGGCACTGAAAACCGCGCTGCGAGAGCTCCTCGATGAGGACATCGGCGTTGAGCAAGGGCTCGCTCTTCGGCCCGTCCGCATAGAACGGCCCGTCCGTGAGGCTGACCCAGAGGCGGTCGTCGCGAATCTCGAGGGTGTTCCCTAGGTCATCCTTGAACATCGCACCGTTCGTCAGCAACTCGGCCCGTGCACGTTCGGGCGTGATGCCCATGAGGAGCCCCCCGGGCTTGACGGACCGCCCTATAGCCTCCAACGACTCGTGAAGAGTTTGAGAATTTTCAAAAATATAGTGCAAAGAAAAGTTGTAGCACACGACGTCGTACGGGCCGGACGCCACCGCCTGGCGGATGTCACCCTCTCCGAGAAACCACACGCCAAAGTTCATGTCGAGAGCGCGCGCCTCCGCCTCGGTGAGTGACGCGGCGTCTGGGTCGATCGCGGCTACGCGTGCGCGGACCGCCTTCCACTTCCACCAGTCGCCTCCCCGACCACAGCCGCAGTCGAGCACGAACGAGCCGGGCTTGACCCATTTTTGGATAAGCTGACGTTTGCGGTCATTGTGCAACTTCCTAAGAGCCTCCATTGTATGTACTTAAAAAGATGGCTCACTGTATCTCTAAATGGGTTCTCTCGAGCAGGACTACCTCACGGTCCCAGGACAGGTTTTCGCATGCGTCTCTTTTGTCGGCCCGGAATTGCCCCAAAAAAATGATCAACTGGGAATGAAGATCCGCGGGTGCTTCGCGACGCGTGATGAGGCGGCCACGCACGCCAAGCGTCTGCAGAAGGAGGATGCTCTGGTGGACATTTACGTCGTGGACATGTACAAGTGGCTGCTGATCCCCCCGGATCGCTCCAAGATTGAGGATGCGCACTACGCCAACGAGAAGCTCGAGGAGATTATGACCAAGTACCGCGAGAACCAGTCGGCGGCTGCGGCGATGTTCGATAAGCGCAAGCGCGACATGATGTCCAAGCCGATCGCGGGCTCGGACACCCCCTACATCGAGCCGGGTGATGAGAACTCGCGCTTCTACACCAAGCCCGACGTTCCACCGATTCCCCATCCGGCCGAGGTTCTTGAGCGTCTGCAGAAGGAGTTCCCCGACAAGCCGATCGAGGAGCTCGTGAAGATGGCTGACGCCGAGGTGGCCGCCGAGATTGCGAAGCGCGAGGCGGATAACAAGCCCAAGATTGAGTTCGTCGACGGCGACGGCAACGTGGTCCCCCAGTAAATTAATATCAACCTAAAATATTAGATGGCGGTGATTCTCACCGTGATCGCCCTCCTAGTAGTCCTTTGGCTCATTTCAAAGGCCTATCAGGTTCTTCCTATGTTAAAGACGCCCGCATGGGAGTCCAACGAGGCGCGCACCCCATTTTATGATGCAGAATTCTTAAAGGAAACAGACAGCCAGCGCCGCGAAGGGGCCTGGGTCGGATTCCTGCAAGAGGATGTATATGCCAAAAAGACTGGCCCCCTAGGGGATTTTGTTGGTAATGATTCACCGAGTGGGCGCGCGCCCATGTACTATTTCGTTACTGCCTAACGTATTGCATGATTTCCAAGACGAGATTCTTTGGCAAGTTGCGATAAAGGGCGTTCACAGCGGCGGCGTTTCCACTGCGTGCCATATGAAGAATGGATTCGGCGGCTTGGCGAGCCTGGTTCGCGGTCACCAAACCAGGCCAGTGGTAAGTCGTTGTAAGTCTTCTGGCCAATGCATTCACATTAGCAGATCTATTGCGTACGTTGCGCCGGGCCGTCACGACCGGACCCACCGCCGCGTAGTGGGCCTGGCGGGCAGCCTGGCCTTGAGGAGACGCGTAAAAAGCCGCAGACCGCGTGCCGGTATGAGGACCGTAAGCCGGTCCGTACGCCCCGAGGGCCGTGCGCTGGGCATTGACCAGACGTCCGCGCGCCTGCTTCTCCGCGTTCATCGCGGCGGCGAAATTCCACGGAGATGCCATTAATAATTACCTATATATTTTTACCTTGCACGACAATCGGTCTCATCGAGACGATGATGACACCGATGACGATGCCGATGGCCAGGATCGCAATGGGGTTCTGCATGAGCTCCTCAAATTTACTTTTTTGCGGCGGTGGACTTGCGTACTGGAGCCACGGTGGGACGCTTTGCTGCTGGAGCTCCTCGGGACTGGGGCTTGGTTGTCTCTCCATCGGATCCATTATCCTCCTCGTCACTCTCGCTTTTATCTTCGACAATAAAGTCATCCATCTCTGAATCAGCCTCCTCGTCCTCCAGTTCAGAATCACTGTACTCAATCTCAGAGCCCACGTCGGACTCGTCCTCGTCATACTCGTCGGTCGCGTAGTCATCCTCGACCCGCTCTACAGGCTCGTAACGCACCGGAGGCTTGGAGACACGGCCGGAGCGCGTGCGCTGGACTGGCTCACTGACCGTGGGATCTGGGGTCGGGGAATCCGTTGCCGACGGGGGCTCCTGTCCGGTAGTCATCTATAGGTTGCAATGGGATCGTATCGTTTAAGTACTTTGGCCTAAATTGAATTCCTTTGGAAATTGCAAGCTGATTTGCGATCACCTCGCCCTCGTAGCCCAGGCGATCGGAAATCTCGTTAATCTTCTCTGTGTAATTCGTGTTCATGAGGCCGAGATTGCGGAGGTGCTCAATGGCTCCGTAGAGGTGCGCGGCCCGGTCAGGATTGGCGTCGAACGCCCGCAGCTCAGTCAGAAACGACTTCCACTCCTGCGGATCCAGACCCGAGTACGGGTGCGCCTCCAGTTCGAAATTCCTGAAACGACCCACTCCAGGTCTTGGGAAGAAGATCAATAGCACTGTGACGAGGAGGACTAGCCACACGAGCACCTTCATTACTAATAGAAGGAGGGAGAATATGTTGCCGGCCTTTGAACCCATCGCACTCCTCATTTAGGCAGACCTGCCGAATCGTGCCGTCTAGAATCCAGAACCACACATGATTAGACTTGTGCAGACCCTTGATACACTCGCAGTACCGCGAATCCGTCTCGACACAAAGCCCCTTGCCCTCGCCCTTGCGCGTTTTACGGACCGCCTTGACTCGCGCCGTATTCTGACCCTCGAGATTCGTTCGGATGAACTCTTCGAGCCGCGAGTCACTCGGCACAATGCACCCCGGCGCCGACGCCACCCTGCGTATCTTGGGCTGCTGCCCCCCAGCCTGCCCTGGGACCCGTACGGCAAAGAGCTTTAGGGTCTCGGCGCTCGGTACGGGTGACAGGGCGGTTTCATTCGGTACGGAAATCCATGGAACATAGGGCGCCCCTTCCGGCTTTTTGTGCGACCAAAGGCACCGCAGTCCCGACCCGCCATACACACTCGAATCTATAATCTGGGCCCATTCATCGCCGTCGAGCTCGAGGAGAATTTTGGTCCTTAGAGCGAGCGCCTCTTGACGCGTCACGCACAGATCGGGCCAGTGCAGGTGAAATCCCGACTTGATCTCATCCTTTACCCTCCTGGGTGGTGCGCGCGCCACGAGACACTGACCGTGTCCGACCGCTTCACAGATGCGCCTGCACAACTCGAGAGCATCGGCATCCGTGAGCGCCCGCTCCGCCTTGAAGTCAATATCAACAAAAAATTTAAAAATTTCCGTCTTTTGTTCAACGACATAGAGTCGGGTCCCGCACGCAATATCCGCCAGGTAAGCCTTGTAAAAGGCGTCCAGATCGGCGTCGGGCACGTGAAGCTGCCCGCCATCCATGAGGACGTGCGTTGGCGCGTCCGTACCCTTTCGTGTCCATCGCTTGATAAACATGATAGTCTAGCGTTCCTAATCTCTATCAACACCAAAAAAGGCGTCGAATATCGACTGTACGAGGGGCTTGAAGGGCTCCTCTGTGGGCTCGGGCTCGGGCTCGGTGACCGGCTCTGGCTGCTCCCTGGACTCGACAATCTTTTCAATTTCGTGGTGCATCTTCATGACGGTCATGGTACGGGCAAGCGTCTCGGGGTCAGACCCATCCTGCCGGAGGTCGGCGAGGCGCTTGGCAATGGCAATCTTTGACTGCGTCATTTCTAAATTTTGAAAATTTTTTAAAAAAACTTTACGGGCGCAAGAAGAACGTCTGCTTCTCGGGCGCCGCGAGCACCTGGTGAAAGGCGGGATTCTTGATGACGTGGGTCCTGATCATCTCCCACAGGTCGCGCCGCTTTGTGATGCCGTCGAGTGTGTCAAATTCACACCCGTCATTCTCGTCGTAATTTTTGCGGAACGGCACCTCGCGCCCCTCCATCTTTGATTTTTCTTCGTTGAAACGTTTCACAATATGAGACTGCTCGCCGTTCGTGATGGGCATCTCGAACACGTACACGTGGTACACGTTGTTGACGCCCTCGGCATCTCTGAAGGAAAAACTGAAATAGGAATAACTTCCCT
>Ga0247723_1002121_pt1 | contig 10869 bp, 3 predicted proteins | sample MSEWelMarce5H_FC_FD_189079 | JGI IMG/M metagenome (GOLD analysis project Ga0247723, IMG submission 189079) | Subsurface sediment microbial communities from gas well in West Virginia, United States - MSEEL Well Study Marcellus 5H_FC | ecosystem: Environmental > Terrestrial > Deep subsurface > Rock...
CCCATGGATTAAATCCTTTTTCTAATTGTATAGAAGAAATGGGACTAGCTTTACTAAAGTCTTCTTTAATATAACCACTTCTACCAGGAGTAATTGAAAACACAAGAGACTCACCAGGATTATTAATTACAAAACTACGAGCAGCATCTAGTACATCTATTTCATTAGCTCTTTGCTCTTGTATAGTTTTAATATCTTCTTCAGTCTTATCAGACTTACTTATTAATTCTTCAACTGTTTGTACTCTTGGTATATAACGTTGACCACTTCTATCTGTATAAACATTTCTTAACTTACCATAAGCTAATCTACCGCCTTCTTCTTTGGTAGTAATATTACCTTCTTGATCAAAGTATAATATATTTCCAGCCTTATCAGTGTATACTAATGCTAATCCTGTAGCATTATGTTTAGCTTTATTCTCTTCATTCTGATTAATATATGCTCTATCAGATACATATAACTCATCTTCAGCTATTGTATTAGCTTTTACAAGCTTCATATAAATACCTTTAACGTTATTTAATTTAACGTTATCAGCTGTTTGAAAGTTGTATTTATCCATTAACTCATTAAGCTTTCTCACTACAGCATAGTAAGTTTTCTTAGCTGGATCTGGGTCAGGAATATTATCTGTAGCTACAGCTCCATCATATTCTTTAGCTTCTTGATTAAATACAGCTAAGCCACTTTCTGGAGTGGCAGTAAAATTATTACCAGCTTTGTAAGCTTGCTTCTTTAACTCAACATCCTTTTGCTCAATTTCAGTATAAACTTCTGTAGGAATTACAGGTGTAGAAGGATTACTCTCTTCTATAATCTGCTCTACTACTTCATTAACATTACTATTCAGTCCTAAAAAAGATACTACATTCTCTATATCCTTAAACTCTTTTCTTAATTTATTAAGAGCATTAAAATCTACACCACTATCACTTAAATAATCGGCAATTTTCTCTTCACTACCATAAGCTGATGCAATCATTCTAGGAATATGTTGAACATAATCTAAAGCGTTGTCTCTGTCTCCTGATGCATTAAAGATCATAGTATAGAAATCACGCATAAATCCCTCAGGACTATATTGTAATCCATTATTCTTACTTGCTGCAATACTACCGATTACTGCTTTAAATAATAATTCTACTTGACCATCTGATAATCTACATGCCATATTATGCACCTTTAGTTTTACAACCTAAGTTGTCAATTATATTCTGAATATTATTACTATTGTCTTTTCCTGTATTAGCCATTACATCATTGATAGCATTTTTAACTCTAGCTGCATCAGATGTAAAACTATCTACAGTATCTTTAGAGGCTTCTACTTCTGGTTTATTTTCAGGAGCAACCTCTACTTGCACAGTTTCTTCAACTGCTGCAATCTTACCATTTTCTACCATCTTAATTTTTTTAGATATTTCAGCAGCCGGCACAACATCTAAACTCTTAGATTTACTATTAAAAACTTTAACCTTAATAGCATCTTTAGTCATTGATTTTACTATACCTTTTCTACCGTCAGTAAAGATAACAATATCTCCTGTCTTTATATCATTTATAGTTAAGTTTTCAGATAGTTCTTGACGTCTTTTTTCCACCATATCAGTTACCTCTTTTGAAGTAACTTCTCCAGAACTAATTAAATCTAACAGCTTGAAAGTGAATGGGTTACCATTAACAGAATTTAAGTTAGGTAGGTCCTTAATAGAAGATACGGAATTTAATATATCTTGAGCCTTTTTAACTCCACTTTCTTTAATAGGCTCTACAGTTTGTTCTGTAGTTACAGACTCAGGTCCTTTAACACTAAGATATGCATCTGTAAGAGCTTCTATAAACCAGTTCTTCCCTCCTGTTTCCCAAACAGTATTTTTATTAGTAGGTTGATGTGTAGCTTTTGATAACCAGCTTTTACCACCAACTTTATCTATTTCAGATACTAATCTAGGATGTTGTTCTAACTTAGCTTTTAAGATTTCAACCATTAAGTTATAAGTACTATTTGGACCATCATCTTTAGTAGCAGTTCCTTTTAATGCTTGATAAGCAGCTTCTGCATCAGGATATTCTTTTCCACGAACAGTTACAGGATAAGACACTGTTAAATTTCCTTTCTTTTTAGCTAACTCAGTTGGATTAGTAAGAGCAGCAGCTAATCCCTTAGAATTAGAAGATATCTCTACAGAATCTACAGAAGGTGCGGATTCAGTTGGAGCAGATTCAGTAGTAATAGGTGCTTGAGCGTTCTTATAATAGTTATCTTTAATACGAGCTGCTGTAGTAGATGTAGCAATATAATCTTCAAATGTAATATCTGAATCATTACTTATTACATAATTATCATAAGCTGCTCTTAATAAAGCTTCAAGATCTGCAGGAAGTTCTTCTTTAGGTTTTGTTTCTTGAACAGGAGCTACTACTTCCGCCACTGGAGCTGGTGTTTCTTCTACAGGAGCTGGCTCAGGTTGATCTTTAATCTCATCATCAATTTTCATGATGTCATTAGCAAGAATAGCTTTTTCAGATGCAGGATCTAAAGGTTGTCCTGTAGCAGCATCTAAGAATGTAGTAGGTCTAACATCATTTTCAACAAAGTCTTCTAACTGTTCAGGAGTAATCATTATACCTTGAGCTGCTAAAGCTTTTAGTAAATTGTTAAGCTCCATCATTCTATTAGCTTTGTCTATACGTTCAGCTATATTTTCTTCTTTATTATTCCAAAGCTCTGTAAACTGATCATTAATAGTTTTAGCTAGCTTATATAAATTTGTAGGATCAAGAAGAGTATTAACAGCACGGTTATGATCTTTAGAATCTTGATTTAAAGAATAGTAGTCTAGCACTTTAGCAAAAGAATCATCAATCTTCTCATTAAAAATGTAATCATTATTAACAGAAGCTAATTGCTTTAAATAGTTTTCATAGCTTTTTCTTAATGGATCTATAGTATCTTCAGAGAACTGTAGTTTTAACTGTCCGTTTTCTTCTGTTTCAATAGTAGATAAAGATTCTAAATGAGCATTTAACTTATCTCTATAATCCTGTAAACTTTCTAACTTAGCAGTCTTTTGTTTTATAAGTTTCTTCTGCTCAGCAGTTGGTTCTACATATCCTGCTATTTCTTTCTTTAAAGTATCTATTTCAGTATTAATATCAGTAATATCAAATAATACACTCAAGTCACTATTAGATGCATTTGCTACAGGTTTGTCTGCAACAAGATCTGAGTACACCTTAGTCATTCTTTCAAGAGATCTATCAAAACTATGTTGAGATGCTACAGCTGTTCTCTTAGCTTGCTCAAATGCTTTATAAGCAATTGCTTCTTGCATAAACTCAGGAGTCTTAGCTTTATAAGCTCTTGGGTTAAAAGGGTTAGCAAACTGTGCATTTACAACCTCATATCTATTCTTAATCTCTTTAGCTCTAGATACTATCTCATCAAGCTTTTCACTAGCCTTTTCTGTTTTAGCTATACCTAAGAAATCAGCTAACTCATCATTATCAAGTTTCTTAAGCTCTGCATAACTACTAAGTAGATTATCAAATGTACCATTATCTAAAGATGTAAATACATGATCAAACGTCTTTATATCTTTGGCATCTTGGAATGTTTTAGCATCACCATTTTCTTCAGCTATATTCATAGCATCAGCAGACTTTTTCTGAATAACTGCACTTTCATTCTTAGAACTAAAATACTTTAATGGATTGTTATACATCTCATTAAGTCCTGCTATAGCATCAGCTTTAGATTTAGCTTTAGCTTCTTTATACTCAGCATATTTAGTAGGGTCACTAAGTTGGTAATAAATCTTAGGAGCTTTATTTAAGAATACATTTTGACTTATTCCCATAAATCCTCCCATCAAGAATCCTGATGCAAATGTTTCAGCACCTTGTGCAGAAGTAGCTTCTTTTTTAATAGCATTCCATGCTAATCCAGAACCGTATTCTAATGAACCAACAACACCATCTCTATAAATACCGTTATAATAGTTCTTAACAGATTCAGAAACTACGTTCTGAGCATTCTCTTGAAAACCTTCAGCTAAATTTCTTTTACTATAATTAAGGAATCTACCAAACTGTGCACCGTAATATCTTGCAGAAGTTAAATTGTTTTTAGCACCCTCCATAAAACCTAGGGCAGCATCATCTGTAAAGCCTACACCTTTCTTAAATCCAATACCTTTCTCTAAAAGTGTAGCTTCTTTACTTAAATTATCTAAACTTTTAAATCCTCTAAACTTAAATAGACCGTCAAAGGTTACACGGTTTGTAGCATATATAATAGGAAAGTTAACAGCTGTTACACCATAGCCCACATCTTCAGCTTGTTTATAAATCTTTTCTAAGTCAGCTCCTTCAGCTGGCTTACCATTCTCTTCTTCATATAAAGACAATAATCTTTCCGCTTCTTCTCTTTTAGCAGATCCACCTTCTAATTTAGATTCAGATAATGCTAAGTTAGCATCTCTCATATCTCTATAGAAAGATCCGAAAGTTTGTTTTATTTTAGCAAAGTTACTTAAGTTTCTTACACTTGCACTTCCTCTTGCTATATCAACTAAATCTTGAGTAGTTCTTGAAGCAGGGTTAACAAAGTTAAATAAACCTTTACCTAAGGTGGAACTACCAGCTTTTACAGCTGTATAAAAATCTTTTGCATCTCCTACCTTTCCTAAAGACTTAGCAAGTTGAACACTTCCTTTAAATACATTACCTACAGCATTTAATTTAAAAGCTTTACTAAGTCTCTCCATATTCATAGCAGTTCTAGCTGCTACTAATGGAGTGGCTCCACCAGCACTTACTGCTTCTAAACCTGCCAATGCCATTTCTTCAGCAAGAATACTTACACCAATACCAACAGTGTATGCAGAGTTTAATACAAAGTTATTAGCAAAACCTCCAATGCCTCCTCGGCTTGACATACCAATAGAGTTAGCTTTATCAAAACCCTCAGCTGTCTTATCATCAGGAGAGAAAAAATCTTCACCAGATAGTATAGATCCCATTGATCTATATCCACCCATAGCACCTTCAAAAGCTAGACTACCAAATACACCAGACATTCTGCCTAGATCATTCCATATAGTAGTCTTCTCATTAAAGATCTTTTCATTATCTGCAAAAGGAACAAATCCCACTCTATTAAAAGTGGACTTACCATACCCTAAGTATCTATCAATATTAGATTTATTAGCATCAAATTCTACTACACGAGCTTTTTGAATTGGATCACGTGAACCTTCTTGAGCTCTAAGAATACCTTCATTACCAAACTCTTTTAAAGATTTCATTTGCTTATTGTAATTAGCAATCAAATCTGTTTTAGTAGCAGGTTTAGGTTTAGGAGTTGGATCTTGTTGTTCTAACTGTTCTACATTAACTCCTGACAATGGATCCATAGGATCATCTATACCAGAAAAATCCAAGCCAGTATTAACTTCTTGAGTTTCATCAAGAGTATTATCTAATGGTTCTAATGCCATAACTGTTATTGTAATAATTGTTTAGGATCTCTTACACCTCTAAGTTGTTTATCCGCATTTAACTGAGAGTGATTAAGTTTAAAATTACTAATCCCTTGTTTACGGATAAATCTAGCTAGCTGATCCAAGTCAGCATCTAATCCATATTGAGATTTAATATTTAAAGCATTAAGAGGAACTGTATCATACTTTGCAGTATTAGGATTATAAGCTACAGCATTTCCACTAACCATATAATAACCCTGATTAGCGTTACGTTTAATAGTAACATTCATACCATTAGGAATATTGATATTATATTCTCCTTTAGGATTTAATGCAAGATTACCTTCTACATAAGATATGGAAGTACCTTTTAAAGAACGAGCTCCTATATTTGTTTTCTTACTAGTCTCAACTGGAACATACACTGTATATCCTTCCTCAGGTATTTTACCGCTAACTGCAGCATCCATTAATTCACCATTATCATCTACCTCACCACTTCTAGCATATCCTGGTTCACCTTTAGTACCCATATACTTTTTAAAATATTCAGGTCTCATTTTTACATGATAAGCATGGTATTGAGCATCTCCTAATGCAATAGGTTGCATTGTAATCTCACCAAAAGGTCTTCCTTTATCATTAGGTTTTCTACTCTTATCATATAAAGTGTTACGGATATCATCATAAAGTCTTCTAAATAATTTAGCAGCATCTGGATCTACACCAGAAGATTCTCCAGATGGAGCACCTTTAGAAAACATTAATCCTTCTGTGTCTCTTAACTTACTTACAAGGTCTACAACTTCTCCCATTTGATTAGAGATCTGTTTATTTCCCTGCTCATCTCTTGTAAAAGCATTATCAGTATCAAATCTTACATTATAACTAGAAGCAGCCATTGTAGCTCCTCCTGCATTATTAGTATATATTCCCTGTCTTTCAGCCTGAACTTTTTTAGTCTTACTATTTTTATTATACTCTTCTATAATACGTTTATTAGAATCAGTGTATTGTTGTATAGCTTGTTGATATAAAGGACTACTTTTTAAATTATCAGCTGTTACAGGTTCTAATAAAGGCATTATTCTATTTAAACTCTGAGAAATTATCTGATTTTCAGATTGTCTCTTAGGATTAAAATTAATCATTGTAGGTCCTGACTGACTAGCATAATTAAGTTTTTTACCTCCCTTAATTAATCTAAGTAAGTTTGCACTTTCAATATCTCTTTGTGTAGGACCTGCAGACATCTTATCACGCATTGCTGCAGCATTAGTCTTTTCAATTTGTTGATTAACATAACCAAGTGCCCATTCATCAGCATCTATAAAAGATCCATCAGGAGATATCATTGAATTATGATTAGCAAAAGAACTAGATTTACCTTGAGCCTTTATTTTAGCATCAACAGTAATAGCTGCATTTTGTAAATCCTTACCAATCAATTGATTAGATAAACTAATAGAACCTATAATCTCATCTAAGTCTAATTTTCTTTCTAATAAACTTGCAGCTAACTCACCATCTAAATCTGGTTTATCAGTAATAATTTTACTAGCCTGTTCTAAAATTGATTGACTAGCATCAGGATCTTTCATGTATTTAGTTAACTCATCTATACTACCTAACTGCTTACCATTCACAGTTGGCAATACTTCACCAACTGTAAAAGCTTGAGTAGCAAATGATAATGCATCTTGATTATACTTATCTACTTGCTTTTTTATATAGTTAGTATTAGTTTCCCAAGCAGGAGTGTTATCTCTAGTAGTAGAAACACCTCCTTTAATAGGTTTAGGATCACCAGGTCCTTGGTCAACGGTCATATCTAAATTATCTTCTTGTAACATAAAGTTAAACTGTTTTAAAATCAAAAGGCTTAGTTAGGAAATATTTCATTACCACCACTAGAACTACTTGATTGAGCTGGAGCATCAGATGGAGTATCTTGTAAATTATCAGGACTATTCTCAATATTTGGATTATTAAATCCATTATTAAATAAATTATCTAATATAGGATCAGTATCACTAAAATCATCTTTATCTTTACTATCTTTATATTTACCTCTCTCAGCTATTTCTTTCATTGTATATCCATGTCTAGCCTTTAATGTACTTAATGCATTACGTAATGCTAAGCTACTATTTAATTGAGCCATTGCAACAGGATCAGCTTTAGCAGAAATATCACTATTCTTATAAGCTAAATACTTAGCAATCTTATTAGAAATTCCATTGTAACCAAATTGAGATACTGCTCCATCAGCAGCAGATCTTAAATCATTTATATTATTAAGATCTAACGTAGATTGTTTAGCTACTCTATCTCTAGCTGATACAATAGACTTATCTAATAAATCTATTCTTTGCATATCTGAAAGATAATCAAAGTGTTCCTTTGATCCAGGAATAATACCTTTAGTAGATATTAACTTTTCCCAACTTTCTTTCTTGCCTCTTAATACTTTTAAATCTTGAGAATCAATTTGTAACTGAGCTTGTAAACCAGAGTTTACAGTTGTCATTACATCTTTAATATAAACTTGCTCAGCTGCTTGCTCAGATCCGTATCTAGCAGCATTATTTTTAACAAAGTCTTTACGTTGAACATATGCTTGAGCATTCAACATATCTTTAATAGCAGGGTCATTATCAAATAAAGTGCTAACCATACTCTGTGTTAAAGGTACAGCTAATTCTCCATTCTTTTGAGTCCATATATAACCACCAGACATCTGATCTTTCTTTACAGAAATACCAGACTCTTTATACATCTTTTCAGCTAATGTAAATAAATCTACATTAGGAACATAAGAAGGAGATGATGCACGTAATGCATCTTGAGATGAAGCATTCTTAAATTCTTCAGCTTGATAGTCAAGTAGTTTTCTACCAGTATCCCAATACTGTCTTCTAGTAGCAGGATCTTGAGATGATTTTAGCTGTTCAGCTTTAGCCACTTGACTTTGATACTGTCTAGTAAACTGAATATCTTTTACAATACTTTGATCTGTAGTTACAGGTTCAAATAATTTAGTAGCAATCTCTTGATTTTGAGGAAGAGATAAGTCAAGAGCAGAGACATTTTTAAGACCCTCATCAATTGCTTTAAGATAGGCATCTCTTCTTTGGATGTCTTCATCTCTTAACATGCTGGAATTAAAAACTGACTCATACAAGTTTTTAACTCGTTGAGCTCCTTGTTTGTACATACCTTCTCTCTGTTGCAGCATTCTTTCTACCCTGTTAAAATCAGGAGTATAGAGCACTGGCTCAGGAAAAACGTCTGTAATATTTGGGATATAACTTGCCATAGTTGTCTACATAATAATATACTATAAAATCTTTAAAGTTTAAAACTAAACTTAATAGGTTTACAGGATACCGTTGTTTAAATCATCATCTAAAAAATTAGGGTCCATTCCAGTAAATCCAGTACTTCTTTGATTAAACATGAAAGGATTTCTTGAGTTAACAGTTCTAGTTTGTTGCATACTTCTTAAACCTAAGTTTGCTAAATTACCAGCTTGTTTTTTCTTCTCCTCAGGTGTCATATCAGTATTATCTTTTAGCTGAGATAAGTAGTTGTTATATAAGTTATTATATGCACTACCTAAATTACTCACACCTGTTTGACCCATGTTCATAGAAGAACCATACATACCTAAACTTGAAATATCTCCAATAGGTCCTTTAAATACATTTCTTCCAGTGTTAGGATCTTTATACATATAAGCCATGTTATCATTCATGTCACCAAAATTCATACGATTGTTCCATGCATTAGCATAAGACTTAGTAAGATTAGTAAAGTAAGATCTTTTAGCATTATCATAATACTGATTAGCTATTGTGTTACCTTTAAATAATTCATTAGCTCTTTCAGCAGCATACATAGCTTGCTTATTTAATGTCTCTGCTATCATTGGACTAAACTGATTAGCAACACCTACATTAAGATTATTATATCTTCCTAATGTATTTGCAGCCTGCTCAGCAGCTTTTCCTTGTATAGCAGATGAGTTACTCATAAACGATTGTGGGCTAGCAAAATTAGCCAATCCTTGAGTCTGTATATTAGCTTGTTCAGCATTAGCTGCTAACTCACGCTCAGGACTATAGAATGTTGGAGTTGGAATATTAGCAGCATAGTTTGCATAATATGGTAAATACTTTTTAGGAGCATTCATACCTGCAGCTAACATACTCATTTTATCAGGAGCTAAGAAATCATACGGTGTAGGATCTTGCTTTCCTGTAGTTAGTGTAGGAGGTACAAGTGGTGGTAATGGCGGAGTTTTAGGTGGTGGTGGCGGTGTTCCTGGAGGAGGAGGTGATGGCGGTGGAATAGCACTAGGATCTAATTGACGAGCTCCAAAGAATCCATCTACATAAGCTTTCTTTAAAGCTTTTAATTCTTCTGGACCAAGTTGTTTAGTAAATCTACCATCTTTAGTTAAACTATTTAAGTCTTTGTATTTCTTACCCTCTTTAGTTAAACCATACTTTGTCCACATTTCATTAATAGCACTTGGGTTCTGCTGATAAATAAGATCATAGATTTTACTCTGAGCTTCTTTATTAGATAATTTACTAACACCAGGAATAAACTTCTCCCAGTTTTCTAAATAGTCTTTACCACGATCATACTTATTACTCTTTCCTGTTGGAGTTTTTTCCTTTCCTCCAGCATATGGATCTATTTGTTCTGGTCCTAATAAATAGGAAGCACCTCCTAATCCAAATGTATCTACATAACCACCATAAGCAGCTTGTTCAACTGAGTTTGTATACACTTGAGGTATACCTTCTTTAAAACCTTTTTTAGCTTCTTGAACCAAAGCCAATTGTCCAAGTTTCTTTTTATAATTATCACTCATCATTTGAGCAGTAGATTTAGATAAAGCATCAGCATTAGGATCATCTAATATAGATTTAAATTTATTTAAATCATATTGACTTGATATATCAGAATAAGATACTCCACCACGTTTATATGTCTTGTTAAATTTAGACAATATTTCTGGATTAGTTTCTTTAAGTTTTTTAGAATAGATATAAGAACCTGAAGGGATCTGAGATGCTGTATTCTTAATACCACCATTAGCATGACTATCTCCTACTAGTCTAAACTTAGTTCCATCAGGACGTAATACTTCCTCACCATCTTCAGTTTCTAAAACATAAGGTTCATTAGGATTTTTAATTTCAGACATAGAACTAGACATATTGTCTATAGGGTTCTCACTCATCTGTCCAGAAAAGTGTGATTTTCCTAAGTCTAAACCATAGCCATTTTTAGCTTGACCGCCATATTCCATTCTAGCTGGTCCTGATGTTATACGTATTTTCATAGTTTCTGTATTTAATTCTCC
>Ga0247723_1002122_pt1 | contig 10869 bp, 14 predicted proteins | sample MSEWelMarce5H_FC_FD_189079 | JGI IMG/M metagenome (GOLD analysis project Ga0247723, IMG submission 189079) | Subsurface sediment microbial communities from gas well in West Virginia, United States - MSEEL Well Study Marcellus 5H_FC | ecosystem: Environmental > Terrestrial > Deep subsurface >...
GGTATATAATTCTTTAACTATTAATGGGGCATTTATATTCTGTGAAAAAGAGATTTGTAATGACGGCGTAATACAGGAATGTTTTACGTTCTCTAATTATGATAATAAAAAGCAATCCTTTACGGCTGAAGAAATATTAAGTAAAGAAGTAGATTTAAGAAAGTTAATGAATAATTTAAATTCTAATCAAAATATAGAATTATTAAAGGAAGCAGGTTTTAATATAATAGAGCCATTTTTTCAATCATTAAACTTTAAAGGCTATATATGCCGAAAATAACAAAAAATATTTTCCCTTTAGAATGGAATTTATCCGATAATTTAGTTGTACCTAATAACGATATGAAAGTTTTTGGGACATTCGTATGCGGCGGGGGATCTACAATGGGTTATAAATTAGCGGGCTTTAATCATTTAGGCGGGGTAGAATTTACGGAACATTATTCTAAAATATATAAAGCTAACCATAACCCGAAATACTTTTATTTAGAAGATATTAGGGAGTTTAATAAAAGAGAAGATTTACCAAAGGAGTTATATGAATTAGATATATTAGACGGCAGCCCACCTTGTGCTGCTTTTAGTACTTCAGGAGCAAGGGAAAAGCTATGGGGTAAGATATCCGAATATGAAGGTAAGCAACAAGTTAAAGATGATTTAGTTTATATTTATTGCGATACAATAGAGAAATTAAAGCCTAAGGTTTTTTTATTAGAAAATGTAAGCGGCTTAGCTAAGGGAAATGCTAAAATGTATTTAAAGAATATTGTACAAAGAATGTCTAAGGAATATAATGTACAAGTCTTTCTTTTATACGCAGCTTCTATGGGGATTCCGCAAATAAGGAATAGAGTATTTATAATAGGCTTAAGAAAGGATATTAAAAAACCTAAATTAGATTTAGAATTTGATTGCCCTCAAACTACGTTCTCTATAACTAAAAAATATTGGGATTTAAAGTCTGATATTAAATTAGTTCCTTGCTTAATAGAAGAATGGGATAAGGTAGCAATAGGGGATGCGTCAAAGAAATACTTTAATCTTTGTAAGCCTTCTTTAAATAAGCCTTGTTATACAATAACTGAAACAACAAGTACGGGAGCAGCTTCGGTTGTTCACCCGCTACAAAAAAGAAAATTAAATATAGAAGAAGTAAGATTACTTTCTACATTTCCAAAGGATTATAATTTTTTAGATACAAATGCTATTTCAACTATGGGTAGATCTGTTTTACCCGTAATGATGGCGAATATATCTAATCAAATATATTTACAATGGTTAAAAACAGCATAATAACAGCACAATGGCGAGTAAAGATATAATAGAGCATCAATTTGTAAAGGGACAAACCGGTAACCCAAACGGGCGTCCGCGTAAATATGTAACCCTATTAAAAGAGCAAGGGTATAAGCTAAGCGAAATAAACGACACGATCCAAGTAATGATGTCAATGAATACAACGGAACTAAAAGAAGTTTATGATAATCCAAAAGCTACGATACTTGAAAAGACGATTGCCGGCGCTATGAATAAGAGTTTAATTAAAGGCAGTCTTTATAGCTTAGATACTTTATTAAGCCGCGTTTATGGTAAGCCAAAGGAACAATTAGATATTCAACAGGATGCGAAGATTGAGGTTGTATTCGTTGAAGGAAAAACTATTTTATAGTGCGTATAGAATTACCAAACCCCCATACGAATCAAAAAAAGATATTAGAATGTGATAAGCGTTTTATTGTCGTTATGTGCGGGCGTCGTTTTGGTAAGTCGGAAATTTCGCAGATAATAGGAATCAAAGAAGCAATTACAGGCGGGCAGGTTGCCTATATTACGCCAACGTATAAGTTAGCAAAAACCTTTTTTGAAAAGCTAACTACGGCAATACCTTTTAAGAATAATATATCAAACCTAAAAATCTATTGTCCTAATAATGGATCTATTGAATTTTTTACGGGCGAAAGGCTTGATAATCTAAGAGGGAGAAAGTTTAATTTAGTAATAATAGATGAGGCTGCTTTTATACCCGATCTTGAAAGCGGGTGGCAAAATAGCATACGCCCTACGTTAACCGATTACGAAGGCAAGGCGGTGTTCCTATCTACGCCAAGGGGTAAGAACTTCTTTTATTCTATGTTTATGAAAGAAGGTGAGAACGATTGGAAAAGTTTTAAATTTACTACCTACGATAATCCGTATATAAATAGAAAGGAAATAGATGACGCAAGGATGCAATTACCGGAAGTTGTATTCGAGCAAGAGTATATGGCGAACCCCGCAGAGAATAGCGCGAACCCTTTTGGGAACGCATTTATTAGGCGCTGCATTAAACCGGTATCTTCGCAACAGATCGTATCCTATGGGATCGACTTAGCTAAGTCAGTTGACTTCACTGTTATTATAGGGCTTGATAAAGACGGCTGCGTGGCTTATTTTGACCGCTTTCAAATGGATTGGCATAATACTAAGGCAACGATTAAAAGGCTTCCTATTGCGCCTATATTAGCAGATAGCACGGGTGTAGGTGATCCGATCCTTGAAGACTTAATAAGGGACGGGGTAAATATAGAAGGTTTAAAATTTACAAGTCAATCGAAGCAGCAGCTTATGGAAGGCTTAGCGCAGGCAATACAACAGGGGAAAATTAGTTATCCTGACGGGGTTATAGTAGACGAACTTGACGTCTTTGAATATCAGTTCACGGCAAACGGGGTACGCTATTCAGCCCCTTCCGGATTCCACGACGATTGCGTAATGGCATTAGCCTTAGCGTGGCAAAACCATAATTTAAAACGAGGATCAGGGCGCTATGCCTTCGCTTAATCGATCAATAAATAGGGATTTATAGCTCATTTTGAGCCGAATACGATCTATAAACGGCTCATTGCCGATCGATAAAAAGGCTTTTCAGCCTAAAAACTACTTTTTTTTAATATTTTTTTAGCTTTATAATCTATTATAAATGAATGTGTTATAATTATTTTTAAAAATAGTTGTATAAAATGTGTATAATATGAATAAAAATTGTATATTCGTATAACAAAACCAAAAAAATACTTTATGAAAACTACAACAGAAAGAGTAAGAACAATCAGAAACGAATTAAAGAACGCGTTACCTGCTTACAAATTTTCAGTAACTAAAAGACATTACAACGGAGTAAGCATTCAAGTTTTATCTGGTCCGGCAAAATTAACTGAACAAGGTTACGAGCAAGTAAATGTTTATTACATTAACGAGCAGCCTGAAGGAGTTAAAAAGAATGTATTAAATGTTATTAATACAATAGCAAGCGAAGGAGTTACATACAGAGAAACGGGCGATTACGGAACGCAGCCTGACTTTTATGTAAATATTAGAATCGGCGATTTCAATAAACCTTATATTCATAATTAAAACCCACGCAGGGGTGCGACTGCTAAACGCACATTTTAAAAACTTAACTTATGGCAAACAAATTAAAAACACCACAGGAAAAAAATTTAGAATTATTAGCTAAAAGACAAAAGCAATACGCAGAAGAATCATTAGGGATGGGTTGGTTCTTCGCTATTATTACGGCAGCTTTATTATTAACGGCTTTAATAGAAAACTTATAATTATGCCTTATTCAACTTGCTGCGGCGCGCATACTAATTTCGAGGAAATAGGGATCTGTCCTGATTGCTTAGAACATTGCGATTGGGAAGAAGAAGACGAGGACGAAATTGAAGCGGATATAGAAACGGAAAACCAAATCGATCAAGCTAAAATTAATAAGTATGACAAAGAATAATTATATAATGGGACAGGAATATTTAATACGCCTTGAAAATGAATTACTTATAGAGAAAATAATGAAATTAGAAAAGGAAATAGGATTAAAGGAAAAAGAAATAAGGGATTTAAAAAGGGAAATTAAAGAAAAAGAAGTAAATTCATAGTATGATAAAGAACTTTGAAGAAATCACGAAAGAAATGACAGAGGATGAAAAGAAACTTGTTCCTTTGATTATTCGCGGATTGAGTACAAGGACAAAAGAAAACCCGATTAAAGGCGCGGAAATAGTCAACGCAATCAATAGCCAAAAGGATAAGTACGGGATTAAATTATTTTCTGAACCCCGTTTAAGAAAGATAATTAACTTTATTAGGGCTGAAAGTATCCTTCCTGTAATGGGTACTTCAAACGGCTATTATGTTACTAAGGATCGGACTGAATTAGAAAGTCAGATCGAAAGCCTTAGGCAAAGATCGGAAGCTATATTATTAAGTGCTAACGGATTAAATAAATTTTTATGAAAACAGAAGATTTAAGATTAGGCAATTATTTAATGCAAAATGGGGAATTGATTAAAGTGGTTGATATTAGAAGAAAATCATTAAGAGTTTATAATGAAAATAAACATTTTAGAAATATTAAATTTACTAAAATATCTGATATTGAACCTATTGAATTAACTATTAATGTTTTAGAAGACTGTGGATTTACAATTCATAAACCATTTGGGGATTCAGCAGGAAATATAAATTGTTACAAAGCAGACCTTATTATGATGAGAAATTTTACGGCAAAATGGCGTTGGGTATGGGGATATAAAAATGATTCTGTAATTTCAAATAAAGAATTTTTAATTTGGAATACTATTGATTATTTGCACGAATTGCAAAATTTATGGTATGCATTTCATAAGGAAGAATTAAAATATAATCAAATTAAATAATAAATGAAAGAACTAATTGAACTTCGGGATTGGGTAGATCAGCAATGTAAAACGGGGCAACCTTTTAACTGCGCGGACGTACTAAATAAGATTGACGAAATATTAGAAAAGGATGACAATATTGAAGAACTTTTATTAACTTCGTGCTATGAAATGGAATGAATTAACCCTTTGGCAGTACCAACAATTAATGCCTACAATAACTAATCCGGATAAGGATTGGACGGAATTAGATACAGAAGTAAAGCAGCTTTGTATTGTAACGGGACTTACCGAGCATCAAATAGATAGCCTTTCGCTTAACGCATTAAAGGAACTTCGTAAAGAATTAGCCTTTTTAAACGAACCTATCGAGGGTAAGCCGGTAAATTATATAGTAACTAACGGCAAGCGCTACAGGATTAACTACGATATTAAGAATATGCCTTCAGCAAGGTATATAGAAAGTAAAGTATTTAGTAAAGATACTTTAGAGAATCTTCATAAGATAGCGGCTTCTATGGTTATTCCTCAAAGGCGTAATTGGTTAGGCAGATGGGTAGATCAAGAATATGACGCGAGTAAGCACGAAGAATACGCAGCGGATATGCAAGAAGCTAACTTTGTACATATTTACCATTCGCTTGTTTTTTTTTATCAAGTCTACAAAAATTGGATCGAAATTTCAAAGGATTATATGATAGCGGAGATGACGAAGGCGGGAATGACACAGATACAAGCGGATATAATGGCGCATCTTTTATCAGAATCTATGGATGGCATTATACCTGTTACCTTATTGCCGCACAAGAAAATATCAGAGTTAAAGAAGTATTTGAAATGAAGACAATAGAGTTTTTAAACGCTATGGCATATATGAAAGCAAAAAACATATACGATCGTGAGGAAATGAAAAGATTAAAATAAGGAGTTTTGACATAAAGTGATCCCCTGCTATTTCTATGGCGGGGGTTTTTTGTGCGGTATTTAAAAGGCTTTTACCTATTTAAAGATATGAGTGAAACAAAAGCACAGGCAGAAGCGTTAGCTAATGGGTTTTTACAATCTATTGGGGAATCGTACGATCAGTTCGATCCAAGCGAGTTTCCTGTTGCTGAACAAATGTTTTTATATTACGGAAAGATATTTAATGATGCCGTTGCTAAGAACTTAAAAATAAGCGGATCTATTGCATCCGGTAAAATAGGGGAATTAGCCGTTCCAAAAGTTAATAAATTTGGGAATGACTATGAAATGTATTTAGGTTATAAAAAAGATAATCCTGCTTCCGTTTATTATAGGTTCGTAAATAAAGGAGTTAAGGGCGTTGGCGGTTTAAACGCTAAGCCTAAAAATATAAAGTCAGATACACCTTATAAATATAAAACGCCGTTCCCAAATAAGAAGATGGCAACTTCTATAATGGAATGGTATAAATTAGGTAAGGCGAAGGCAAGAACAGATACTCAAAAAACAAATTTAACCGCAGAGCAGACTAAAAATAAAAGATTAAAGAATATAGCACCTAAGCCTAAAACCTTAATGCAAATATCTTATATGACGGCGGCGGCTATAAAAAGGGATGGTTTAAAGACTACTTCATTTTTTGATAATGCAATAAAGGCGGTTTTTAATAAGGATTTCTTTACTGCTATGGCAACGGCTTTCGGGGGTGATATGAAAATACAAATTAGACAAATAGGAAATAAAATGGAAAATAATGGCTATAACAATAAATAGTACACCGGCAACTTATCCGAGTATGCACGAAGACCTTTGGTTTGTGGCTTCATCTACAAACGTAGGGGTTACAAACTTTAAATTCGTTTATGACGTTTATATAGACGGCGCGCAAGTTAGTAGAAATAAAATATATCCTTCGCCAAGTGCGGAAGGTAGCTATGGAGTTTTTAATGCTTCGCCAATGGTTCGTGCATACGTTACGAATTACTTTGAGCCGTCAGGCAGTAGCGTATTAGTAGCATCTAATAATAAAATAAAAGTAGATTATCAAGTAAGGATAGGTGAAGAAGTAAGCGGTGGGGTTATAACTAACTTAGCATCAGGGAGTTATTCGGCTTATAATTATTATTCACCTTTATTCGGGGATATATTTACAGAGAATGGGAATATACCTTTAGTGCTATCTAATTATTATGATAATTTATTAATTGAAAATTATACAGACGATTGGTTAAGTGATAGGGATAATAGTAATATTACAATCGAATACGGGGATCAATTCTTTATTACATTCTTAAAGATTACCGGCGGCGCTTATAAACTTTGGGTGCAACCTACGAATGAAGACGGAACTTTTGGAACTTCGGTTAGTGGCTCTATAACTATGTCAGGCGAATTTAATTTATTTAATTTTCAAGCGGCGGCAATTAACGCGTGGGCGGGATCGGATATTATTACACAATCAACTTATGGCTATAATGTTTACATTACACTTGGAGCAGCAACCACAAGGATATTACGATTTAGACAAGTATGTAACCCTAAGTACAGGCAATATAACCTTCACTTTCTTAACAGACTTGGGGGATATGATACAATGGCGTTCAGGCTTGTCAATAGGCGAAGATCTGAATTTCAAAGAACTTCATATAGAAGAAATCCTTATCAATTATCAAATGGTCAAATGACTAATATTGATACGTACAATAAATATAATGAGAGTACTTATAACTTTGCTATTCAGCATTCCGATTATTATAATCTAACGGCTGATTGGCTTGACGATCAAGACTATGCGTGGCTTGCTCAATTAGTAGCTTCACCAATAGTTTATATGGAAGTACAAGGTGCGTATTTCCCTATTACAATAAGGAATACAAATTATCAATATAAATATCAAATAGCAGACGGATTATTTAACTTTGATTTAGAAATAGAAGTAGGTAAATATTTAAATAGTCAATATAGATAATGATAAGAACTGAAATATATGTCGAAGATCAATTAATTGATTTATTGCAGGATATTAGTACTGACTTTACTTATACTATTGATGACGTCCGAGATTTTGGAAGTCGCAATACGTCATTTAGCCGTACAATTTCAATACCGGCAACAGCTAAGAATAATAAGATATTAGGCTTTGCCTTCGATATATCTATGGCGCACGATCATAATATGGACTTACCAAATGTAAATACAAACTTTACGCCTTCGCAGGCAGCTAAGTGCGAGGTTTATATTGATAAGATACAGATATTTAAAGGCGTTATTCGTATCCTTGAAATAGTTATTAATAATAACGTTATCCAATACCAATGCGCCGTATTCGGTGAATTAGGCGGTTTTATAACGGAATTAGGAAATAAGCGTTTAGAAGATTTAGATTTTAGTGAATATAATCATACTTGGAACGTAACTTCAATTCAAAATAGTTGGGATTCGATTACAGGATCGGGTTATTATTACCCATTAATTGATTACGGGGATGTAAGTACAAATAAGGATGACTTTCACGTTTCAGCTTTTAGACCTGCCCTTTATGTAAAGGAATATATTGAAAAAATATTTGAAGGAACTACATATACTTTAAATTGTGATTTCTTTAATAGTGATTTCTTTAAAAAATTAATTATCCCTAATAATACGCAGGGTATTCAGGGAACGAATGATAGATTTATTTTAGGTACGATTTCTGCGACAAAAACAATATTAAATAGTAACACACCAACAGCACGAAACATTGATCTACCTTTTGATTCTACGACTTTACTTTACTTTACAGAGAATGCAAGTAAAAGTATATTTACTTATTCTGATGGTACAAAGACGATTAGAGCAATGGCTTCAATAACCGGTATTTATCAAACGGATGCGGCTTCATCTATTACTGCTACTTTATATGTTGCAGGCGTAGCGGTTCAAACATTAACGCAGAATACAACTTCAGCAAATAATCCTTTTACTTTTAACTTAGATTGGACCGGTAATATATCTAATACAAATCAAGTTAGAATAGAAATAAGCGTTCCTGTAACGGCTAATACTTATATTGTAAGTATATCCAGCGCAAACTTTACTTTTAATCAATTAGCTGCGCAGTTAGCAAGCGTTGTTTATAATGGTACAATATCAATAAATGATAATCTGCCAAAAGGTATATTCCAAAAAGATTTCTTTTTGTCAGTTTGTAAAATGTTTAATTTATATGTTTATCAAGATAATATAAATGAAAAGCAAATTAATATTTCGCCTTATATAGATTTCTATTCAGATTCGGTTACTAATAGCTTAGATTGGTCGCAAAAAATAGATATGTCTGCAACTATATCTATTAAGCCAATGTCGCAATTAAATGCAAGATATTACGCTTATAAATATAGTACTGATTCGGATTATTATAATGATAACTATTTAAAAAAATATGGTCAATCATACGGGGATTTTATTTATGATTCTGAATTTGATTTCGTAAAAGAAACCGCATCAACGCAGATTATATTTGCACCTTCTGTATTAAGATTACATACAGGGCAAGATAAATACCATAGTGAAATTTATAAATTATCAAATAATAATACGCAAGAAGATCCAATGGATTCAGTTATCCGTATTTTAATGGCTAAGAAAATAACAGGTGTATCAACTTGGAAAATACAAGATGACGGAGGTGGAACATTAGTTAATTTAACTTCATACGGATATGCGGGACACTTAAACGATCCTTCAAATCCTACAATCGATTTAAACTTTGGTGCACCAAAAGAATTACAATTCCCTGCGTCAACTTATCCAACTAATAACTTATTTAATACATATCATTTGCCGTACATTTTAGAAATTACGGATATGGAAAGTAAATTACTATCTTGTAAAATATATTTAAATGAATTAGATATTTATAACTTAGATTTTAGTAAGTATATATGGATCAATGGAGTATTATTTAGGCTTAATAAGGTAGACGGATATAATCCTATGGAGTTTAAAACTACACAGGTTAATTTATTAAAAGTAATAAACACGAATTAATGGCAGACGAAATAATTGGTATAAAAGTAACGACCGATGCCGCGCAGGCAACACAGGACGTTCAAAAATTAGATAAAGCATTTGAGGCAACAGATGAATCGGTAAAGAGTTTAAGAACGCAGCTAAAAGAAGCAACTGCAAACGTTGCTATTATGGCTGATAAATTTGGTGCTACGTCTAAAGAAGCAGTTACTGCGGCAAAGCGTGCGGCTGAATTAAAAGATCGTATCGGTGATGCTAAGGCTTTAACAGATGCCTTTAATCCGGACGCAAAGTTTAAAGCGGTTGCGGGTGCTTTATCTGGAGTAGCAGGCGGATTTAGTGCCTTACAGGGTGCTATGGCTTTATTTGGTAAACAAAATAAAGATGTTGAAGCGGCTTTATTAAAAGTAAATGCGGCAATGGCTTTATCACAGGGCTTAAACTCTTTAGGTGATTCGATTGATAGCTTTAAAAACTTAGGCACACAAATAAAGGCGTCAACTATATTTATCGAAGCTAATAGCGCAGCAACTAAAACGGCGGCGGCGGTTCAGCGTGCCTTTGGTGTAGCAACGATAGAAACAAGTACAGGATTTAAAGTTTTAAAGGGTGCTATTGTAGCGACCGGTATCGGCGCGCTTGTCGTTGCATTAGGTATGGTTATTAATAACTTTGATGCTATTTCTGATTGGATTAAGAAAAGCCCTTTAGGTTCTTTAGCAAAAGGTGTAGGTGCATTAGTAGAACAATTTACAGACTTTGTTGGAATTACAAGCGAGGCTGAAAGAAATTTAGATAAATTATCGGCTGCTAATAAAAGAGCAAACGAGGATATTACAAATAGAATTAAAGTATTAAAGGCGCAAGGCGGTTCTGAAAAAGAAATTTACGAATTAAGCAAGCAAAGAATTGAAAATGAACTTAATGATATAAGAAATGCGGCTAAGGTAAAAGATAAGCTAACAGACGAAGAACAAAAACAAATGCGCGATTTAAAAACCGAGCAATTAGTTTTAACTGCTGAATATAATAAAAAGACTTCAGAAGCAAATGCAAAGGCTGCTGAAAAAGCAAAAAAAGATCGTGATGATGCTAATAAGAAAGAAGAAGAAGATAAAAAGGCTGCTAATAAATTACTTATTGAATTACAGAACGCAAAAAGTTTAGCAATATTATATGATGAAACTGCTAAGGCTAAAAAGCTATTAGAAAT
>Ga0247723_1002123_pt1 | contig 10868 bp, 10 predicted proteins | sample MSEWelMarce5H_FC_FD_189079 | JGI IMG/M metagenome (GOLD analysis project Ga0247723, IMG submission 189079) | Subsurface sediment microbial communities from gas well in West Virginia, United States - MSEEL Well Study Marcellus 5H_FC | ecosystem: Environmental > Terrestrial > Deep subsurface >...
GTTCGGTCTTTGCAATGAAGCATGAAGAAACCGCAGACTACATCATGAACAACCAAGACAGCGAGCTTGCAAAACACTTTGTGGAAGATGGCGCGGTTGACTTAGACAACCGGACTGAAGTAATCAAGCACATTGATTACATAAACAATCGGATGGGAGAAGAGATTTGACTAGTAGCGAAACCATAGGGGCAATTGCCCCTTCCCTCATCAAGGCACAAAGCCGGATGCAGGGCATCAGCAAGGAAGGCAACAACCCTGCCTTCAAGTCCAAGTACGTCACCCTTGACAGTATCCTGGACGCTCTGCGCCCTATCCTTACGGCGAGTGACCTGATGCTTACCCAAGGCACTACAGAAACTCACGTCACAGATGGCAAGGTCACAGCGATTACTGTAGAGTCACGCATCATTCATGCTAGCGGTGAGTGGATCAGCACCACGGCAACCATCCCGGTAACCAAGCCTGATGCCCACGGCTTAGGCTCAGCTCTTACTTATGGCCGCAGATATAGCGTGTCCGCTCTGCTGGCAATAAGTGCAGATGAGGACGATGATGCAAACGCATCGATAGCGCCCCGTGATGACTTCCGTAGAGGCCCACAGGGCAACATTGTAATAGATGCCCCGCTGAAGGCTAGACCGTTGGGAGGAAATAGATAATGGGTTACTACTTAGTTGATGGCGAGCTGTGGGACGAGGAGACCGGCGAGTATGCCGGCCCTATGTCCGGCTGGATAACAGGCAACGAATCACCGGAAGACCTCGCGCTCCTGGTGATGCGTAAGCGGATGGACATCGAGGCAACCCTACAGGCTGAGAAAGCCAAGATGGAAGCCATCGTAGAGAACACCCGCAAGATGGTTGCCAAGCATCAGGCCCGGCTTGACTGGCTGGAAGCACGGTACAACGCACAGCTGCAAGACTACGCAATGAGCCAACTACCGCGCAAGGCTGACGGCAGCCTAAAGGTCAAGACATGGACTTGCCCCTACGGTACAGTTGCCTTTAGAACCGTTGCGCAAAAGGTACGGGTTGTAGATGAAGAGGAGGCCGTTGAATGGCTGATGCATCACGATCCGGAAGCAGTGAAGACAAAACACACGATCTTGGTTAGCAAGCTTACAGGGCTTACCGCTGGTGACCTGCCCCCAGGTACAGAGATAATCCCGGCTACCGAATCGGTAACGATAAAAACAGTTTGACAAAGTATCCACATCCGGTGTATATTCCGGGTGTGGTTATACACCGCAGGGAGATAAAGAATGACAGTAGTAGATGAGGTTTACACGATGGAGCGGTTGGAGAACGTGCTACGGCACGGTCACACAACCTTTGAAAACGTAGAGCTTGACTTTTCCACCGTATGGAATGAGGAACTCGGAGCGTGGCAGTATCAGCGCTCCTTGCGCTGCACCCTTCACGACATCAGCCGGATGCTTTGGTTCACCACCTGCAAGGGCAACTTGCTTCATGTGGTCTACAGCAGCGGCGGTGTTGACATCCACATTGATGTTGACCAGTTCACCTTGGGCGCTCCTTCTGACTGGCAGATCCGCCAATGGATCGGCGAGATGGCAAGCCAGTTGATGCCGTAGGGTATAATCCTAGCACCCGCAAGGGAAACCAAAAAAACAACTGTGCTGGAACTGATGAGGAAAGACCCGATCTAAAAGTCGGGTCTTTTTTCGTCAACTTGTAAGGATTTCTTACAAGTTCAACTCTTTCCATTATGGAAACAGTTCAAGTGGTTGGTTCCATTTTGGAACCTACCAGTCTATGGAAACAAAGCCACCGTTGCTGCCTAGCTCGCGCCATGCTCTAGCCTTCCGATAGACCCCGTCACCCTCGCGCTCTACCTTATCCTCATCTTCCATCTCCGGTGAGGTGTTGCCTTCAACGGTCTTGACCCCCCAGGGGAAGACACCAATAACAATGCCGATATGGGCAAGCCTGTTGAGCGGTGCAAACCAAAAGCAGCACAGGTCACCGATCCGTACTTTGGTAGGGTCTGCTTCGGCATCCTTCACGCTTAGCCAGTTCTTGGTCTTACGCGCCCAGTTGCCATGATCGGGACAGTAAGCCGAGCGTGGCCAATCTAGTGGGATTGTCAGCGCAAGGTCATGAGCTGCATTCCGTAGCCGGTACACAACAAAGGCAGCACACCACGGGCTACCCGGTGGAACAGGTGGAACCGTTGAGGCTTGGTAAACTTCAACCGCCTTTCCCCGGTTGTCTCCAACTTCCTGCACACCGACATTGTCTAGGGCTTCTTTTGCTGCCCTTAAAGCGATAGGCCTTGTCATAGTGGTATATTCTCCTTGTCGACCTTATCTCCCGACACGGTGGGCAGTACTCCCGGTTGCTGTTTCCTCAACCTGCCCACCACCCCTTTCCTTTAGGCGAATGTCTCGCCATCATCCACACTAACCAACTGCGTGATACCGCCGCTCGTGTCGTGGTAGTACAAGAACCAACGACCTAACCGCCAAGCAATCGCCGTCTGGTCGTTTGCTACCCCGCTTGCCACCACCGCAGATGATGCTGTAATGACGTTGCCCTGCGGGTCGTATATGACCCTATGAAGGTCGTTACCGGTATTGCGGAAGGCTACGATTCTTTTTCCCATTGGGTTGATGCCTACGCTAACGTGTGTGCCTGCGGCACTTACTACGGTTGCCATTGATACGGTTGCTCCTTCGTTATCGGTGTAATACGAATCAATACCACCACCTGATTGTTTCTCTACCAAGATATACAACCTGCCGGATGCGCTCGTAGGGTCGTAGGCAATGGCTACGCAGTCAACTTCGGTTATAGGTGTAGTAACCTCGGTAAAGTTCGTAGCGTTGGGGCCATCAGCAAAGTGAAGCACCACGGTATGGCTTTCTACATTTGCATAGCAGAGCCTTTGATTCTTGGCTACGTCAACCGATAGGCAACCACCTGCCGCCGTCAACGCTCTGAACCAGCTGCGGAAGCGGTGGCTCGTGTGAAGCGGATCTATACCGATGTTGCCTGTACCGCTGATGGCATCATGGTTGCTTTCACCAAGCCCCCAGGGAGTGGATGTGTAATATCGCCCTTGAGCATCCAGCGTGGAATCTGTACCCCGGTTGGCGCTCGTGGTAGCAAGGAGCAGGTCTACCGTACCGGATGCGGCAGGGTCTCCAGCGCTGTCTAAGATGGCACCGTGAGCGATGCCCCTGAGCAAACTTCCACCCGCCAAGTACAAGCCTGCTTCGGTACCACCGTTGATGTCGAACGGATCTGTAAGGTCTGGCGGGAAGTTACCATTGATACGGTCAAAGAGCGTCTGGGCTACGATGGTACCTGCCGCAAGCTGATGCCCGTAAGCAAAGTCAGTGCCGGCTGTAGCGTGTGGCGTTGCAAGGATACCGCCGCCCCTTAGCCATGTTGAATAGCCCGTTACGCCGTTCAGGAAACAATCCCGCAAGGGTGGTTGTGATGCCGAGCAGGTAGCACCAGCCGGGTAGGCAACAGAGTTCGTTGCTGTCCAACCTGGATGCCTAACAATAGAGTTATCGGAGGCGTTTATCTGGTCGCATAGCTCGCTGATGGTTACCGGGTCAACGGTGTAAGTTGTAACCCCGGTAGCACCACCGACCGTCTTCTGCCACCAGACATCGCTTTCCTCTTCAGTCCTGCCATCGCGGTCTTGTTGCCAAAAGCGCCGCCCGTAGAAATAAGTTGTCGTGCCTGATTCCGAAACAATAGCCGGTGTGATTCGCTCAAATTGCGCTGTGAAGGTATCCGGCACATAGGTACTGTCGGTATTGGTATAGACCAGAGTGGTTGTACCGATGTCAATCAATCCGCTAGATACCCTTAGCCGCTGGCATGACGTGATGCCCCAGTAAGCCGTATCAACAGACTCACTACCGGCGTAGCTGCTGGATGTCGTGTTCTTTCTTGGGTACGGGTTGTCCTTGTCTTCGGTTGCCGGTAACGCTCCAAGGCTCCATATGTCAGGAGAGCAAAGGTCAAGGGTAACGGTGCTGTATGAGGTCGTAGGAGCCACAACCTGCCATCGTTTGGTGTTGCCGTGGTAATCAGTCAACTCAATGTAGCCGCTCTGGTTGGTGCCGCTCTGCGCCTTGATTTGTATCTGTAGATACCGGTATCCGCTCATCCCTTCATACGGTGCATAAAGCCGGTCGTTACCTGTAAGGCCTATAGAACGGTTGTTTGTTTCTGCGATGCTCCAGCCATTGAAGCGGAAGCCGCGAAAGAGTACGCGGGTGTCCGTGCTACTGTCTCCGTTGGTTGTCAAACTAGCAGCAGTCAGTTCCGCATTGATGTATGGCGGTACGCCATTCAATGCAGTGGTTAGGTTACTGCTACCGGATGACGTAACAATGGTGGATGCAAAAGAGTATTTGTATAGCGTGTCAGTACCGCTTATTGATCCGGTTCCTGTGATGTCCCTGTAGCCTAGAGTTTCATAATCAAACCCTGTCACACGCATTGTTAGACTATCCGGGTATGCTCCCTCCCAAGCTCGTATCCTACTGGTAAGGCTCACAGGAGCGGCTAACCGTGCCGATGATGTCAGGTTAACCGTAGTCTGTTCGGTTGCGCTTGATGTCCCGCTTGTTGACCAGTTTCCGGCAGTTTGACTGCTGTAAGAATGCGAGTGTGTAGCCTGATATGGAGCAACTCCGTTCACCATGATATTTGTAATCGATGCTGAAGCCGTGGCCGTATCTTCGCAAGTCTGTTGTAGACCAGCCGTAAAGTCATGCGTGGCAGTTGCACCACCACCTGCTCCAACTGTCCCTGTTGCCGTTGTGGCGGTTCCTGCAAGGGTCAAAGTAGCGGTACAAGTAGCCGATGGTTTTGCTTGCTCGTATACCTCATAGGTTGTGTACGGCGGGAACTGCGTTGGTGCTGAGCTTATGGAATATGCCGCTTCGGTGACGTTCCAAAGAATATTAGTGTTTACACTTGCCGACCAACTACCTGTAATTGTTCCTGACAGATCAAGGTAATCAACAGTGGGTGTGCCAGATGCAACCACGATCGTATTGCTTGCCGTTTGCCCGTTACCGTTTGCTACACTGACCGACAAAAGTATTTGATACGACCACGGATTTCCTGGACGTGCTCTAGGCGTGTTGGTCATACTCATTGACCATGTGCCAGACCATCCCATATGACCATTAACCGAACCATCAACCTTACCGACTTGGAGTATGAATGGCACTAAGTTAGTAGGGTATACAGTCCATGTCCAAGCAATAGAAATATCAGCCGCACTGGTCGCGGTACGGCTAACGTCAAGGTATGGCATTAGATTTTCTGCCCACGGTAAACGGCTTTGCGTACGCTGAAGCCGGATGTCTGCTCGGTTACAAAGTCAATAGTCGGGATGCCGATAATACGGTAATCACCCTTGGTCGTTGTGCCGTCCGGCTCCATAATCCTAACCACATCACCAAGCCAAAGCGGACGGTTGTTGGATGACAAAACCAGTAGATCCGATTCCCACTCGATAAGAATACGCCCCGTAGTCAACCGGCTGTAAAGGATGTCGCAAGCAGCATCAACCGCATCCTGTGTAGTTAGGGTTGGGTCTCTTAGTTGATACGGTACTGGTCTACCCCTCCAGTTGTAGGGTCTGCTGGCGGGTGCCGTGCTTGCAGTCTCTGCTGCACTGTCTACCAATGACTTTGTAATGAATAGCCCGGTTGATGGGTCTTGCCCGACAACCTGTACCTGTGTTGCTTCCGGGGTTTCGTAGTGGCTTGACATAGCCCGTACAACCCGCTTAGGGCGTAGTACTTCAGTTACACCTGCCGTGGTTGCTCCTGCAATGCTTTGGTATAGCGTGATCGCTGGAGTGGTTGTAGCCAGTGCCGGGTCAATCCAATAATAGATGTAGCCGGATGTAGTCGGCATCCAACCGGTGATGTAGTTAGCAGCATAATCATTCTTGAGCTTGTCAAGGTAACCACCCACCGTGTCGAAAAAGTCAGGAGCCAAGGCATACTGACCCTTTGAAATGTTAGGGCTGTAAGGCAAGTCTAGTCCTGGAAAGTCACCACCAAGATAAGGTCCGGAACTATCCGGATAACCTGCTATCTCTAGTAAGTCCAATAAAGCACTACTGAAAAGCAAACCATCGTATGGGTAAGACTCCACGATGTAAGCAAGGTCAAAGTCACGGCTACGGTCTTGCCCAGCATAAACAAAGACCGACCAGTCCCTCGACGTATCGCCTTGCTCGTATGTAATCTCTGGAGGTGTAAGGGTGCCACGAAATACGTCGATGTATGCAGGTGTAGGCGTTGCTCCATTGCTCAAAGCAATGCGGATTGGTCGGTCTGAAGTAATCTGCGGTTGATCTACTCCGGCATCCGTGATGGGCTTCCTGCGGGTTGTTAGTGAGCAAGTAGCCCTGCCGTCATCGTCTACGCTGATACTCACTCGCTCAACATCGCAAGTAATGTCTACCGGATCATTAGCGGTTGAACCTGCAGCAGGTTGATACACCATGTCTACTTCGTAGAATCCATACGTTGCTGCGCCGGTTGCACTTGTAAGGCTTACCTTTGCCCGTACGGAAGTTATGACACCGTTAGGCGTGTATGCTGTTAGGTCATCCTTTACGACGCTATATGAAGCGGATGCAGTGCCAGTGCCTATCTGGTCGTATGCAAAGGTATTAGTGAAGGTTGCACCGGTGGGAGGTGCATACCGTAACTTCTTCACCGGGCTGACGGCATAACCTGAAGTAGTAAATTGTAACTTTGCCAACTGCACGGATGCTTGCCCAGCAGGTACCAACCAAGAGAACGCGGCGGCAGGTGTGATCGTATTACTCGTCAATGCAGACAGGTCACTAAAGACATGACTAAAAGCCAAGCCGTTAGACGCAACCACGACAAGCTCCCGCCTTCGGCAGGGAATCATCATAATGGTAATAAATTCACTATTGACTGAAGACAAGAAAGCAACGTTAGCAGTTGGTGCTATGTTGGAATCATTCTTTTGATAACTACCAACCAACACGCCAGACTTGTACACCTGAGCGCTTCCGTTAGCCCCAAACCAGACTTCTACAGAGCCAGCCGAACCAACGCCCCACCCTGCCTTTAGAATCGTGCTATCGTCTGAATCCTTTAGCCCCGGTACATAGAGCGATAGATAGGCGGATTGGTTAGCACTCCAGGCTGTCGTTAGCGTTGCCCGTTCGGTAACATTCAGGCTTTGCAGGTAATAGTCACCGGATGCTTTTATCTGCATCTGCTTCCACGATGCCGCCGTGGTTAGCGTGTAGTCTGTCTTCTGAAATCTTGCATAGTTGCCAGCGTAGGTTGTACGCCATGCTGCCGTTGTCGGTAAGGGAGCAAGCATCAAGGTTAGAGTAGTAGGGTCAAGCCAGACACCGCTACTCTTGGCTAAGTCCCATGTAGTGCCGTCAGCTGCAACAACCAATCGCCCCTTTTGAGGGCGTGGCTCTGGGCAATCTACTTCAATCAATAAAGGCCAAGCGTTCGCCATTAGAACCTCTTCATTATTCCGGGCGTACCGTTGCGCCTTGCTTCATCACGGATAACGGATCGAACTGCTCGTTCCAACTCAGTACCGGCAGGTATCAAGCCACGGTTACCACCGCCCATGAAATCACCCATCCGGATACCACCACCACCACCTACAGCCATCTCTGCAGCCGTAACGCCCATCTGTCCAAGTTGCCCACCACCGAGCGTCTCACGTCGTAAGGTAAGAGCATCAGCCGCTGTCTTGGTATTGTCTGCAATCTTGCCGAGCATCCCGGTTATGGAGTCTCCACCCATACCGCCAGTCGTGCCTTGAGCGCCGCCGAATATCATCCCTGGCGGTAATCCTTGAGGGCCTAACATATCCCTTATAGCCCTGCCGTATTCACCAGCCAAGTCAGGGACAGCCCCAGCTGCAGGCATCGGAAATCTTGGTGTTATATAGTTCCACTTAGGTGCTTTTGTTTCTGGTGGTGTTAGTTCACTTTGCCTTGTCTGTAAGATGCTTTTTACATTGTCAGGTAAGACTGGTTCAAACTTGAATAGAAACGATGATAGTTGCGAATCAAGAAACTTTACAAGGTCTTGGATTTCGGTTTGTAAGTCACCGAACGTGTTCTTGAAAAATGCTTTTATGTTGTATGCAATATCACTGAAAAACGTCATGATGGCGGGTCCAAGCTCTTGAAGTATCCTTGGCAGTTGTGCAAAGAACGCCAGCAGGTTAGCGGCGACATTGATCATTGCTTGCTGGAAGTTACCACCGGGGCCGAATGCACCAATAACCCGGTTTAGAAAGTCTTGAATAACACCGCTCTTACCGATGGCTGAAAACACTTCACCAATCTGTCTGCCCATCTCTGCAACCCGTTCAATGAGGCGCATGGTGCCACCTTCGGCACTACTGAAGATGTCAAGGATGCCACGGCCAATCGGTAAGAAGGCTTGCTCTATCGCATCCTGTAGATTCTCAAACGTAGTCAATGCAGAACTGGTTGCCTTGGGTAGTTGCTCAAGCCCTGCAATAATCTTGCCGATGGCAACGTCGGCTGACAACCCCATCTTTTGAATGGCTTCAGTTGATGCCGTGCCAAAGGCAGATACCAAGACCTGCCGGATCTGCGGGACACGCTCGGCAATCTGATTGATTTCCTCAGCTGAGATTGCGCCCTTGCTGGCTATCTGACCAAGCGCCAGAATGACCCCGTCCAGTTCTGATTTGCCTTTACCAACCAATGCAAGCGCATTGCCAAAAGCCATCAATGCACGTTCAGATGTTTGAGCAGATAACCCTGCGGCTTCAAGGTTTAGGACACCCGCACGAACCTCTGTAAGCCCCAATCCGGGGAGTTTGGCTATCTCTTTGAGTCTACCTAGTTGAGTTTGTAGTTCTTCTGCATTCTTGGCATAAGCAGCCAAGCCGCGAACCTGTGAGTCATAAGCCATTGCAGCTTGTACCCCGGTTACGGAAGCGAAAGAGTTTTGTGCTAACTCGAATAGCCGGGTGGCATCTGCTGCAGTGCGGATTGCTTCACCAACACTTTTAGCCGACTGACCTACCCGGCTCAAGGCACGAACAGCAGCGGCTTCACCAACTACAGAAATCTTAGCCGTCAGTTCCGCTACTGTCATCGTTACCTGCCTCCAAACAATGCACCCAGCATTTCGACCTGTTGCTTTTCTATCTCTTGCCCGATCATAGCCACTTCGGCTATCTGGTCAAGGGTTAGGTCGGTTTCTGATGGGTGCCGGTTGAGATACTTCACGGTGTAGTAAGCAACCTGACTTGCTACACCTCTAAGGCGTTTTTTGCGTCTTTTACCCTGCCCTGTAAGTCATCGGTTGGATACCAAGAGATGAACTCACCAAGGATTCTGAAGAACGTCTGCTTGCTGGTACGTGCCAGATTACCGAAAGCCCGGAGCGGTGATTCCTCTGAGCTATCAGTAGGGTCTGCCACATAACAACGACCCAGCAAGTAGATCTGGTAAAGCATTGCTTCGGGAAACTCAGCAAAGGCTACACGCAGTGATCCAAGTTCTTTAGCATCAGGGAAGAGGTCTGCCGCCTTCGGTTCACGGAAGCGGAGTTCTGCGCCGTCACCAGCGACATCGGACAGGTCTACGGTAAGTAGACCCTTGTCCGTGTCTTTCGGTATTTGTTTTAGGGATTGAAGTGCCATGGCTTAGTGTACTACGACCAAGCAGTAGTCACGCCATTCGCTCCAAGGGTAATCGTTGCCGACTCGGTAAGCGCTTCTTCGTTTGCAACGTTGAGACCGGTACCGGTTACAACGCCTACAAAGGTCTTAGCGGTAAGGGTTCCAGGCGTAACTACAATCTGGCAGTAGTAACCGTCTTTACCAAAGAAGATAGGGTTTACAACGGAATCGACCAAAAACTCGACCTCAACGGATCCGTTAGCCTTGGTGACCTGAGCCTTGTTCTGAGCATCACAAAGTGCGCTAACATCCACGGTATTGACCGATGAACTGAAGCGTACCGAGCGAGCAATACAGGTATAAGTCTCAGCGGTAAAGGCTGAAGGCGTGCCGTCTTGGTATCCACCGAAAGCAACCGTGACAACGCAGTTTTCCCCGATAAGTGCACTTGTTCTTGTAAAAGGCATAATTTACTCCTACTGTTGCGTGACGAATCGGTACACCGCTGTCACTCCAAAATCTGTACGACCACCACTTTCCAAACCGAACGTTTGAGCAGTTGATTCCCGCCTAACGTAGAACCTTGGCGTGGTACTCGAAACGTGAATATTGTCTAGTAGTGTGTCAATGCGGGACATGATGGTAGCCGAGCTTGACATCGATACCGCACCACTTGCAGTATCCCACACGGTGATTCTATAGGTCGGGTAGGTAAAGACTCGGCTACCGCATAGCACATCTTGGTCTTGCCCTGCGTTACCTGCACGGTCAAAGACAATGTAAGGCGTAATCGGTTGCTTGCGGCTGATGGGGTCTGTCTGCGGGGCTATGGTGTTATACACGCCCATCTGGAAACCGTTAGGCCTATTGTCAGGAGCAAGCAAACCCATCAAGGTAGTATCGCCGGTTAGAGTTTCATAGATCCACTGCTCAATCACGGCTGGTTCAAATGCCATTAGCTCTTACCCTTTAGGATTACTTTCACCGCAGCTTGAAAAGCCGGGGCTTCCTTTTCAACTGCCGGACGCAGGAACGGTCGAGCCGGTACGTGGTTACCACCCCTAGACATCCAACCAAGTTCAAGCGGTATGCCGTACTTTGCACCAACTGACACCTCTGCTGATGTCTTGCCGGTCATCTTGCTTTGGATGCTGTTTGCCAGTTCACCTAAATCATTATTCGG
>Ga0247723_1002124_pt1 | contig 10860 bp, 14 predicted proteins | sample MSEWelMarce5H_FC_FD_189079 | JGI IMG/M metagenome (GOLD analysis project Ga0247723, IMG submission 189079) | Subsurface sediment microbial communities from gas well in West Virginia, United States - MSEEL Well Study Marcellus 5H_FC | ecosystem: Environmental > Terrestrial > Deep subsurface >...
AGCAAAAGAGGCGTACTCGATACGTCAGTCCACTTTAACCATTAAGCAATTATGAAGATTATTAAATCGCCGTTTTGGCACATACTCCAGCGCGAGATCGCAGCTAGAAAATTATTGAAAGGTAACAAATGAGCAACTTAGTTAAGCACCAGGGCTTTGCCCCACAGACAATGACAGAGGCTATCGACTTCAGCAATATGCTGAGCAAAAGCACGATGGTTCCCAAGGCCTACCAAAATAAACCAGAGGATGTCTTAGTAGCTGTTCAATGGGGATACGAGCTCGGCCTGGCACCACTACAGGCCTTGCAGAATATCGCGACCATCAACGGTAAGCCAAGCGTATACGGTGACGCAGCGATGGCCTTAGTCCAGAACTCACCCGTCTGTGAGGACGTGAAGGAGTACTTTGAAGGCGAGGGTACCAGCAATCCAATCGCGGTCTGCGTAGCCAAGCGTAAGAATCGTACCGAGGTCATCAGCAAGTACTCGGTCGAGGATGCCAAGCGAGCTGGCCTGTGGAATAAGCAAGGGCCTTGGACTCAGTACCCCAAGCGTATGCTACAGATGCGAGCCCGTGGCTTTGCCCTACGGGACGCGTTTCCAGACGTTCTAAAGGGTTTAATTACGGTCGAGGAGGCTCAGGATTACCCAGACGATACGGCAGCGCCACAGGCGCCTCAGATCAAGCACGCTAACCCGCTTGATGCTATCCCATCTGTGTCAGTTTCAGAGGTAGTTTCTTTGGATATACCAGCTGCTGAGTGTGTCGAAAATACAACAGTTGAGGTTGTATCCGATCAGATACAGCCGCCTGGCACCTTCAAGCTAAACATCCCCGGCAAACCTTCCGAGCTGCATGAAGGCATGACGGCATGGATGGATCGCTATAACGAGATGGCAGATAAGGTAGCTAGATCACGCCTAGCCAAAGAGCTCAAGATCCAAAAGATTGGCGAGTTCAATACATTAAACGCGGATGTCTTAAAGATGCTAACCGCGGTGCAGCAGGCTGGTATGGCAGCCCACAAGCAAAAGCGCAAGCTAGCGATTGAAGGTACCGCTGCGGATTAAATCGATCTCGGCCTGCCTGCGCTTAACCAAGCCGGGCAGGATCTTGCCGCCACCCTTATTCCACTTCTTGAGTTCTACCTCCACCCCTAACAGGTCGTTAGAGTCCACCCTGCGCTTGAGAGTGCTTGCCCGATACCTACCTACCCCTAAGTTGTAAGCAAAGTCTGTAATGGCCGCTAATAGCCTCTGATTGGTTATTAGAATGGGTGATGCCTTGAGTACGCCAGCCATGTAATTATGTTGCAGCTCGCGCATGAGCCAGTCGTTTGCCAGCTCACGCGATATGGGCGCATCTTGCATCGTTACTTTGGTGCCGTCAGGCTTGTATACGGTGCCGTATCCAATCGTGGGATATCCAGCTGGGCAGATGTAAGGTTTACTAGAAAAACCCTCAAAAAATCTGCACAGATCCGCGGCTAGGGTTAGTGCTTGGTTCTGTCCCACACGCGTCCGACAAACCAGAACGTGAGAATCATCATCAGCAAGGCCATATCATCCTCAGTCCATGAGCTGACTAGTACCTCTTTCCATTCTGCGCCAGCATCAATGGCCATCAGGATTGAGGCTAGCTTGACAATCGAATACAGCGTTACAAACCAGTATGTAATGAGAGGCCTTACAGCTGCGGAGATAGCAGAGATAAACCAGCCAGATGCCCTGGCAGTCTCGCCCTGCTCTTTGAGGGCCTCGGTCATAGCGTCCAGCTCTTTGCCCATGAGCACAGTCTCTTGCTCGCGCATGGAGATCTCACCTTTGATCTGGGCAAACTCCATCTCTTTGCTTAGCATCTTGAGCTCATGCTCTCGCTCGTTTTTAGCGTCCCACAGTTTCATTACCTCTGGGACTATGCGGAATACACCGCCGAGCAGGGAACCGAGTAGAGTCTCAATCATTTTTAGCCGATCTTAATCTGGCCGATTCCAGCAAGGTAAGTCACCAGGCTGATCGCGCCTACCCCTACCACCCAAAAGAATTTGGTAACAATGGATTTACCTACAGAGGTGTAGACCTTTTCGATCACCCTCTCGGTTACTTTCTCCACGATATCCTCCAGCTCTTGTTCGGTAAGATTAGACATGATTAGACTTTCTTTCTCGCTGTGGCTACTTTCTTAGCCGCTGGTTTCTTGGCCGCTACCTTACGGGCTGGTCGTTTCTTAGGAGCTGCTGGCTTGGCCTCTTGCTTATCGAGATCTGCCCAGAGTGCATCAACATCTACCTTATAAAATTTATGGTAGTTAAACTTAGCTAGGATCCAATCGATTACAAACATATTAAGCTCCCACCAATGCTTTTACTTCGTCTTGTGTAAGACCTAATGCAGCTAGTTTAGCTAGTGCAGAAGCCTTTGTATCAATGGCGGCTTGTGCGTCAGCCTCGGCTTGTGCAGTAACTGCGGCTAAGTCATAGGCTACTTCATTGCCGTCTGCATCGTATGCAATATCGCCTACTGTACGGACTACATTTGGATAAAGTTTAAAAACGGTAGAAATAATCATGCTGCAATCTCCATTAATACCATAAATGATATGTTGCCACTACTTTGTACAAAAACAGAAGATGCAGCTTGTTCATTTCTAAATTGAACTTTGTAGGTAGTGGAAGATGTGGTTGCTGGACTATCTAAATAATTAACAACACCAGAAGGAGTAATTAAAGAGGTTGATGAATTTGTCCAGCTAGCAAACACAATAAAATTGCTTATATCTGTTGAATTTCTAACTAATTTAAGACCAACAGCATTGTTATTATTACCAGTAGTTTTTTCCAACCCATTAACAGTTGCAAGAACTAAAATTTTGCTTGTTGCAAATCTAGGTGTAATGGATGCAGTTAAACCGGTATCTGAAAAAGTTGTAGACGAACTTCCAACTTGCGTTCCATATTGTGTTTGGACTACTTGCAACACTTGTCCAGCACTAGCCTGTACCGTACTGTTAGGGAATGTTATCCCTGCTGTACCATCAATAATAGTAGGCATTATGTATTCTCCGCTGGTAATGGTGTCATAGCACGGTCAAGCGACCAGCCAGCCTTTAATCGGCTTCGTAGGGTTGTTGGTTTCATGTTTAATTCTCTTTCCCATTGTGAACGAGTTTGACGCTTGCCGTTCCATTCAATGAACACATTAGCCCTAGTATTGTTGGCTTGTTGTTCTCTAGTTGCCCAGCGACAGTTATCTTTACTGTAATTACCATTTACATCAATTCTATCAATACTCATGCCATCAGGCACTTCACCCATGTCAAGGTAGAAATTCTCAAAAGAATCCCAACGCTCATCGTAAGTAATGCCTCTGCAAGAGTAGTCTTGGTTAATGCGGTTACAACGCAATCTCATGGCTTGCCAAATACTGTATGTTCTAGTATTGGTCATTCCATGCGTTGTGCTTGCTTTGGCAATACGCTTGATATGCTCACATCCACAAGAGTTAATCTTGCCTTGAACCATATCAGATGCACGAATCTCTTTTTGAGTTCCGCACTTGCATTGGCATAGCCAAACCGCACCATTACCGTTCGATTTCCCTAACTGCAAGACAGTCAGAGAACCGAATTGGAATCCTTGAAGGTTATTAAGCGGCTTGCTCATTATCGTCTGCTGGTAGAACTACACCGCCTTCAGCTTGATACTTCAAAAAGGCTTGGTAGTCTGTGTTGGCTGGGTCGAATGGGATAAATGATTCTCGACCTTCTTCATTTGTTTTTATTAAAACATCAAGATTATCAATAGGGTCTTTTTTTAATTTAAACATCATAACTCCGCAGAAAAAGTAACGCCAACTCCATTTGCAAGTCTTGGCAAACAACCTTGTCCACCAGTAGCACCGCTAGTAGTAAAATCAATTCTAGTGGACATTGGATTTGTTTCTGTAGCACCAGCACCAGCTACTGCAGTAACGCCTGTTGCTACACCACCAGCAATTAATTGAACATTTGTAGAATTGACAGTTCCATAAGTTGAAATTGTTGGTGCAGACCGCATTAGCACAGGATATTGTGTGTAAGCAAAACCTAATGTAGAACTATAAACAACACCTGACCCTATATAATTCCAAGCACCAGCAGAAGAATCCGTTTTCCAATAATAGCGCTGGCAAAGTTGCAATTCTTGCTGATACTGTCTGTATTCAAATGAAGTAGCTTGTGTGCCTACCTCTAGCTGAACTCCAGTAATGTAGAAGGTAGCACCGTTTGTACCGACTACGGATGTTGCACCTGTAGCACCAAAGATATTTGAAGTGCCAGTCCAAGTTCCAGATGTTCCGCTATATGTTGAGCCAATACCCAACCCAAACTGAATATACAAACCAACACCGTTATCTGAAAGCCAAGTACCGCTTGTATCTCCAGCAACTGTAACGGTCTTTTGTTCCCAAGTATTAGCAGCAGAAATTGTGTATGTAAATGGGTATGAGCGATTTGCAGCAGAGTTCATTAAAGCTGCACCAAAAGTTCCTGTTAGAGAACTACGAATCCAAAAGCTAATAGATACAGATGAAGCACTTGCAGTTCCCCATCCCAAGTCTGCCACATTAAAACCTTCAATAGCTTGACGAATAATAAAAAAATCTGTTGAGCCAATAGAGTAAGCGGATGAGCTTGTCACTCCCAAATAATTTTTAAATCCGTTTGGTGGTGTAACACTTCCAGCATTTTGCTGAATAGTAAATTTGCTAGTTTGGCTATATATAGCCACCCACCTATCAACTGTGTAAACAGAAACTCCACTAGATGTTGCAACACTAGCACCAGCGTTTCTTTGGTCAATAACCATCGCACCGTTTATGATGCGATTCCGCATAACTGAACTAATGGGTGCTAGAACTCCACCGCTTGCATCGACTACTCTATTGACATTTACGGTGGACATTATTTAGCCCCCAATTGATTTAATGGAACTTCAATTACTGGTCGGCTGGCAATAATAGCATCAGCTTCTTCTTGCGTAATTGGAGTTTTATCGCCAATTAAATGGTCTTGCGAGCCGTCTAATTCATAGGCAAATATTTGATTGTCTTGTGTTTTAAATAGTTTCATTATCTTAACTCCGCCCAAGATACTATTGATAAAGTTCCACCATTAGTAACTGTTACATAAGTTGCACCGTTAGGAACAATTAAAGAAAAACCAGCAGCAGCAGTTGCCGCATTTACAGAACCAGCATAAACGGTAGCCCCATTAATAATTAATCCTTGAACCGTAAACCCCGAAGTACAAGTTACAGTAACAGCTACGGTAATTGGCTTACCAGTTGAATTGGTATAGGTAGTACCAATAGCCCTAGATGGGGATTGCCAAGTTTGACCAACACCAATGCTACTAGCTTCCGTTGCCAACATTCCTTGAGTAATAGTTCCGCTATCACCAGTTGTAACAATGTTTCCGCTTACGGCTGTTAAATTCTGCGTAAAGTTACTAGCAGTTGCAGGTTCTTGGATAGTGATTTGACCACCACCGCTGGATTGAAGTACAAGACTCATATTAATTCCTTAGAGAATGACATAGCGTTGACCGCTAGGAATAGTTAAAGTAGCGCCGCTTGATACGGTGATAGGGCCTACGCTCAATCCATTCTTGCTGGATGATAGTGTGTAGTTTGCGCTAATCGTTGTGGAGTTCTCAAAGATAACCCCGCCAGCTTGTGCGCCGCCGACTCCACCCCAGGCTCCACCAACATAACCCTCAAAGGATGCAAGCGAGGAGTTGTATCTAAAGTAACCATTGGCAGGCGAGCCATCGCGCTCGGCAGTAGTGCCTGCTGGAATAACAGCAGAACCAGTAGCGCTTGTTTTCTCCACTACTGTTGTCGTGTCAACAACAGCAAGCAGCCAGGCAGATCCGCTATACACTTTCAATCTGTTTGCGACTGTATTGAAATACAAGTCGCCAGCTGTCAGCGCATTGCCGTCATTGTCTAATGTAGGGTCAGTAGAGAACGCGCCTAAGTAAACATCGGTGAAGGCATCTAAGGCAGCCTCGGCCGCAGCCTGGGCAGTCTGTGCCGCAGTCGCAGAGGTAGCAGCATTAGTCGCGTTGGTCGATGCGTTCTGAATAGCTACGATGTTTGTAGCGTTAGTGTTTACAGAGGCAATGTTGGTAGCTACAGTTGATACGTTTGTATTATTTGTAGCTACAGTTGATACCGCAGAGCTGATGCCAGCTACCGTGGTTACGTTAGAGCTGATCCCGGCCACAGTCGTTACGTTGCCAGAGATACCAGCAACCGTAGTAACGCCAGCCGATACTCCAGCTACCGTAGTCACATTGCTTGAGATGCCTGCTACTGTGGTGACGTTAGCGCTAATACCGCCTACCGCATTCACGTTAGCAATATTCGTACCAACAGTATTCACGTTAGCGATATCTACCGCAACAGTATTGATTTCAGAGGTAGCCTCTAGCAAGTCAGAGCCCACAGCGTTTACGTTAGCGATGTTGGTTGCAACTGTAGTCACGTTGCCGGATACGCCAGCCACGGTATTGATATTGCTTGTATTGCCTGCGACTGTATTTACTGATGCAATATTTGTAGCTACAGTATTGATGTTGGCCGACTGCTCAATAACCGTTACCACAGCATCAAGAGCTGGGCCTGCTACTGGGTTACCAGTCGTAGAGTCAAACGCGAGTACCTTACCCTTGCGGCTATCCTTGGCAGGCAAGCTCATAGCGATATCAGTAGGATCTGTTACTGGCGCTTTAAGGCCACGCTCTGCTGTCTCTGCTACTTGCTGAATAAAGATGGTCTGGTTATCCAGCTCATCGTTTAAAGTATTTGCGAATAGGTCGCCGCCTGTAGTAAAGTCGGTAGTACGTTGAATATTCTTAGAGCCGACAATCGTAATGTTGCTAGTGCCAGCTGTGGCTACCAGGGTAACGGAGCCTGTGCCGTTAGCGTTAATCGTTACGGTATAGTCAGTAGTCAGGGTCAGCAATGTGCTGGCCTTGTATACTGCGATATCGGTTTGGCTTAGAATCTCAAACGTAAACGCATAGGGGCCTGTGCCTGATGCGGCATAGACCACTCTGCGGGGTACATTGGATATCGCGTAATCTGCCATAATCTTTCCTTAACTTAGTCTGAATCTATCTGATTTTGCTAAAAAAATCTAGCGTTTATATTTACCAAAGTCCCGCTTAAATTCATCGTTCTCCCGCATTGCGTCAAACAGCTCGGGATCCTCTGCAATAAGCATCTGTTTTGCGTTAGAGTAGGCATCCGATATCACCTTAGAGATGATGGCCTGAGCCTTACCTAAGTCATTGCTTGCTAGGTTTTGTATAGAATCCGACTCACCTAGATAAGCGATCTGTTCTGCCAAAGCCCCATCCTGTGTGGCCAGCTCAATCCAGCGGTTGTACTGGGTAGCCGATAATTGGATGCCATCAATAGACTTCTTAGGGATATACATCGGTACGCCGTAAGCTACCAGCACAGCTTTAGCCTGGTTATACTTCCCGCTTGATTCCTTGAATGGGTTAAACATCTCATACAACTTGCCCTTGCCAACCATCTCAACCTCGCCCGTAATCGGATCTAAAGCCCGCGGGAGGCTATCAGAGGTCAGCGGGTTGCGTGACTTGTAGTAGCGCACCGCGTCATAGAAACCACGTACTGCTGGTTCAATAACGCCTGTCTTAGTACTCATCTCAGCAGGCATAGTATTGGATCTTGTAGGATCTACAATGCGCTCAACGCCTGCCACAAAAGAAGTATGCATTCCGATTATTGGGGCTCCACCAACAGCAAACTGGGATACCTGCTTGCTGGCTGCATTGATAAAGTCATACAGAATTGTGGGGCCATCCTTAGCGCCGGACGTAAACACTTTCATAATGTCGTTAAATCCACTCAGCATAGGCTGCTCAGATAGATACTGGTAAACGCCTAAAGCGCCGCCCATCATTAGCTTGTCTAAGTCCTCGCCGCCTGGCGTCATCTGGGCATACTCGCCTGATGTAGCGCCGATACCTAGCAGCGTACCAATAGGCTCTAATCCAGCATAGGAGATATACACCTTATCTGGGCCGCGAGATACTGTAGTCAGTTTCTCAAACTTGGCCATCATTTCCTCAGATACATCCTTAGTGTCAAACACAAAGGAGAACTGCTGCCAGCCTGTACCCTCTAGCGCCTTCTTATCTTCCATACGCATTGGGCCATAACCTGTAACGCGCCCTTCAAATACGCCTGCGCTAACCGAGTAAATCATAGCGCCGCCAAGAGTGACCCGAGCGATGGCCTGATCCCTGCGGATGCCGCCTGCATTAAAGTCACCCCAGAATCGTGGGCTAGCAAAGTTCAATCCTGGCGTGCGAGAGATGGCCTCTAAGGCAATATTCGTAGGCGTCTTAATAAACGGTACAAACATCTTAATTAAAGGATTCTGAGCTGCGCGCTGTATACCTTGCAATGCTGGCTCTAGTTCGCGGGTAAATGTAACGGTACGCGATACACCCATAGCAGCGTCACGAATATCGTCAGTAGGATTAACCAACATATCGGCCATAAAGTCAGCAGCCTGACGAGCTGCGTTATCTGGTGTTACGCCGCTTTCGACTAAAGATTTATACATCTTCTCTGATTCGCGGGTAGCCAAAGCATTGAGCTCCATGCGATATCCGATAGCTTTAAAGAACTCATCCTCAGCCATCAGGGCGCGGCCTGGCAAAGTAACAAATTTACCGTAATAGCTTAGTGCTCCGCTTACCGCCTTAGCTGTATCCGAGTCGCCAAAGTCAACCTCAAACGGCTCACGATTTAAACGTGTTGCCTCTATCTTTTGGAATGGATCTGTAGGGGTATTATTCTTAAATGCTCTGCCAGCAATCTCACCACCCTCGCGGATACCCTGCAAAAAGCCCATAGCCTGTGCGTATATCTCGTCTGTAGAGATAGCCTCTTCACCACCCTTAAACATGAAGTTACGGGTTTTCCCTATGACTGATGCAAGGGCGCGCTCAGGGATCTGCAAGCCACCAAAGAATGTATTGCCTGCAATATTCTTAGCATGGGTAGTTGGATTGGATAGCAAGCCATTAATCCATGTGCTCATCCACATATCTGTACCTCTGGATAGCACGTTGCCGTAGCCGTTCTCGGCCATGTTAGCGCGAGCAGAGTTGCTGGTCAGAGCTATGTACTTGCTAGCAAAATCGTGTACTGAGTCAATGCCGCCAGCCTCATTCATAATCGCCTCAAGCATAGCTCCACGCTCTGCGCTAGATTGCCGAGCCTGGGAGAAGATACCAAGGGTACGAGCAATATCAGCCTGACGGCCGCGTACTGCTTTGACTAGGGTACCCTCTAAAGCTACCGCCTGCATAAAAGCAGAGGTCAGCTCTGGGGTTAGTTCGCCAGCAGCTTTTGCTGCCTTAACCTGCTCACCTAAATCAAATGCCCTCTTGCCTGCATCAACGAGCGCTAGCTGCATTTTGTACGCGTCTTGAGGGCTAGCCTTAGTCGCCTGCAATGGATCGATTATACGGGCGATAAAGCCCTCATCGTAGCCGCTGACAGACAGCTCCTCGGCCATCTGCTTGTAGCTAATCTTCTCGATCTTATCTGCGCCGTATGCCCGAGCTGTAGCCTCAATAAACTGCTTGACGCCATCGGCATCTTGGATCATGTCTAAGTTAAATGCTGTCTCTTGTACGCCTGCTGCCTTCTCTGTAGGAGTAGGTGAGGGTTTACCCGTAGTAGGCATCTGCGGCATGGACTCAATAATGACTTCGCCCTTAGCGCCTGTCTCGCGGATAACCTGCGACTGGCCTACCTTACCTTGCTCTACACCCGGTGGAAGTATAGGGCGCTCTGTGCGTACTGGCGTTTCTTTAACTGCCTTACGTAGCAGGCTGCCTAGCCCAGCTACTTGTGTTGGCTCAAACTCTTGACCAGCATCAGTCAGCGGAATGAGCTCATCTAAGCGAGTCTCTGGTGGGACTACCTGAGCAGACTCTTTGTCCGCAGCGGATAGGTCGTCCAGGCGTTCGGTAAGCGATGGGATACTCATTTATCTTCCTTAATTTTAGAGCCTTTTTTTTGTGCCTTAACAAACCCACTAACGTAATCAACTTGTTCTGGAGATAGCTTTAGTCCGATATCCCGCTCAAGCTCTTTTTTAATTTTGCTGAGTGGCATACCTTGTTCAGCATACTGACGCATATTTTTATCAATCCGCGTCATGTTTTCTTTTTGACCAGCATCTTCAATTTGAGCAAGAAACGCCTTTGGATTAGCCCATGCGTTTGCAGCCTTCATCGATTCGCTAACATCTTTAATGCTCATGCCAATAGGCAGATCCTTAGTGGCCTGTACTACCTTCTTAGCACCAGCTGCCAAAGGCCTACCTAATCCAAGTGTAGCTACATCAACTACGCCTGTGCCTACATCTTCACTTAGCATAGCCGGGCTGCCGGATGTTCCAAAGTAACGCTGGCCGTCTGGACCAATAGAGCTACCGACTACTGGCTGGCCACGCAATGGCTGACCTGTACCAGCTGCAATCAGAGCTGCTGGCGTACCAGTTAATTTACCCTCATCCTTTGAACCAACAAAAGGTAGGAAGTCGCGCAGCTTGAGATTGCCAATAATCGGAACCTCGCGGCCAAGCAAAGTATTTAATGTGCCAGGAGCGCTTTGGTCAATCATATCGCCGAGCTCGCTTAACTTAACGCCAGATGTCTCTAACGCTTTTTCAAACGCAGTCTGCGGGATACCAGTAATCGTACCCATCTCAGGCTGCTTAGGCGCTGTCTCAACCTGTGGCCCAGATACAGTTACCT